>FSWU01000031.1_pt1 | contig 14340 bp, 9 predicted proteins | sample 1638061 | NCBI WGS metagenome assembly FSWU01 (sample SAMEA3914788, study PRJEB12502) | metagenome | biome: forest; material: soil | place: Canada | collected 2011-07-03 | depth 0.1 m
CCCAACGGACGAGTCGTCAGCGCCGTAGACGTAGCCCGAAATGGACGCGTCTGTTGTCGGCAGACCCGCGTTCGCCGTTATGGCACCCGTCGAGCCGATGACGATCGGATTGGCGGCGGCGAGGTCGAATGTCTGCACCGGTGTTCCGGCACCCAGCCATGCCGTCTTGACGAACCAGAGCGAAGGCGATTCAAACCCAATCACGTAATCACCAGCGGGTATCCCCGCAAATGCATAGTCGCCATTGGAATCGGTCGTCTGCTGTGCTACCTCGTAGTCTCCCACCGCGTCGAACAGCTCGACGTTGAGGCCGGGAAGGGCGACCGAGTTGCTGGCCTGCGTTACCTGGCCCGAGATCGATGAGCCTGCGGCGAGCACCACGTTCTTGCCCGTCGCGGCCTGGCCTGCCGTGACGGTGACAACGAGTTGCGCGCCGAACGGGGACTGCCCATACCACCATGGAGTGGTCACGTAGAAGCTCGGTGTGAAAACGAGGGTGTACGTGCCCGGCAGGAGATTGGACAGCGAGTACGTCCCGGACGAGTCAGTGGTCACCGAGGCATCGTCGTTGCCGCTCGCGTCGTAGGCGTCAACCTCGACGTCGGCCGCCGTATTGGGCGCTTCCGTGGATATGACTCCCGAGATCGACGCGCCGGCGGTCATGGTCACCGGATTCACCGTGACGAGCGCGCTGGTGCCCACGGTGATCTTGGTTGCGGCGGCCATTGTCGCCTGTCCGCCGTACCAGAGGGGGGCGTAACCCGACTCGGCCTCGTAGTCGAGCGTATAGGTTCCAGCAGGCAGTCCATCCATCTCGAAGGTGCCATCGGAAATGCTCTGTGCGTAGCCGACGGCCACACCCGCCGAGGTATACGCGGTGATCCCCACGTTCGGCAACGGCGCAGAGCCCGTGCCAAGAACCTGCCCGAAAATCGTCCCGTTGAAGGCGAGCCTGAAGTTCGCCGTCGACGTGTTGCCGGTCGTCACTGCCACCAGCGTCGAGGTCGCCTCGGTACTCTTGCCGCTGTACCACTGGTCGATGAACTCGGTTCCATAGTCGAAGTCGGCGGATGCGTACAGTCGGTAGGAACCCGCCGGCAAACCGGATGCAGTGAAGTTCGCGTTCTCGTCGGTGACCGTCTCCTCGACGAAGTTGCCTGCCGAGTCGACGACCTCGACGTTGACACCGGTGAGCAGGTCTCCGGAGGCGTCCTTGACGGTGCCGCTGATCGAGCCGGTCGCCGCCGCGAGCGTCACGTTCTTACCGGTGACGACGAGTCCGGGTGTGACAGACGTGAAGGTGGCCGTGGTCTCGGTCGCCTGACCGCTGAAGTACTGACGCGAGTAGGCGGACGTTGGCGGCAAGAACTCGAGCGTGTATGAGCCCGTTGCGACGCCGCTGATCGTGTACGCCCCCGAGCTGTTGGTGGTGGCTTCCCCAGCGCCGTCGCCCGCGGCATCCACCGCGTAGACCTGGACACCCGCCAGTCCGCCACTCGTGCCGGAAACCGTTCCCGAGATGGATGCACCGGTCAGCGTGATGCTGTCGCCGTAAAGCGCCTGACCGGCGGTGACGGTGATCGGGGTGGATGCGGCCTGCGTGGTCGCTCCACCGAACCACAGCGCGCCATACGGGCTGCCGTTCGGTGCGAAGTCGACCGTGTAGGTACCCGCAGCCAGGCCCGACAGGGTGTACCCGCCGAACGCATCCGTTGTGACGGTCTCGACCGCGTTGCCCGCCCCGTCATAGGCCGTGACCGAGACGTTCGTCAGCGTTACGGTCGTCGTTCCCGAGGTGCCGAACACGTTGCCAGAGATCGACCCGGTTGCCGTGAGCGAGGCGTTCACCGTCGTCGAGCCGCCCGCGGCGAGGGTGATGGGCGTGGCCTCGGCCTGCGTCGCGACACCGCCGTTCCACTGCGTCGCATACGCGGAGGACGCCGGTACGAATTCGAGCGTGTAGGAATCCGCTGGAAGGCCGGCCAACTGGTAGCTGCCGTTGCCGCCCGTCACCGCGCCGTCGATGAAATTGCCCTCGGCGTCGTATGCCTCGACCTCGACGCCCGAAACTCCGACCGCGGACGAGGTGACGGTACCGGAGATGGATGCCGCGGCCGCGAGCACAACCGTGGGGAGGGTCTGGCTGGATCCCGCGCCGACGGCGACGGTTGTCGCGTCATCCTGATCGACCGACCCGTCGTACCACTCGGTGCCGTATGCGGACGAGGGCGTGATGTGGATGGTGTACGTGTCGGCGGCGAGGCCCGCGAGGGTGTAGACGCCGGAGCCGTTGGTCAACGCGTTCGCGACCCAGGTGCCGGACGAGTTGTAGGCGTCGACGGAAACGCCGGACACGCCCTGGTTCGAGCCGTTCTTGATCGTGCCGGTGACGGATGCGCCCGCGGAGAGCTGCAGGGTCACCGGGGTCGCGTGGCCAGCCGTGACCGCCTGCCCTGTCACGGTCTGCGGCGCGTACACCGTGGAGTCGGCCGAACCGAACTCCGGAGCGAACGCCACAGAGTACGTACCGGCCGCGAGTCCGGTGATGACATAGTTGCCCATCGGGTTGGTCTGCGCGCCTCCCGCGAAGTTGCCCGCCGCGTCGTAGGCGATTACGCTGACGTCACCGAGTTCGGCGTTCCCCGAACCGGTCACATTGCCGGAAATCGTCCCGCTGACGGTCAACACCGCGTTCTTCCCCGTGACGGCGACACCGCCGGTCAGGGAAATGGCCGTGGCACCCGCCTCGGTCATCGCTCCCGAGTACCACTGCGGTGCGTAGCTGGGATCGCTGGGAGTGAAGTCGAGCGTATATGCCCCTGTGCCGAGCCCGGTCACCGTGTATGCGCCGGTAGATGATGTCGTGGCCGATCCCGCAAAGGTCCCGCTCGCGTCATAGGCGGAGACCTGCACGCCGCTGAGCGCCACGCTTCCGGGCCCCGTGACGATTCCCGCGATGGATGCCGCGGCCTGGTAGCGATACTGGCCGGCCGCTACCGCCGGCGACGTTCCGTAGGCACCGACCACCTGCACCGCGACCGTGCCGGCGACGTGTGCGGGGATGGTGACGGTCAACTGCGTGCTCGACACCACCGTGAAGGTCGTGCTGTAGATGGTGCCGAACGCGATCTTCGACACGGTGATGAACCCGGAACCGTTGACGGTGAGGATGCCGCCGCCGCTGATCGTTCCGGCGCTCGACGAGAGAGAGGTGACGGTCGGGACCGGCTCGTACGTGTAGGAATCCGCACCCGAGGTGACCGAGGTTCCATAGGCTCCGACGACGGTCACATCCACGGTCCCCGCGACGTGGGCGGGAACCGTCACGGTGAGCTGGGTCGCGGAGACGGTGGTCACCTTTGCCGACGCGGTCGTCCCGAAGTCGACCTTGCTCACCCCGACGAAGCCGGTGCCGGTCACCGTGATGATGTTCGCCCCGCCGAGAACGCCCTGGGCCACCGACAGCCCGGCGACGGTCGGCGCCGCCTGGTAGGTGTAGTGATCGGCTGCGGCGCTCGGCGAGGTGCCGTAGTTGCTGACCACTGTGACGTCGACGACGCTCGCCGAGCCCGCCGGAACGACCGCCGTGATGGAGGTGGCGGAGACGTCCGTGAAGGATGTGGCCGGCGTGGTCCCGAACAGCACGCCCGTCACGCCGTTGAAGCCCGTGCCCGTGATGGTCACGGTCGTGCCCCCACCCAGCGCGCCGATCGCGGGCGTGAGCTTGGTCACCGCGGGAATCGGCTCATAGGTGAAGTGGTCGACGACTGTGATGGCGGACGTGCCATCCGTCAGCACGACGCGTACGTCCACCAGGCCGGCGACGTGGGCGGGAACGATGACGTGGATCGCGCCGGAGGTGACACTCGCGACGGTCGCCGCGGTAGTGCCGAACAGCACTCCGGTCGCCCCCGTGAAGTTGCTGCCGTTGATGGTGAGGTCCCCGCCCCCGGCCAGCGGACCCGCGTTGTTGGACACACTGGTGATCACCGGAACGGCAACGTAGGTGTACTGGTCCGCGGAGCTGGTCGCCGAGCTGCCGTAGGTACCGGTGACGACGACATCCGTCACACCGGCCGCGTGCGCGGGGACCTTGACGGTGAGCTGAGTGGATGACTGGACGACGATCGAGGTGCCGAGGGCCGTTCCGAATGCGACCTTCGTCACGCCCGTGAATCCCGTTCCGGTCACCGTGATCGTTCCGCCGCCCGTGATCACGCCCAGAATTGGCGAGATCGACGTGACCGTTGGCGGCCCGACGTAGGTGTAGTGGTCGGCCGTGACGGCGGCCGAGGTGCCGTAGGTGCCCGTGACGGTGACATTGACGAGTCCGGCGCTCGCCGCCGGCGCCCTAACGGTGATCTTTGTCGTTCCCGTGACGACGACGCTCGTGCCCGGTGTCCCGCCGAAGTCGACGGCCGTGATTCCGGTGAAACCCGTGCCCGTGACCGTGACCGTTGCGCCACCCGCTGTCGGGCCCGTGGTTGCGGAAACGCCCGTAATCACGGGGAGCGCCTCATACGTGAAGTGGTCCGCGGTCGCCACTGCCGACTCTCCGTCGCCCACAACGACCCGGATGTCGACGAGACCGGCGACGTGCGCGGGCGAAGTGACCACGAGCTGCGTTGCGCTCGCGCTTGTGATGGTGCCCGCCGTGGTCCCGAACTGAACCCCGGTGGCCGAGGCGAGACCGGTTCCCGTGATGGTGACGGAGGTCTCCCCGTTGACCGAACCGAGGGCCGGTGAGACCTTGGTGACGGTGGGTGCGGCGAGGTAGGTGTACTGGTCTGACGGAGTCGTCGCCGACGTGCCGCCGGCCGAGGTGACCACGACGTCGACCGTGCCCACTGCGTGCGCCGGGGCCGTGGCCGTCAGCTGGGTTGCGGATTGGGTGACGACGCTCGTCCCGGCCACGCCGCCGAAGGTGACCGACGAGACGTTCACGAAGTTCGTGCCCGTGATCGTGACGGACCCGCCTGTCGTGACACCGACAGCGGCGGACACCGCACTGACCGTCGGAGTGGCGACGTAGGTGTAGTGGTCAGCGGTGACAGCGCTCGACGTTCCGTACGAGCCCGTCACCGTGACGTCGACCGTTCCGGAGACGCCCGCGGGAGCGGTGGCCATGAGCTGACCGGATGAGGTGACCGTGTACGCCGTGGCGGCCGTGCCACCGAAGTTCACGGCGGTGACCCCGTTGAAGCCCGTTCCCGTGACGGTGACCGTGTGGCCCGCGGCGAGCGGACCCGCCGACGGCGATACCGCGGTGACCGCCGGTGCTGCCTGATAGGAGAAGTGGTCCGTCGCCGAGACAGCGGAGGGGCCGGTCGCTGCCGTGACGCGCACGTCGACGATTCCCGCTGCCAGGCCGGGAGCAGCGGGCGTGGTCGCGATCAGCTCGCCCGGTGAGACGACGGTGTAGCTCGTGGCGGAGGTAACGCCGAAGCTCACGCCCGTCACGCCCGTGAATCCGGCTCCCATGATGGTCACGCTCGTGCCGCCTGCCACGACACCGACGTTCGGCGATACCGCCGTGACGGTCGGAAGCGGTGCGGCCGCGAAGCTCGGCGACGAGACGAATGCGACGACACCGACCACCACGAGTGAGGCAAGAGTGGCACGCACTGCTGCCGACACGCGTTTCAGGGAGACAGACATGGGGAGTCACTTTCTTCGTGCGTCGAGCCGACTCGCAGCGTGCCCTATTTCGGGAAATCCCGGGCAACTCTGTCACGGTAGCCGCGGGAATCTCGCCATACAAGCGAATGGGGGGAACGAACGGGATTTTGAGTACCCCCCTTTCACGGGGTTGGAATCGAGCGCACCGGCGGGATTTGCAGGCTCACGCATTAGTGTTGCTGCGTGCACTCCCGCCCGAGCGTCGCCGGGATCGAGGAATCCCGCCGCGACCGAGTGTGTGCGACCGTCGGAATCTGGCTGGTCGTGCTCTCCACGATCGCCCTGCTCCCCGGTGCAGCCGATCGATGGGTACTGCCGAAGGTCGCGATCGCGGTCATCGGATGCGGCATCGCGGCATTCTCCCGGCGCACGGGCCGGATCTCGACCCCCGTCGCGGTCGGAATCGGGCTTGGCGCACTGGTGCTGCTGATCTGCGCCCTGCTCGGTGCTGCACCCGTTTCGCAACTGCTCGGCCGTGCGCCGCGGTACGAAGGACTCGTGACGCTTCCCTCCTACGCCGCGGCGCTGTGGACGGGAGCGCGGTCGGTCGGACCGGGCGCACCGGTCGCGCGGCGGGAGACGGTCTACGCCGCGATCGCGACGGTATCGGTCGTGGTCGGCATCGTCTCCATCCTCGAGAGCTTCGGGTTCCGGCCCGTTCCGAGCGATCTGGGACGGCCAGGCTCCCTGCTCGGGAACGCGAGCGACCAGGGCATCGTCGGGATCCTCTGTTTCGCCGTCCTGGTCGTCGCCGCCCTCGGCAGGGCGGGAATCACCCCGCCGCCAGTGTTTCGCTGGTATCCGGCGGTAGGCGCGGCCTTCGGCGTGCTCACGGTGGTGCTCTCGGAATCTCGCGCCGATCTCGTCGCGCTCATCGTTCTCGGAGTCGTCTGCATGATCGTGATCGGGATCGGTTACCGCGGGCATCCCGGGCGACGACCCATGGTGGCGGCGCTGGGAGCGCTGATCGGCATCGCCGTGCTCCTGCCTCTCGTGCTTCCCGCAGTGCGCAACCGGCTCTTCAGCGGTGGCTCGCCACTCGACGTCTTCGGCGACGACCGCGGCGCGCTCTGGCAGGAGACCTTTCGGCTGATCGCGGGACATCCTCTTGCCGGTGTCGGACCGAGCGGATTCCTGGACGCGCTGCCCGCCTACACGACCGCGGACTGGTTCCGGACCACCGGACTCGGCGTGACAACCGATTCGCCGCACAGTGCGGTGCTGCAGGCGGCCGTCGCCGGCGGCATCCCGTTGATGCTGTTTGCCATCGCCCTCGCGATCGTCACCGTCGTCGGCGGGGTGAGGTTCATCCGCGAGAATCCCGGCGGCGAGCGCACAGAACTCGTCTTGGGCGCCCTGCTCGCCCTGCTCGGAGGCGGGATGGCGCTCCTCGCCACCTTCACGGCGCCCGGCACGACCATCCTCATCGCATTTCTCGCCGGAATCGTGGTCTCGCGAGCGCCTCGGCAGCGATCGGCAACGACCGCGGAACACCTCGGGACCCGAGTGCTTCGTGTGGCATTCCCGGTGTGGGCCGCGGCGCTCGTCGTGACAACACTCGCCGAGCTGCCTCTCCAGGCAGCGACAACGGATGCGGCGGACGGTGAGCTGTCCCGCGCCCTCGACTCGTTCGCCGTCGCCCGCGCGATGCGGCCGTGGGACGCGGACATCACGATCATCGAGGCGCAGTCACTCGCCGAAGCGGCGGGCGACGGGCTCTCCGGTGCCGCGCCACAGGCCCTGCACTGGGCGAGCCTCGCCCACGACCAGGTTCCCGACTCCGTGAGCGCGGCCAAGTCGCTCGCCGCCGCCGAGCAGTTCGACGGCAGGCTCTCCGCGGCGACTCGCACCGCCTCTGCGCTCAATCGTCGCGCGCCGAACGACCCGCAGACCCTCGCCCGACTCGGGCAGCTCTATGCGGCTCGGCATCTGTACGCTACGGCGCAGCCGGTTTTGGAGAAGGCCGTCAGGCTGGATCCCCGCGACGGAGCATCCTGGAAGACACTGGGTCTCGTCTACCTGAAGCTCGGCAACACCGCGGGCGCCCGCCACGTCAAGGCCGTGCTGGCGAGGCTTGCCGCCGGCGACCAGCCGAACGACTAGCTGGGGCTCGATCAGCCGCGAACATCCCAGCGGTGATGCACCAGGTCGTGCGTCATGTATTTCGCGATGATCGACACGGTGAAGGATGCTCCGTCGCTTCGCCGCCCGGGTCGCTCCCACTGCGCACTCGTGAGTACACCGAAGGCGGGCGCGAGCTCGCGGGCGATCTCATCGATCTCGCGGGCGACGACCGCCGGATCCTGCTCGTTGTACTTTTCCACGATGGCGGTCTCGTCCTGGTCCCAGTTCGGAAACAGCGGATCGTCCTCGTCCACCATGAGCCGCAGCCGCTTTCGGTAGACGCGCATGACATCGCGAACGTGGGCGGCGTACTCGAGCGCCGACCAGGTCGAGTCGTTGGGACGAACGCGAACGTCCGCGCGTGCGAGTACCGCGGGCCAACTCGCGGCGTTGTCGAGGATCGCCGCGGGAATCGTCCCATCCGGGTACTGGACGGCGTCGAATCCGCACTCGGGGCACGGTCGCTCCGTGACCCACGTCCAGTTCTTTGTGTCTTTTACAATTGGCATGTACCAAGCTTCTCCTATCGGGAACCACACGCTCGGCGTCCGATGGCAGACTCGTCAGGTCGAGAAGAAAACTCGGCCGCCGCAACAGTAGGAGGCAACACCGTGTCAGAGTCACCGAACCGCATGCTCGGCATCATTTTGGGGATCATCTACTTCGCCATCGGCATGTTCGGCTTCTTCCTGACCAGCAGTACGGGATTCACGTCGACACAGGGCCCGCTGTTCCTCGGGTTCATCCAGGTGAACCCGCTGCAGAACCTCGGTCACCTCGCGGTCGGTGTCGTGCTTCTGATCGCGGGCCTCGCCGGCGCGCTGGGAGCGAAGTGGGTGAACACAGTCCTGGGGGCGCTGTTCTTCCTGCTCGGGATCGTCGGGATCCTCGTGAACGGCGCCAGCAACCCGCTGAACATCCTGGCGCTCAACGGTGGCGCCGACGTGTTGCACTTCGCCACCGCGGTCATCCTGCTGGCAGTCGGGATCGGCGCGGACCGCACCTTCGCGGCGCCCAAGCCCGCCTGAGCGCTCAGGCCTTGATGCCGGGGATGGCGACCGAACGCGCCATGAATCGCACGACGTTTTCGTCGACGATGATGTCGGATGGGCGCAGCGGCCTCGACAGGTAGAGGCCCTCGAGTTCGCTGATGCGGCTGAGTGCCACGTACGTCTGCCCGGGAGCGAACGATCGCTCGCCGAGATCCACGATCGCGCGGTCGTAGGTCTTGCCCTGCGACTTGTGGATCGTGACCGCCCAGGCCAGGCGCAACGGGAACTGCATGAACTCCGCCACGATGTCCTTGCGCAGCGACTTCGTCGCCGCCGAGTACGAATAGCGGTACTTCTCCCAGGTCACGGGTTGTACCTCGTGAATCTCCCCCTCGACCTCGACCCAGACGGTGCTGTCGATCTTGGTCACGTGACCGACGCTGCCGTTGACCCACCTCTGGTCAGAGTCGTTGCGCAGGAACATCACCTGCGCGCCGACCTTGAGCTCGAGGGACTCGTCGGCGGGGTAGGACGCTCCGCCGAACTCTCCGCTGATCTCCGCGCGAGCCGTCAACGTGCGCCCCGGGAGCTTCGCCAGCTCCCTCGCATTGATCCGGGTCACCGTGACGTTGGTCGTCGCGAGCGTGATCGCGTCAGCGGGCGCGGGTCGGGCACCGACCTGGTTGAGGCGTCCCGCGATCTCCGCCGTGACCATCCCGTGTCTGACCGCATTGAGCATGTGCTTGAAGTCGGCCTCGTGCTGCCGGTGGATGACCGAGAGCTCGTAGATGGTGAGGTCGGCCGCGGCCCAGACCTTGGCGTCGAAGAACCACATCGAACGGTACTGGTCCTCGAAGTAGGCGCGCTCGTCACCGTCTCCCGGCACCGGCGCCAACTGGTATGGATCGCCGAACAGCACGACCTGTGCACCGCCGAACGCCTCGTGCGGACGCTGCCGCGCCTGGCGCATGCTGCGGTCGACCGCGTCGAGCAGGTCGGCATTGACCATCGAGACCTCGTCGATCACGATGGTGTCGAGGGTGCCGAGCAGCTTCCGAAGCTGAGCCGACTGCTCGATCTCGTGGTCGGCGATGACCCCGATGGGGAGTCGGAACAGCGAATGGATGGTCTGCCCACCGACGTTCAGGGCCGCGACACCCGTCGGCGCGCAGATGACGATCTGCTTCGATGTCTTCCAGGCCAGGTGGCTGAGCAGAGTCGATTTGCCGGTTCCCGCCCGACCCGTGACAAAGATGTGATCGCTCGTCGTCTCGATGGCGTCGAAGACCGCCTGCTGTTCGGCAGACAGCACGGGCAGTGTCACGGAAAACATCCTCGAGTCGGTTGGGTGAACGCGAACCCAAGGCTACCTGGCCGACAATGGGAGGGTGCGTCGCGCCCTGCTGTCCTGGATGATCGGGTTCGCGCTGCTCATTCTCGCCTTCTTCGGCGTGATCGCGATTCTCAATTCCACCGTCTACAGCGCGCACGGTTTCGTTTCGAGCTACCTCGATGCGCTCAACCGGCACGACGCGACGACCGCGCGGGATCTTCCCGGCGTGCGAGCGCCGAGCGGCGAAGCCACCGACCTGCTGACCGACGACGCGCTCGGTCCGCTGGGTTCGATCGGACACATCCGGCTGGTCCACGACATCGCCGATCCGACCGGCGTCCACAGTGTCGAATACCGCTACACGCTCGGCTCGCGCACCGAGACCACCACGTTCGAGGTGAATCAGACGTCGTCGTATCTCGGACTGTTCGACCGGTGGGAGTTTCACACCTCGCCCCTCGCGACCGTCTCGGTCCTGACGCCGAACGATCCTCGGTTCCGGGTCAACGGAACCGCGGAGGCGACGACCACGAAGTACTCGGTGCCGAAGTCCTACGTGGTGTTCGCCCCGCACCTCTACGTCTTCGACCACACGTCGACCTATCTCCACGCGAGCCCGGTCGATATCCCGGTCAGCGCGCCCGGCAGCATTACTCCCGTGCGGGTCGAGGCCGAACCGCGAACCGACTTCGCCAAGGAGGTGACGACCGAACTCGACCAGTACTACTCCAAGTGCGCGACGCAGAAGATCATGTTTCCCACTTCGTGCCCGTTCGGCAAGACCATCGCCAACCGGGTGATCTCGACGCCGAAGTGGTCGATCGCCAAGGATCCGCCCGTGACCATCCAGCCATACCAGGGCTCCTGGCTCGTCCCGAACTCAACCGGCGAGGCCCATCTCGTGGTCAAGGTCCAGTCGTTGTACGACGGCTCGATCTCGACCTACGACTCCGACGTGCCGTTCAACGTCGCGTACAAGGTCACGGTCAGCGCGACCGATCACCTGACCATTCAGACCCTTTACGCGACCAACTAGAGCTCGCCGCGCGCGATCACCGCGGAGGCTGGCCGTCCTCGCCCGCCCTCCGCGCACGCGCCGCGAGCATCTCGTTGTAGGCGTTGAGTTCCGCGTCTCCGTCCCGCTCGGCCTTTCGGTCGTAGCGGCGTGACTCTCGAGCGTCGCTCCTGCTCCACAGGAATACAACGAGAATGGCGAGGGAGAGCGTCGGAATCTCGCCGATGCCCCAGGCGATACCGCCGGCAGTTTGCTGATCCTCGAGAGCCGGGATGCTCGGTCCCCATCCCATCGCGCCGTACCAGGCCGCCGACAGCAGCCCGGTGCCGGTGATGAGCGCGAGACCGAAGAAGGCGTGGAACGCCATGGTTCCGAGCAGGATGAGGAGCCGCATCGGATAGGGCGGACGCGAAGGGCCGGGATCGACGCCGACGAGACTCGCAACGAAGATGTAGCCGACGATCAGGAAGTGGAAGATCATCCACTCGTGTCCGACGTGATCGCTCGAGGCCCACGCGAACAGCGGCGTGTAGTAGAAGATCCACAGCGACGAGGCGAACAGTAGCGCGGCCACGAGCGGATTCGAGAAGAATCCGAACACTCGGGAGTGAACGGCCAGCATGATCCACTCCCGTGGGCCACGACTTCCGTCCTCGCGTTTCGCGATGGTGCGCAGTGCGAGCGTGATCGGCGCCGCGGGAGCCAACAGCACGGGCACCGCCATGGTCAGCAGCATGTGCTCGATCATGTGCGCGGAGAACAGGTACTCCTCGTACACGTTGACGCCGCCGCTCGTGGAGTAGAACAGCACCGCCATGCCCGCGATCCACAGGACGGTCCGGTGGATCGGCCAGCGGTCGCCGCGCCGATGCAGCCGCCAGACGCCCGCGAGGTAGAAGAACAGCCCGAACCCGATGAGCAGGATCCAGAGCAGGTCGGGATTGAGCCCGGTCAGGTAGCGCTCCAGCGTTGGGGGTGCCGGCAGGTGCGAACCGGTCAGCAGTTCGGCAGGAGTCGGATGGCGAAGCTCCGATGCCGGAATCGCGGTCTCCGGGTCGACCGTGCGCGAGAGGGCAACGGCGGTCCCGCTCGCGAGCCCCATGAACACGAGCTCGCCCGTGACGAAGATCCAGAAGTAGCGGGCGGCACCCACCACGTTCCCGGTGAGACGGCCGATCAGGAACCGGCGTTGGAAGATCCCGAAGATCCCGAGCGCACCGATCGCGAAGACCTTGACCAGCACCAGGATTCCGTACGGCGTCAGGAGGTTCTCCCACGTACCGATCCGGATGTCGGCGTTCACGAGTCCGGAGATCGCGACCACGATGAAGCAGATGAGGGCGAGCGTCGAGTACCGCTCGATGACCGCGGCGATGCGTCCCCCGTCGAGCTGCTTTCGACACAGGATGAGCGTGAGGAGCCCGCCGAGCCAGATCGCGGCAAACACGATGTGCAGGTAGATCGAGGTGGTCGCCGCGGCATGGCTGGCGGTGTCGCCGGAGTGGCCCTGGAGCGACATCGGGATGAGCGAGAGGATGGCGGCGATCGTCAAGAGGGCGACCACCGTCTGATTGCGCACCAGGAAGCACACCACGGTGAAAGCCGCCGCGATCAGAGTGGTCGCGAACCACGCCTGCCCGAGGGCGTTTCCGGTGAGAAAGCCCCACAGCGTCGCGCCGAAGTCGGAGGTGAACGAGACCGGTTCCGGGTCGATCGTCTGCAGGTTGAAGAACGCCGTCGCCGCGGACGACACGGTCAGAACGGCCGCGGACGCCGAGGCGACATCCAGCGCGCGGCCGAACTCCGGCCGGTCGGACGCGAATGCGAGAGTGGCGAGAACGAGCGAGCCAACCAGGCCGGAGACGCTCAGAATCACCAGCAGATTGGCGACGGGAAGCCCGTAAAGCACGAACTCGCCCGGGTCGATCGCGGCCGGAGCGGTGGCGCCACCGCCGAAGGCCAGGGCGCCGAGAAGAGCCGCGAACGCGACCAGGACCAGGGCACCCGGTCCGATCACCCGCGAAACCCGAATCACGTCAAGCAGCCTAGCCACAGCGACTGGGAAGGCACTTCGCCGATCATCCGCCGTGCCCGGGGAAACAGAAAGGATGCCAACCGGTGGGCTGGCATCCTTTGCGTTCGATCGAAGAGGGAATTACTTTGCTGCGGCCTTCAGCTTGGAGCCGGCCGACAGCTTCACACCGTAGCTCGCGGCGATCTGGATGGTCTCACCCGTCTGCGGGTTGCGGCCCGTGCGCGCGGAACGGTGCGTGCGCTCGACAGCGAGCCAGCCCGGGATGGTGACCTTGGTGCCCTCTTTGACTGTGGTGCTGAGGGTGGAGAACAGTCCGTCGAGCACAGCGTTGACGGCGGACTGGGTCTGGCCTGATTCTGCGGCGATCGCCGCGACCAGCTCGGTACGGTTCAGTGACTTATCAGCCATGATGTGTCCTCCTCGGACTTGTTGCTTGCAGACTGCCCCAGAGCATCCCCGGGGCGGTAGTTAAGACGGTTTGAAATTGTCGTTCTGTCGAGGAAATCTCCGGCAGGACCGCCTTGAACCTACCAGCTTGACTTCGTAATGCCCGGCAACTCTCCACGGTGCGCCATATCGCGGAAACGCACGCGGGAAACGCCGAACTGGCTGAGATAGCCGCGCGGACGTCCATCGATCGCGTCGCGACCACGCAAACGGACCGGCGACGCGTCCCGCGGAAGCTTCTGCAGCCCGACGCGAGCGGCCTCACGGGACTCGTCGGTGCCGTTCACATCGACAAGGGCCTTCTTCAGCTCGAGACGCTTCGCGGCGTAGCGCGCGACGATTTCCGCGCGCTGATTGTTCTTGGCGATCTTGCTCTTCTTGGCCATTTCTAGCGCTCCTCGCGGAATTCAACGTGCTTGCGCACTACGGGGTCGTACTTCTTCAGCACGAGACGGTCGGGGTCGTTACGACGGTTCTTACGGGTCACGTAGGTGTACCCGGTGCCCGCGGTTGAGCGGAGCTTGATGATCGGGCGGATGTCCTGCTGCTTGGCCATTAGATCTTCTCCCCACGCGCGAGCAGGTCTTTGACGACCGACTCGATCCCACGGGCGTCGATCACCTTGATGCCCTTGGCCGACAGGGTCAGCGTGACGTTACGGCGAAGCGACGGCACGTAGTACGTCTTCTTCTGGATGTTCGGGTCGAAACGGCGC
>FSWU01000338.1_pt1 | contig 14160 bp, 16 predicted proteins | sample 1638061 | NCBI WGS metagenome assembly FSWU01 (sample SAMEA3914788, study PRJEB12502) | metagenome | biome: forest; material: soil | place: Canada | collected 2011-07-03 | depth 0.1 m
CTGTAGGCGCGGCCGCGCTGCTCTGAGGCGGCGTACTGCTCTGACGCGGCGTACCGCTCTGACGCGGCGTACTGCTCGGGTTTGGTCGCACGGTTGGATCTTCGTGCTCAGACGGGCCTGCTCCAGGCGGTGACGGTCTCTACGCGCGCTCGGCAGGCGACACGGTCGCCCGGCTGGACGGCCGGCGTGGCGGCGAGACGCACCTGAAGAGGGGTGTCGCTCAGCGGGGTGTCGAGCTCGACCGTGACCACGGAATCGTGCCCGTGATAGTCGACCGAGACGACGGACCCCTCCTTCCATTCGCCGTGGAAGCGGTCGTCGCCGTCGAACCGGCCGTGCACGCGGTCGTCCCCGTCGAACCGGCCGCGAACACGCTCGTCGCCGGCGATCAGGACCAGTTCGATGTCTTCCGGGCGGACGAGGACCAGCAGCGGCGCACCGTCGGCGATGCCGGCCTGGGCAAGGCGCTGCACTCCGAGGCCGGTGTCCGCGTGACCGTCATGTGCCGTGGCGGCGATCAGATTCGCGTCGCCCACGAAGCGGGCCACATCGGCGTCCGCGGGCCGCGCATACACCTCGAGGGCGCTGTCGTGCTGAACGAAGCGGCCATCCCGCAGCACCGCGACCCTGGACGCCATCGAGAGGGCCTCGTCCTGGTCGTGGGTCACCAGGATCGCCGTCGCACGGGCCTCAGTCAGTACCCGGGCGACGTCGCGGCGGACACTGGCGCGCAGGCCGGCGTCCAGCGATGAGAACGGCTCGTCGAGGAGGACCACCTCGGGACCGACGGCAAGAGCCCTCGCGAGCGCGACGCGCTGCTGCTCCCCACCGGAGAGTTCGTGTGGGTATCGGCTGCCGAGAGCGGTGAGGCCGATCATCTCCAGCAGTTCTGCGACCCTTTCCCGGCGGTGGGCACGCGGCACGCCGAACCCGATGTTGGCGGTCACGGTGAGATGCGGGAAGAGTGCGCCCTCCTGAGGGACGTAGCCGATCCGCCGGGCTTCCGGATGCAGGTGGTGCCCTTCTCCATCGACGACGCGTCCGCCCACCGAGACCTCTCCTCCGTCGGCGCGTTCGAATCCCGCGATCACGCGAAGGAGCGTCGTCTTGCCGCTTCCTGACGGTCCGAGGACGGCGGTCAGGGACTGCGCCGGAACTTCGAGATCGACTCCGTTCAGAACGACGCGCCCCCCGAAGGATTTCCGGAGTCCGCGGATGCTGAGGCCGCTCACCGTTCGGCCCTCGCCGGCAGGCGGTCGAAGAATCGGCCGAGGACGTAACTCGGGACGGCGGCGATCAGGATCATGACCAGCGCGAACGGGGCCGCCTGACCGTATTCGAGGTTGGTCTGGTAAGCCCAGAACTGCGTCGCCAGCGTTTGGACGCCCGTCGGCACCAGGATCAACGTGGCGGTGAGTTCGGTGACGGCGGAGAGGAAGACGAGGCAGAAGCCGGCGGCGAGTCCGGGGGCGACCAGCGGAAGCGTGATCCGGAACCATACGGCGATGGGTCGCCGGCCGAGCGACCGGCCCACCTCTTCGAGTCCTGTCGGCGCCTGGGCGATGGATGCCCGCACGCAGACGAGCGCGAGCGGAAAGAAGAGGATGGCATAGGCGACGACGAGCATCGGCGCGGTCTGGTAGGCGAAACCGCTCAGATAGCGCTCGCTGAAGTACGAGAAGGCCAGCGCGATGATGATGCCCGGCATGGCGAGCACGAGGTAGGTGCTGCGCTCCAGGAGGCGACGGAATCGGCCGTCGTGCCTGACAGCGAGAACGGCGACCGGCATCGCCATCAGCGTCGCGAGAACGGCGGCGGAGGCGCCGTAGGCGGCGGTATGCCAGGTTGCCGAGCCGAGCCCGACATTCGCGCCGCCGAGTGAGACACGCGTGCCCTGCGCCCACCAGTAGATGGCCGAGAAGATGGGAACGCCGAGCGCGAGTAGGACGAGCGCGGCCGTCCCCAGCAGGGCCGGCAGGCGCCAAGCGCCGAGATGGTGCCGGGTGGTCCGGCGCTGAGCGAGTCGGTCGGACCGGTTGACGTGTGCCCGGCCGCGGATGGCGGATTCGCCGGCCAGCGCGAGGAGTCCGAGAACGATCAGCACGAGCGACAGTCCTGAGGCGGCGGGTACGTTCGTCGACACCGAGTACTCGGTGAAGATCTCGGTCGTGAACGTCTGGTACGCGAGGATCTCGAATGCGCCGTACTCGGCGAGCAACACGAAGACCACCAGGATGGCTCCGCCGAGGATCGCGACGCGCGCCTGCCCGAGCGTGATCCTGAAGAAGGTGCGCACCCGGCCGATTCCGAGACTCCGGGCGACCTCCTCCTGGGCCGGATCGGCGTTTCGGAAACTCGACGCGACCGGAAGGTAGATGAGTGGGTAGACCGAGAGGGTCATCACGAGCACGGCGCCGCCGAATCCGGAGACGTGCGTGCTGAGCGACGCCCAGCCGAAGCTGACGACGAAGTCCGGGATGGCCAGCGGGATCACCAGCAGCACGCCCCACACGCGGCGGAACGGCAGGTTCGTGCGCTCTACGAGCCACGCCGTTCCTGTGCCGATCACGGCGCAGAGGACCGTGACCACCACCGTGAGCCGGACGGTGTTCCAGAGCAGCTCAGCGGTCAGCGGGCGGAAGATGAGCGCGAGTACATTCCCGGCGCCGGCGCCCGCCGCTTCGATGAGCATGAAGACCAGGGGCGAGATCAGCACCAGGGCGACAGCGGTCCCGGCGACGACGAGCCCCCAGGGTGTGCGTCGTCGTCCCTCACGTGGCGGGCCGGGCGGCGTGCCGGGGAGCTCCGCGAAGACCTGGGTTGCGGGTCCGCTGACCAGGGTCACAAGAGTCCGGCCTTTCGGAGGAGGGAGATCGCGGTCGATCCGTCTCCCAGCTCGGCGATCGTGATCGGATTCGGCTGGAGGTCGGCGAACGGCGTCTCGGGTGCCGAGGTGGTCACGCCGTGGTCGAGCGGATACTCATAGCTGAGCGAATGCGCGATGATCTCCTGCCCCTGTTTGGAAACCAGGAAGGCCACGAACTTCTGTGCGTCGGCCTTGTGCTTCGAGGACTTCAGGATCCCCGCGGCCGACACGTCGAGGACATAACCGGGGTCGCCGGGAGCGAAATGCGTGATGTCGGAGTGCACGTTGCTCTTCCCCAGCTCGGCGCTCATCCGGTACCAGTAGTACTGGTTGACGACACCGAAGGCGACGGCACCGCGGTTCACCTCGTCGGCGATCGTCTCGTTGTCCGGGTAGATGTGGCTGCCCGCGTTCGCCTTGATGGCCTCGAGCCATTTCAGAGTGGTCGCGCTGCCGTAGGTCTTGTCCATGGAGGTGACGACCGGCTGGAAGTCGGTCTCGCCGGCGGCGAAGGCCAGCTTGTCCTTGTACTGGGGATCGGCGAGCGCCTGCGCCGTGGTCGGCAGCTGCGACTTGCTGATCAGGCTGGGATTGTAGATGAGGACACTGACGCGCGCCGAGACGCCTGTCCAATCCCCGGAGGCGGAGCGGTACTTCGCCGGGGTCTGATCGAGCGTCGAGGAGTCCAGGGGCGCGAGCAGTCCCTTGTTCTGGAGATCCTGCAGGGCCGGTGAGTTCTCGGTATAGAACACGTCCGCGGGGGAGTTGGCGCCTTCCGTGGTGATCTCGTCGGCGAACGTGTCCTCGTCATTGTTGCGGACGAGCACCTTGATCCCGGTCTTCTTCTCGAACGCGGTGACGAGGGAGTCCGTGGTTTCGGGATGCTGGCCGTTGTAGAGCGTGATCTCGCCCTTTGCGGCCGACGCGCTTGCGCCGGAGCTGCAGGCCGCCAGCGACGCCGCGAGGACCAGCACGCCTACTGCCGACGCGATCAGGCGGGTGGTGCGTCGTGCGGTGGTGCTCATGACGCCGCTCCTGGGCAGATCTTGTTCACTTGGGCCGAAGCGGTCTTGACCTGACCCTTGGACGCCGTGGTTCCGTTCGAGCTCGCGTAGGCCTGATAAGCGTCGGCAAGCTTGTCGACGGCCGATTTGAGCTTAGTGTCGGAGATCTTGATCGCCCGCAGTGGGATCGGTTGCGCCTGCGCATGGCCGACGGGATCCGCTCCGGGATCCGGTCCGTTCTGCAAGACGTCGCCGACCGCGTTGCACGCCTGCTGGAGAGGCGTTCCCACCGCCGATGCGGATGAGGCGCCGCCGCCGCAGGCGGCGAGCCCCAGACACAGGCCGATCGCACACGTGGTGGCGAGCGCAGCGGTTCGGATCCGGCCGGCACGCGACAGACGCGTGCCAGTGACGGGAGTGGGGTTCATCGTGCTCCTAGATGCGGGAAGGGAGTTTGGTAAGGCTTACCTAATTCCCGGCGATCAGATCTCATTAGACCCAGGTCTCGCATCGCGGGTCAAGCTCCATCGGGCGTCACTCAGGTTCGGCTCAGAAACCGCCGTTCGAAACTGGGACTTTTTGATGAGATCGTCGCCTAGGCCCGCGACCGGCCGCGGGCGCGCACGGTCCGGTCGTCGATGTACCCGCTCTCAGACTGCGGGCGCACTCGCAGTCAGGGGTGTCCGGACGCGCTCCACGTCGTCCGCCAGGATGGTCTGACGGGCGGTCCCGTTCTCGGCGTCGATGACGAGCGGCGCCAGGAGGTTGACCGTCGAGCCGCCCCTTCCCGGCGTGACGACGACGAGCACCTGAGCGTCCGCGGGCGCACCGGGGATGTCCGGCCTGAAGTCCGGGACGTAGAGCGCCGGGTCGAGCACGAACAGGCGGATCTCCGGCCGTTCGAGGGAGCGGAGCGCGAAAAGTCCGGGGGCCCCGTCCAGCGGCGACAGTTCGTATTCGGTCAGTGGATCCAGGCCGGAAAGCGGCGGCGTGAAGGTCAGGTGCACGATGTCATTGCTCCAAGTAATCCATGAGGGTCGGCTGAAGGCTCTGTGCCGTGACGGCGAGAGCCGTCTGGTAAGCGACCTGCTGAGTCTGCATTTCGAGGATCACTTGCCCAGGGTCCGCATTCTGAACGCTCGACTGGTTCGCCTGGATCGTGGTCGCCTGGGTCTGGAGCGACGACTGAGCCTGCTGCATCTGCTGCTGCGCAGCGCCGACCGACGCCTCGACCCCCTCGACGTTGGTCAGGAACGAGTTGATCGAGCTGAGCTGGGGGGTGACGCTGGTTCCGCTGGAGAGGTCGCTCGTGATGTTGTCGATGAGAGCGAACACCGAGCTCGACCCGGTTCCGAAGACGGCCGAACCGTCAGCGCTCACCGGAACCGTCGTGCTCGGTCCGACGCGGCGCTCGACCGCGGCACCCGGAGTTCCGTTGTAGGAGTAATCGGCGTTGAACGCGGTCGACGCGTTGGACGTGCCCGCGAAGACGTTCATCCCCAGGTACTGGGTGTTGGCCAGCGACATCAGGTTCTGCTTGATCCCCTGCATCTGGTCGATGATCGCACTGTCCGACTGCGAATTGTTGGTGCCGTTCGCCGCCTGGATGGCGAGGTTGTTCAGCTGGGTCAGCGCCGTGGCCACCGACGAGAGGGTCGAGCTGACCGTCGTGAGCCAGCCGGTCCCGTTGGTCGCATTGCTCTGGTACTGGGTGTTCTGCGCTAGCTCCTGATTGAACTGCAGGATGTCCGCAGTGCCTGCCGGATCGTCGGACGGAAGCGAGATCTTCAGTCCTGTGGAGGCCTCGTTGGTGAGCTGATTGAGCCGGGCCTGGTTCGCCTGGATGTTCTGCTGTGCTTGCGAGAGCTGGGTCTCGTTCGTGACGCGGAAGGTCATCAGCTCTCCAATCCGACGATGCCGGTGTGGTTGATCAGCTGATCCAGCATGTCATCGAGTGTGGTCATCACGCGAGCGGCGCCCTCATAGGCGTGCTGATAGGCGATCAGGTTCATGCTCTCCTGGTCGAGGTCGACGGACTCCTGCGATTGTTGTGCGGTGCTCGCGGCGGACTGCGCCGACTGGTCGAGCGTGGACTGCTGAGTCGCGGTCTGGGTCTGGGTTCCGAGAGAGACCACGAAGGCGCTCCACGAGGCGTCCGGGGAGCTGGAGCCTGTTCCGAGCTGGCTGATCGCGTCCGCGATCGAGCCGTCGGAGGCGCCGATGCTCGGGTTGGCCACCGCCACGCCGGAGGCGTCCGTCGGGATGACGCTCAATCCGAGCGCTGCCGGTACGCCGGATTCCACTGCGAAGAAGTCCTGGCCGGTGGCTCCGGTCGAGGTGGCGCCGGTCTCGCTGACCGCATTGACCTGGGTCGCGAGATTCGTCGCGAGCGTGTTCAGCTGGGCCGCGGTCTCGGCCAGCGCGCCGCCGTTGCCGGAAGCATCGGCCGGTGCCAGCATCGCGAGATCCCCGCCGATCTCACCGGTCGTGGGGTTGACCGCCGGGCCGGAGGTCTGATCGGACCAGACCAGCTGGACGGGGCTCGTCGACGTTCCCTCCAGCGACGTGGACCCGGTGACCTCGAGGGTTCGTGCGCTGGTGCCGTTGACCATGTTGCTGCCCCCGACGCTCACATTGATCGTGCCATCGGAGTTCTGTGTCACCGTTGCGCCGCCGACGGTCGCCATATCTGCGACCGCATTGTTCCGCGAGTCGATCAGTTCGCTCGCATCCCCGCCGCTCGCGACAGTGGATTGGATCTGGCCGTTGAGCTGCGCGACCTCTGAGGCGTCGCTGTTGAGCTGGCTCACCTTGGCAGAGAGATCGGCCGATGTCGTCGACCACTGCTGGTCCACCGACTGGTACGCGTCCGAGATCTGCTGGACCAGGGTGTTCGCCTGGCCGAGAAGTGCTCCGACCGGTGCTTCGGACCCCGGCTGATTCGACACCCCCTGCCACGCAGACCAGAACGACTGCAGCTGCCCGGAGATCGCGTCCGTGCTCGGCTCGCCGAGTGCCGTCTCGATCTGTGTGAGCGCGCTCGACACCGTACCGCTGTAGCCGGCCGATCCGTTGGTCGAGCGCACTTGGGCGTCCAGCAGGCTGGATCCGAGTTGAACGATTCCGGTTACCGCAACGCCCTGTCCCGGCATGATCGTGCCGGTGGCCGGGCCGACCTGCGCCGGCGCTCCGAGCGCGGTCTGGTCGACCTCCTCCCGGATGTAGCCGGCGGTATCGGCGTTGTCCATGTTCTGGCCGGTGATGTCGATCCCCATCTGGGCGGCCGCGAGTCCGGAATAGGCGTTCTGGAGGGCGCCGAGCGTGCTGATCATGTTTCCCCTCGTACGTACGTTCGGTTAGGTGGCGGTGTCCGCTAAAGGCTGGCGTCGACGAGACTCGCCGGCAGGATGGACTGGTCGGCCGAACCGTCGGATCCGTAGAGGGCGGGCATCCCCGAGACCAGGTTCAATGTCTCCTGCGTCGATCGCAGCGCCGTTCGCAGAAGCTGATCGTTCGATGTCCGGATCGCCTTGATCTCGCCGGTCAGGCCGGTCAGCGCGCGCAGGTGGGAGCTGAGCACTTCGCTCCACGCCCCCGTCGGAGCGGCGGCGGCGACATCGCGCAAGCGCACGTTGTCTGGCAGACCCCAGTCGTCGGCGACTTCCACGATGGCGATTGAGAGGGACAGCCCCGCGAGCTTGAGTCGCTCGACGACGGCTTCGACCTCGCGTGTGGCATTGGGGATCCAGCGGGATTTTCCGGCGATCAGCAGCAAGCGCTCCTCTTCGAACTTGAACAGCAGTTGCTCGAGCAGTTCGCGTTGCCGCCACAATTCCGTGGACAGCTCGCTTACTCCCATCGCTCACCTCTTCATCTGGTCGACCCACGCGGGCCCGTACCTTTCAATATCGGCACGCGGACGGGGGTCGTAAGGATTCCGCCGATACGGAGACGGGCAAAACTTTTTTCCGCCGAATGCTAACGGGGCTCTGACGGAGGCCGATAGGCGGAATTGCGAACCCACGGATGGGTTCAGCGTGTCATCTCATCAAGGAGGAAAAAGTCATGGCAATGACGATCAACACCAACATCAGTGCGCTGCAGGTCGAGAACGCCCTGAACAACAACAACGCGGCGATGCAGAGTTCCATGCAGAAGCTGTCTACGGGCTCCAACATCAACACGGCTGCCGACGACCCGGCCGGCCTGGCGATCTCGCAGGGCCTGCAAGCACAGATCGGGGGCCTCACTCAGGCGGCGCAGAACGTGTCGGACGGTGTCAACCTGATCCAGACGGCCAGCGGCGCGCTGACCCAGGTCAGCGCGATCCTGCAGCAGGTCAACTCGCTCGCAGTCCAGGCTGCGAACGATACGAACGACACGGACTCCCGCACGGACATCCAGACGCAGGTCACCGCTCTGGCCAACGAGCTGACCCAGATCGGCGCGTCGACCAACTTCGACGGCGTCAGCCTTCTCAGCGGAGTCGCGAACCCGATCGACATCCAGGTCGGCACCGACGGCACGGCCAACAGCCAGGTCGCGATCGACCTGTCGACGGCGAACGTCTCCACCCTGGCCACAACGGTCTCCGGCCTCACCTTCGACAGCGCGGCCGACGCCCAGGCGTCGATCACGGCTGTCCAGACGGCGATCCAGAGCGTGTCGACCTGGCAGGCGAACCTGGGTGCCACCCAGAACGTCCTGACCTCGACGGGACAGTCGATCGCAGTCAACTCGCAGAACCTGACCGCGGCGAACTCGACGATCTCGGATGCCGACATGGCGTCTGAGATGGCGAACTACACCAAGGACAGCGTCCTCGTCCAGGCCGGTACAGCGATGCTCTCGCAGGCGAACCAGAACGACCAGCTCGTTCTGAAGCTTCTGCAGGGCTAGGTGGATCGGTTCGACCTATGAGCGGAGCAGGTGGCGGCCGGCTACCAGGGAACCAGCCGGCTGCCGCCTGCTCATTTCGTTCAGTGTGCGGTGAGGAGCAAAGATGAGTTCGGTAGGCAGCAGCACATCCATTCCGACCTTGACGGTCGGCAGCAATGGCCAGATCACGGCGAGCAATCTCGTCAACAACCTCGATACCACGGCCATCATCAACGCGATCATGACCGCGAACGCCGTGCCCCAGCAGCAGTTGGAAGCGCGGATCACCAGCGAGCAGAGCGCGCTCACCGACTATCAGAATCTGAACCAGTCGCTTCAGACCCTGGCGACGAGCGCGACCACCGACAGCTCGGGCAACGGCCTCAATCTGCTGACCGTGGCGAGCAGCAACTCGTCGGTGAGCGCAACGGCGGACACCACTGCGAGCGCCACCCAGTTCTCCCTCCAGGTCGATCAGATCGCGCAGGCACAGGTCTCTGTGACCGCGGCACTGGAGAATTGGCCCGACTCGTCCGGCGCCATCACGATCGTGAACTCGTCCGGAACGGCCACGGAGGTCGACGCCGCGTCGAACAGCATCCCGGATGTCGTCTCCGCCATCAACTCTGCGGATCTCGGGGTCACCGCGTCCGCGGTCAATGTCGGAACCGATTCGTCCGGGAACACCGAGTACGCGATACAGCTGACGTCGTCGGAGACCGGCTCGGCCGGAGCGTTCCAGATCTACGCGGGCACGAGCGCCGACTACTCGGCCGGCACCGCGACCAACCTCCTGACTCAGACCGGTGCCGACACGGTTCAGGCCGCTCAGGACGCGCAGATCACCTTGTGGCCGGGAAGCGCAGCCGCCCAGACGATCAGCTCGACGAGCAACACGTTCACCAATCTCGAGCAGGGGATCTCGGTCACGGTGTCCCAGCCGACGACCGGCACGGTGACGCTCACCTCGAGCATGGACACGTCCGACATCGGCTCCGCTGCGTCCACGCTCCTCAGCGGCATCAATTCGATCATCGGCTACATCACTCAGCAAGCGGCCGGAAGCACAACGACGAGCTCGAGCGGCTCCAGCACTTTCACGCCGGGGGCGTTCACCGGAGATCTCAATCTTCAGAGCATCTCGCAACAGCTCCAGCAGGCGGTCTCCACCCCCGTCGGACCGAACAGCGTCTCGCCGTCGACCTACGGCATAACGCTGGAGGCCGACGGCTCGGTCGATTTCGATCAGGCGACGTTCGAGGCTGCGCTGGCGTCCGATCCACAGGGCACGGTGGCCGCGCTGCAGCAGATCGCGGGCAGCGTTTCCCAGATCGCCAGTCAGGCTTCGGATCCGGTGACCGGAACGATCACCACGTCGATCCAGGCTCAGCAGAGCACGATCACCAACAACCAGCAAGCGGTCACGAACTGGACGAAAGTCCTCGCCGGCGAGCAGACCCAATTGCAGACCGAGTACTCCAATCTGGAGAGCACGCTCAGTCAGTTGCAGACCGAGCAGACCTATCTGACCCAGCAGATCGATTCGATGGATCAGACGAACTCGGACAACTGAGTCGACATAGAAGGAGCAGCCGATGGCCAACCCGTTGAACGCATACCGGGACAACGCGATCTTGTCCGCGTCGCCCGCGCGGCTGCTCACCATGCTGTACGACCGGCTGCTCCTCGACCTGACCTACGCGAAGGAGGCGCTCGATGCGTCCGACGTCGCGACCGCCGGGTACAGGCTGAGGCACGCGGGCGACATCATCGGGGCGCTCGCCGGATCGCTGAAACGCGATGTCTGGGACGGTGCAGACGGGCTATTCAATCTCTACATGTACGTGACGAGTGCCCTGATCCGTGCGTCGATCTACCGCGACGCCGAGCTCGTCGAGGAGTGCATCGGATTGATGGAGCCTTTGCGTGAGGCGTGGCACCAGGCCGCCGATTCGCTGTCGGCCGCTCCCGCGTGGGAGACGAACACCGGCGCGGAGACGGCCGAGGTGGTGGCCATTGCCTGAGCAGCCGGGCACCGACGACCACGAACGCTGGGCTGCGATCCTCGGCGAACTCTGGCAGCACACGCGGGACAGTCTTGTGACGGGTGTGACCCCGGCGCCGTGGACGCCCCCGGAGGACCTCGGACCGCTTCCGCGCGACCTCGTCCCGCGCGCGAACGCGCTGGTCGAGTCACAGCGTCTCGCGATCGCGCGGGTGCGGGAGCGGATGACCGACGTGTCGTCACGTCTCAAGGCCGTCAAGAAGATTCCGCAGTTCTCGACCGACGCACCCGTCTATCTCGACCGGCTCGGCTGAACCGTAGACCGTAAAGATTCCGGGCGCGGGCGGTCCTGGCACTTACCGGATGGAACTCGGTGCCGATAAGGCACGGTGAGCACGGATCGCTCGACTTCGGCCAAGGATCGGCCAGACCTTCTCCTGGACTGACAGAAGGGATGCGTGCCGTGCTCGATTCCGTGACGCTGAACGCCATGACCTCCGCCTTGAACGGTTTCTCGGCGACGCAAAGCGCGATCGCCAACAACATCGCCAACATGGACACCCCGAACTACAAGGCGCAGGAGGTCGACTTCTCGGCCGCGCTCGCCCAGTCGGTGGCCGATGGCAGCGGTGTTCTCCCGGCATCCGCCTATGCGCCGACCCAGAGCCTCGACCCGACACAGCTCGACGGGAACAACGTCTCGCTCTCCGACGAGACGCTCGAAGAGATATCGAACGGGCTGAAGTTCCAGCTCGCCTCGCAGGCTGCCACGCAGCAGTTCACCGAGGTCCAGAACGCAGCGGAGGTGAACTGAGATGTCACTCGACGCGATCGGCGTTTCGGGAACCGGAATGAATCTCGACCAGACCTGGCTGAACGCGATCAGCGACAATCTGGCCAACATCAACGACACCACGTCGCCCAACAGCCCCGCCTTCCAGGAGCGTTACGTCGAAGCGGCAGCCAACAGCGGCACCAACGGTGTGACCATCTCGGGCACGCCATTCGGATCCTCGGCGGGCCAGCTGGTCTACGACCCTGACAATCCGGTGGCGAACGCACAGGGATACGTCAAGCAGCCGACCATCGACATGTCGACCCAGATGACCGACCTGATCGAAGCGCAGCGCGCCTACCAGGCGAACTCCGACGCCGTAACGAGCGCGCAGAGCATCTACCAGGCCGCCCTTCAGATCGGAGAGAAGTAACCGTGTCCATTCCCGCGATCGGCGCGATCAGCCCGACCCTTCCCACGCTCTCAGCCGGCTCCAGCACGGCGGTCACCGGCACCAGCGGCACCGGCGGAACCGGGTTCGCTTCCGCGCTCACCGGAGCCGTGGACAACCTCCAGCAGCTGCAGAGCACTTCCGACACTCTGAACATCCAGGCGGCGACCGGCAATCTGAACGACATCCAGGACGCCACGGTCGCGGCCGCACAGGTCGAGACCACCGTCCAGCTGGTCTCGGCACTGCGCAACGAGGCGGTCCAGGGCTTCAACCAGATCATGAACATGGGGTCCTAGTTGCCCGCGCGCCTGACCGCGATCTGGAAGCGGATCTCTGAGACCGTCGCAGGTTTCTCGTTCGCCCAGAAGACGGTATCGATTCTTGCGATCCTCGTCCTCGTGGTCGGGATCACCGCACTCTCCCTGTGGTTGACGCGGCCTCAGTACGTCCCCCTTTTCAGCGGGCTGGCTGCATCCGACGCCGAGGCGATCACCACGCAGCTCCACACCGACAACGTGCCGTACCAACTCACCGACGGCGGTCAGACGATCCTCGTCCCGCAGGCCGACGTGTACACCGAACGGCTCAAAGCCGCCTCGAACAATCTTCCGTCCAGCGCCAATCAGGGGTACACGCTCCTCAACAACATGGGCGTCACCACGTCGGAGTTCCAGCAGAACGTCTATTACAAGGAAGCGATGGAGGGCGAACTCGCCAACACCATCGACGCGATGACCGGCGTGAAGACAGCATCGGTGAAGCTGGCGATCCCGCAGAGCACCGTGTTCACGGATAGTCAGCAGGACCCGACCGCCAGCGTGTTCATCGCCGAGGACGCCGGGACGACGCTCAGCAGCGATCAGGTGCAGGCGATCGTCCACCTCGTCTCCGCGTCGATCACCGGGATGCAGACCACCGATGTGACGGTGATCGACGCCGCGGGCAACGTCCTTTCCGCCCAAGGGTCCGGGGCGTCGGGGAGTTCGACCGATCAGCAGAACGCCTACGATTCGTCCACTCAATCGAGCATCCAGGCGATGCTCGACAAAGTGCTCGGCACGGGTAACTCCACGGTCGTGGTCAATGCCCTGATGGACCCCTCGACGGCGACCAAGACGACCGACACGTACACGGTTCCGACCGGCGCGCCCACCACGAGCAGCTCCGACCAGAAGGAGACCTACACCGGAACCGGCGCCGCCTCGGCGGCCGGAGTCCTCGGATCGAGTTCGGACACCACCTCGGGAACCGACACGTCGACCGACGGCACCGGCGACACCACGGGATCGTCCGGCAACGGAAACTACAGCTCAGACAATCTGACGCAGGACAGCGCGCTGAACAAGACCACCGAGACGCAGCAGATCCCGGCCGGCACCCTGCAGCGGCAGAGTGTCTCTGTCGCGGTCAACCGGGCGGCGGCCACGAAGAACAACGTCAGCACGAGCCAGCTTCAAGCCCTCGTCGCGAACGCCGCCGGTGTCGAGAAGTCGCGCGGCGATCAGGTCACCGTTCAGCTGGTCGACTTCTCGAAGGCCAACGCCCAAGCTGCGCAGCAAGCGCTCAAGCAGGCTGGTCAGCAACAGTTCCAGAGCCAGATCGGAGGCTGGGTCAAGGACGGGATCACCGGGATGTCGATCATCGCCGGACTCCTCATCGTCATGATGCTGATCCGGCGCTGGACGCGGCCGCAGCCGGAAGCCGCACCCGTCGGCGAGCTGGAGGACCCGGTCATGCAGATGACCTCGTTCGTGACCGAACCCCCGACGATCCCCATGGACCTTCCTGAGGAAGCCATCTCCGCTCGCCGCCGCCGCGCCGAGATCGAGGCTCTGGCGGAGCGTGACCCGCACCAGGCGGCGGAGTTCCTGCGCGGTCTGATGGACGAGCGGGCCGGCGTGTGATGGGCGGGGCTGGCGCATGGGCGATCTGAAGGCCGAGCAGCTCTCGGGGGCGCAGAAGGCGGCCCTGGTCCTGATGAACATGGATCAGGCGACGGCCGCACATGTCATGCAGCAGTTCACGGAGGCGGAGTCCGAGGAGATCGCCTCTGAGATCATGCGTCTCGGCCGCGTCGAATCGACGGTGGCCGAGGCCGCCCTGATCGAGTTCCACGAGCTGTCGATCCAGCATTCCGCGCGAGTCCGAGGAGGACGCGACATCGCCGCGGGGCTCCTC
>FSWU01000011.1_pt1 | contig 13984 bp, 12 predicted proteins | sample 1638061 | NCBI WGS metagenome assembly FSWU01 (sample SAMEA3914788, study PRJEB12502) | metagenome | biome: forest; material: soil | place: Canada | collected 2011-07-03 | depth 0.1 m
GCGGTCTCTTGCGGCGTGCGGGCGCCGAGGTCAAGCCCGATCGGGCTGTGGACGACATCGATCTCGGCTCGCGTGAGCCCCGCCTTGAGCAGCCGTTTAGCGCGATCGGAATGAGTCCGCCGCGACCCCATCGCCCCGATGTAGGCGACGCGCGGCCCGCGCAGCGCGACTTTGAGTAGCGGGACATCGAACTTCGGATCGTGCGTCAGCACGCACATCACCGTTCGTTCGTCGATCCGTCCCGCTTCGATCTGCTCGGCGAGGTATTGGTCAGGCCAGCGTACGACCAGTTCATCGACATCGGGAAAACGGGCCGGAGTGGCGAAGACGGGGCGCGCGTCGCACACGGTGACGCGATATCCGAGGAAGCCTCCGAGCTCCGCGAGGGCGGACGCGAAATCGATCGCGCCGAAGACGATGAGCCGTGGTGCCGGCGCGAAGGTGTTCACGAAGACCCGCATCCCCTCGCCCATACGCTCGCCATCCGGCCCGAATCCGAGGGTCGCCGTGATCCCGCCCGCAAGCAGTCCGCGCACATCGTCAGCGACCCGTCGGTCGGCTTCCGCGCTTCCGAGCGTCCCTTCGCTGCGATCCGGCCGCACCACGAGCCGCCGCCCGACACGAGCCCGATCGATGTGCTCGATGATCGTCGCCACCGCTACCGGGCGCCCCGCGTCCACATCGGCCGCGATGCTCTCCAGCTCCGGAAAGGTCGATCGCGAGACCGGCTCCACGAACACGTCGAGAATTCCGCCACAGGTCAGGCCCACCGCGAATGCGTCGTCATCCTTGATGCCGTAACGCTCCAGCGTTGGCGATGCCCCACCGATCGCTTCGGTCGCGAGCTCGTACACGGCCCCTTCGACGCAGCCTCCGGAGACCGAGCCGGCCGCCGCGCCATCCGCAGTGACGAGCATCGAGGCGCCAGGCTCGCGCGGTGCCGACTTGAAGGTACGAACGACCGTCACCAGCCCGGCGGTCTGATCCGACCGCCATGCCGTCAACAAAGTGTCGAGTACGTCACGCATCAGCTACCCCCGATCTGTTTCCGTGTCCTTTTCGCCGTTCTTTTCGCCGCGGTGGAACATGGACCCGATCGCACCTGCGACGAGCGACATGCCGTTGACCGCCCCGTCGGCCGACTCGCCTGTTCCCGCATCCTCTCCGCCGGCGAGGATCTTCTGCAGGTTGCCCGCGAAGACCTTCATGATCTGCTGCGCCACGGAGCTGATCACACCCTTCCCCATGGCCGCCGCTTTGCCCGACAGGGCGATGTCGCCATGCACTACGCCGGCAGTCTCCTCGCCGTGCTCGGTCAGCGACACGGTCGCCGTTCCTTCGGCGGTCCCCTGACCGGCCTTCTCCTGCCCTTTGCCTTTGAAAACGGCGATGTGCGCCGTGTCGTCGCGCGAGACGAGCTCGATCTGACCCCGGTACTGCATGGTCAACGGGCCGACCTTGACCTTCACGACCCCTTGATAGGAGGTATCCGACAGCTTCGCGGTGAGTTCTGCTCCGGGCACCGCGGTCGCGACGCGCTCGACGTCCATCACCGTCTTCCACACCTCTTCGATCGGGGCGATGACCTTGAAGTCGCTGTCAAGTTCCATCAGATGTTCCTCTTCCTTCTGGATGGTGCGGCGTCGTCCTTCTCGATGGTGAGGCGTCGTCCGCGATGACTCGGACGAGATCCTGAATCGCCGCGTAGTTGTGTCCGCTCACGAACGCGTCGCAATAGGGCAGCGCCGCCGCCATGCCGCCGGTCAGTGGCTGGTAGCCGCGGGCCGCTTTGCGCGGATTGACCCACACGATGCGGTGGGCGAGCCGAGCGAGCCGAGCCATCTGGTGCTCGATGTCGGCGGGATCGTCTTGCGCCCAGCCGTCGGAGAGGATGACGACGACAGCGCCACGGGCGATTCCCCGCCTGCCGTACTCGTCGATGAATGCGCGTATGCCGGCCGCCAGTCGCGTTCCGCCGGCCCAGTCTTGCGCTCCGCCCGCGGCGCGTTCGAGTGCTCGGTCAGGATCTCTTAGGGCGAGGTGCCGGGTGAGTCGCGTGAGCCGCGTCGCGAACACGAAAGCTTCGGCGCGGCTGTTCGCCACTGCCGCCTGCATCAGAGAAAGGAAGACGCGAGTGTACGGCTCCATTGAGGCCGAGATGTCGCACACCAGAACGAGCGGGCGAGGACGTGGGCGCGGCGCGGTGTGGAAGAGCTGAACTGCGTCGCCCGCGCTTCGCCGCGCAGCACGCACGGTCCGGCGCATGTCCAACCGGTCACGCTCGTGAGGCGAGTTGCGGTTGCGGCGACCCGGACGCAGCGGCGTCGTGAGAGCGAGCACCGCTACCAGGCGTCGCATGCGTGCCAGCTCGTCTGGATCCAGTGAAGCGAAGGACACATCGTGTAACCGCTCCTCCCGGCTCATCGCGAGAAGGACTGCTTCCGTCGCTTCTTCATCTTCGCCGGTTTCGCGGTCGGATCCAGCGGACGTGGGGGGCGACGAAGCATCGGGCGATCCGTGCGGGACGCGAGCAGCGTGCAATTCCTCCGTGACGCTCCGACGGAGGATCGTGTCTGCTACCGGCACGTTCGGGTCACCTCGCGATCCGGCTACATCCGTCCCGCCGCCGAAGATCGCGTCGAAGACCGCGTCGAAGCGCTCCAACTGCAGTTGCGACGTGACGAAGACGGCGCGGCAGGTCCAGTACAGTTCCGAGCGGCTACGCGGGGGCACGAGGCTCAACGCTTCGACCAGCCACACGGATCGGTCGGGCGTGCTCGGGATGCCCGCACGTCTCAGGGCGCCAGCGAACGCGACTGCGAGAGCCGCGGCGTCGACCTTGAACGATCGTCCGGTGTCCTCACGCATCTTCCGCGACCAGCCATTCGCCGCCTCGGGCCCCCACCAGCTCCAGGTCCTCGCGGTTCTTGATGACGGCGCCCCAGGTGAGTGCCGCCGATTCGCCGTCGATCCGGCTCACACCGAGCGTCGCGAACGCAGAAACCCAATCGATCAGCTCGGCGACCCCGGGGGTCTTCACAAGATCGAGCGAACGGAGTCGCTCCACTGCGGTGGCCGCCTGCACGATGAGCGGCTCGGACGCGCCGGGAACGCGCCGCCTGACGATCTCGAGGACGCGCTCCGGCGTCGGGAAGTCGATCCAGTGGTAGAGACAGCGCCGGGTGAGAGCGTCGTGCAGGTCACGAGTGCGATTCGATGTGAGGATCACGATGGGTGGCTGCGTCGCGTGGATCGTACCGAGCTCCGGGATCGTGACTGATGCCTCGGCCAGCGCCTCGAATGTGAAGGCCTCGAACTCGGCATCCGCCCTGTCGATCTCGTCGAGCAGCAAGACCGCCGGCCTGGGGCCAGGATTTTCGATCGCCTGCAGCAGCGGCCTGCGCAGCAGGTACTGGGATGTGAACAAGTCGTCGTCGCCGAGGGTCGTATCCCGAGCTTCGGCAAGCCGGATGGCGAGCAGCTGTCGCTGATAGTTCCACTCGTACAGCGCCTCGCCGGCGTCGATGCCCTCGTAACACTGGAGCCGATACAGCGGAGTTTCAAGCAGATCCGCGAGGGCTTTGGCCGCTTCGGTCTTCCCGACCCCGGCCTCGCCTTCCAGCAGCAGCGGAAGGCGCATCCGGACGGCGAGGAACAATGCCGTGAGGAGGCCGTCGTCGGCGAGATAGTCCCCGTGATCGAGGCCGTTCGCGAGGGAGGCGATGTCGGGGACAAGGTCCTCGACGGTGAGCTCTGCTGCGCCGTTCACGCGGATCCCGCCGCCCCCGCCAGGAGCGCACGGTAGTCCTCCTCAGTGTCGACATCGCGTGGCACCGGGCCCTCGACGCGCACGCGCGCAACGGCCGATCCAAGCCGATCGATGAGCTTCCACACGCCGCGGTCTCCGTGTAGCGCAGCGAGCGCGGGGAAAGTCGCACGAGAAAGAGCGAACGGGTGACCGATCCCGTTCTCGTACCGGGTGACCGCGATCGGAGCGTTCCCTCTGCCCTTGATCAGTGCGGCGATCGTCTCGACGCGCACCCCAGGCTGATCGCCGAGCAGAAGCACGATGCCTTCGACATCGCTCCTCACCGCACCGACGGCGCGAGCGATCGACGACGAGCACCCGGTCGTGTACTCGTCGTTGATCACCACGTCGAAACCGGTCGCGTCCACCGCCGCACGCACGTCATCCGCAGAACCGCCCAGTGCGAGCACTCGCTGCGCGAACCGGGGGATGCGAGCGAGGTCGAGAACCGCGTCGAGCAGGTAGCCGCCCCGATAAGGCAGCAGTTGCTTCGGGCGACCGAGACGGCTCGACCCGCCCGCGGCGAGCACCAGAGCAGCGAGGCGAGCTTCAAGCTGTGGCATAGCGCTGGGGGTCCTTTCGAAAGTCGGCACGGCAACCGTCGGAGCAGAACCAGATCGTCGTTCCATCGTGCTCCGCGTGCGGGGTCGGGTCGGCGGCGATGATACTCATGCCACACACCGGGTCGATTGCCATCCCTGGGACTGCCTTCTCGGGAGCTGCCATCCCGGGGACTCCAATCTCGGGGGCTGCCATCCCGGGAGCTGCCATCCCGGGAACTGCCATCTCGGGAGCTGCCATCTCGGGAGCCCCGGATCCGTTGTGGGCGTGAGCGTCGTGGTCGTCGCGAGAGTGACTGTTTTTCATTCCGGACGCCGACTCCGCCGTGGCGGCGCGTAGCTGCACGAGCTCCGCGAGCACGCCGAGGGCGATCTCCGCCGGCGTCGTGCCGCCGAGCCGCAACCCTGCCGGAGTGTGCACCAGGCGACGCAACTCGTCATCGACATTCAGCGACGCGACGACCGCGGTGCCGCGCTTCTCACTCGCAACCAAGCCGATGTAAGGGATTCCGGACTGAAGCGCCAGCTCGAGCGCGGGCTCTTCACCCCTGCCGTGAGACGCGACGATGACCGCCGCATCATCTTCCCTCGGCCGCCAGGACTCTCCATCGACCAATTCGACATCGAACCCGAGGTCGGCTCCGATCCTGGCCAGCGATTGCGCGACCGGAGCATCACCGACGATCACGACGTGCGCGGCAGGCACGATCGGCTCCAGGAACACGTCGATCGAACCGCCCGACAGACACGGGTTGTGCACCTCTACCGCACCCTCCCGTTCAGCGCGGCCCACGTCGCCCGGCCGCACTTGAAGCAGCAATGGCTCACCGGTATCGAGTGCGTTCAGGCTGAATTCGCGAACCGATGCCTCAACACAGGTGCCACCGACGAAGCCGGTTATGACCCCAAGGGCGTCGATGACCGCCACGTCGCCCGCCCGGGCGCTCGTCGGCCTCTCTGTGCGCACGACGGTGGCGCGTACAAACGACTGGTGCTGTTGCTCGAGCTCGCGTTCTCTGTTCGCAACGGTCGCGGTGACCGTCATCGGTTCTCTCCCGTCACTGTCACACCCTCTTCACTGGCACACCCTTTTGATGTCCTCTTAACGTCACACCGGCTGAATGTCACACCGGAGGCGTCGCGTGCCCTTGCATCGCATCCCACACCCGCGCCGGAGTGCACGGCATGTCGATCGCTGTCACACCGAGCGGGCGCAGAGCGTCGATGACCGAGTTCACGATGGCGGCGGGCGATCCCACGGTTGCGGACTCTCCGATACCTTTCGCGCCGATCGGATGGTGCGGCGACGGCGTGACAGTGAAGCCGGTCTCCCAGTCGGGCACCTCCATCGACGTCGGAATGAGATAGTCCATGAAAGACCCGCCCAGGTTGTTTCCGTCCGAATCGAACTCGATGATCTCCATCAATGCCATGCCGACGCCGTCGGTGAGGCCGCCGTGCACCTGGCCCTCGATGACCATCGGATTGATGCGCGTGCCACAATCGTCGACGGCGAGGAAGCGCCGCACCGTGACCTTGCCCGTGCCGCGATCGATGTCCGTGACGCAGAAGTAGGCCCCGTACGGGTAGGTGAGGTTCGGAGGGTCGTAGGTCACCTCGGCGTCGAGGTTGCCGTCGACGCCTTCGGGGAGCTCCATCGTGCCGTGTGCGGCGAGAGCGATCTCTTGTATCGTCTTGCCCGCGCTCGGATCGCCCTTGACGAACCACCGGCCCTTCTCCCATTCGAGGTCCTCAGGGCGCGTTTCGAGCATCGCCGCGGCGATCAGCCTCGCCTTGTCCCGCACCTTGCGGGTGACGAGGGCGACGGCGGCGCCGCTGACCGGTGTCGAACGGCTGCCATAAGTGCCGAGACCGAACGGGGTCTGATCCGTGTCGCCGTGGACCACTTCGATGTCCTCTGGCGGAATGCCGATCTCCTCGGCGACGATCTGGGCGAAGGTCGTCTCGTGGGCCTGGCCCTGGCTCTGCACGGAGATCCGGACGACCGCTTTGCCAGTCGGGTGGATCCGAAGCTCGGCGCCGTCGGCCATTCCGAGCCCCAAGATGTCCATGTGCTTGCGGGGGCCAGCTCCGACGCCCTCGGTGAAGAACGAGATGCCGATGCCCATGAGCTCACCGCGCGCCCGCTTCTCCGCCTGCTCCTTCCGCAGCTCGTCGTAACCGATGAGACCCATGGCGTGACGCATGGTCTTCTCGTATTCGCCCGAGTCGTAGTCGAATCCGGCTTTGTTGTCGTACGGGAACTGCTCGGGCCGGATGAAGTTCTTCAACCGGAGCTCGGCCGGGTCCATGTTCAGCTCGATCGCGAGGCGGTCGACCATGCGTTCGACGAAGTACGACGCCTCGGTCACACGGAAGGAGCATGCGTACGCCACGCCGCCGGGGGCCTTGTTCGTGTAAACCGAGGTGACCTTTCCGTAGACCGCGTCCCAGGTGTAACTCCCGGGGAACAGGTTGAAGAACCCCGCCGGGTATTTGGTCGGCTGCGCCGTCCCGTTGAAGGCACCGTGGTCTGCCAGGACATTCGCGCGGAGGCCGAGCAGCCTGCCGTCCTTCGTCGCCGCGATCTCGCCCTGCATGATGTAGTCCCGCGCGAACGAAGTGGACATGAGGTTCTCTGAACGGTCCTCCATCCACTTGACCGGGTGCCCGGTCACGATCGATCCGACGATCGCGAGCACATAGCCGGGGTAGATGCCGACCTTGTTGCCGAAACCTCCGCCGATGTCGGGTGAGACGATGTGGATCTTGTGTTCCGGAAGTCCGGCGACCATCGCGATGATGGTGCGATGCGCGTGCGGCGCCTGCGAGGTCTCATACAGGGTCAGCTCCCCCGAGACCGGGTTGAAGTCCGCGACCGCGCCGCAGGTCTCCATCGGAGCGGGGTGCACCCGGGGGTAGACGATCTCCTGCCTGACGACGACCTCGGCCTTGTCGAAGACCGCCTCGGTCGCTTCCTTGTCGCCCGTCTCCCAGTCCGCGATGTGATTGTCGGTGCGGCCCTCGACGTCGTCGCGGATCAGCGGAGCATCCACGTCCAGTGCGTGCCGTGCGTCGACCAGGGGCGGCAGGATGTCGTAGTCCACATAGATCGACTCGAGCGCGTCGCGGGCGGCGTAGCGGTCGTCGGCGATCACGAACGCGACCTCCTGACCCTGGAAGCGCACCTTGTCGGTCGCGAGCACGGCTTGGACGTCGTAGGACAGGGTCGGGATCCACGCCAGCTTGAGTGGCTCCAGATCCTTTCCGGTGAGCACGGCGCGCACCCCTGGACGTGCCAGTGCCTCGCTCGTGTCGATCGACACGATCCTCGCATGGGCGACGGGAGCACGCAGGATCGCCCCGTGCAGCATCCCGGGCAGCACGATGTCGTCGGTGTAGCGACCTTGGCCGCGGATGAAACGAGGATCCTCTTTGCGCTGCAGCCGGCCGAAACCGATCGGCCGCTCCGGGTCGTCCGCAGCCGGGTTGTGCTCATGTTCCAGGCCGTGTTCCTGGGCGTGGCGTGCGTGGGCCTTGGGCTCGTCGATGATGGTCATGCCTTCGCCTCCTCCTTCTCGAGCGGGACGACCTCGAGCGGAGCGTCGTCGGGCGCGCCCTCCCCGAGCAGGGCTTCCTCGGCCGTGGAGTCTCCCACGGCAGGATGGCCTGCCGCCCACTGGATGGCTCGCACGATGGTCGCGTAGCCGGTGCAACGGCAGATCTGGCCGGAGATCGCCTCCCGGATCTCCAGGTCGGTCGGATGCGGGTTCGTGTCGATCAGCGCGCGAGCGGTGAGCATCATCCCCGGCGTGCAGAATCCGCACTGCAGACCGTGCTCCTCGATGAAGCCCTGCTGGATCGGGTCGAGTTGCCCTCCCGTTGCAAGGCCCTCGACGGTGCGCACGGCGTGACCATCGGCCATCGCGGCGAGCACGGTGCAGGACTTGACCGGCTGTCCGTCGAGCTGAACGACACACGTGCCGCAGTTGGAGGTGTCGCATCCCCAGTGCGTCCCCGTCAGCCCCAGATCCTCGCGCAGGAAGTGCACGAGCAGCACGCGCGGCTCGATGTCGCGCTCGACTTCTTCGCCGTTGACCGTCATCGTCACGTGCATCGTCATGCCTCCTGCCCCTTCGCCCGGGCGATCGCCCGCTTGAGCACACGTTGCGTCAGCTCGTCCGCGAGATGGCGCTTGTATTCGACCGACCCGCGCTGGTCGCCGACAGGATCGACCGCCTCCGCGGTCAGACGGCCGGCTTCCGCGATCAGCTCGTCCGTCGGCGCGTGGCCGTTCAGTACCGCTTCGGCGGCACCCACACGTCCCGCCAGTCCTACGGCGGTGACGCCGATGGCGACATCGGCCAGTGACCCGTCGGCGGTGAGAGCAACCGCGGTGCCGGCAGCGACCACGGCCCAGTCGCCTACCCGCCGCTCCACTTTCTCGTATGCGCTCGAGGAGAGCGGGCGGATCGGGATCCGAACCTCGACAAGAACCTCGTTGAACTCGACGGCGGTCTCGTATGGACCTCGGTGGAAGTCGTCCATACCGACCACCCGTTCGCCCGTCGCGCCGTGGATGACGGCCTCAGCGCCTAACACCGTGCACACAGTGGAAAGGTCTTCGGCGGGATCGGCCTGACACAGCGAACCGCCGATGGTGCCTCGGTTACGCACCACGGGGTCGGCGACGACGCGCTCCGCGTCGGTCACGATCGGAAAGAGGGAATGCACCTCCTCCGACTCGAGGAGTGCGCGGTGTCGGGTGAGCGCGCCGATCCGCAGTCGATCTCCGTCGCGGCGGATGAAGTCCAATTCGTGGAGGTCGTTGATGTCGATGAGCCAGTCGGGCCTCGCCAGCCGGAGCTTCATCATCGGCAGCAGGCTGTGGCCGCCCGCGATCAGGTGAGCATCCTCGCCGTAGCGGGTCAACAGGGCTATCGCCTCGTCCACGCTTGTCGCTTTCGCGTAGTCGAATGGCGCCGGGATCTGCACGGCGACTCCCTTCTCGATGCACCATTGCCTGCGCGCCACGGCATCGTGGCGCGCCTTCGTCGAATCCACGTTGCCTCCGGCCCCTCCGAGTGTCAACATCGACATAAGCGAAGGGTTATCGGGCGATGGGAATGACGCTGACCCAGTTGCGGACGTTCGCGCTGGTCGCCAAGCTCGGGTCGCTCCGCGCGGCCGCTGCATCGCTCGGAGTGAGTGAGCCCGCGGTGTCATCGGCGATCGCGTCGCTGAGGATCGAGTTCGGAGACCCGCTCTTCACACGCACTTCGACCGGTATCACACTCACCCCGGGAGGGCGGACCCTCGCTTCGCACGCCGAAGAGATCGTCGGCCTGGCCGAGGACACCCGTCGTGATGTTGCGCACGCCTCCGCGACGGAGTGGGAGTTGCGGGTACTCGCCACCGGGTCGTTCGCCGAGCACGCCGCTGGCCGGCTGTTCGATCTGTTCGGGAAGTGGGTCGCCTCGGACGCAGTGGATGTCATCGTCGAAGACGCCGATGACATCGCGACCATGTTGCGCGAACGCGCCTACGACATCGCACTCGGCGCACGACCCGCGCTGGCCGCCAGTCTCGGTCTCGAACTCATTCCGTTCTTCAAGTACCAGAGGGTCATGGTCGCGTCGGCACGGCACCCGCTCGCCTCCGTGCGCGGCCCGATCCCGATAAGCCGGCTATTGTCCGTCCCCTGGTTCGCCGGACCAGGCGGGTTCGAGCCTCTGACCGAGGAGGGCCGGTGGTTCGGGCGACTACCTGCGCTCCCAGAGGTCGTCGAACTGACGAGTGAAACGGATGCCCTCTCGGCGGTCGCGGGCGGTGAAGGCGTGATGCTTGCCCTCGGACACGTCGCCGCGCCGAGAATTCGCGACCGCACGGAACACCGACCCGAGTCGGGTTCGGCGCAATCCGCCGATCTGGTGCAATTGCCTGTCGCGGACACGCCCATCTCAGGTCTGTGGTGGGCGACGACCTTGGACGGCGGCCGCGCGACCGAGTCGGCGCAGATCCTGCAGCGCTTCGTGACGACAGCCGAGGCGACGACCGCGATCGTCTCGAGCGCAGGCTCCCGGGGTCTTTCCCGGCGGGGAAACAAGTTTCACGTCGCCCTCTGGAGCTGAACGGGTCGGATCCGGGCGATTCAGCCTCCGATGGCGCCCATACTGCGCGCCGGTGGGGCGAACTCCGGCAGCGAGATACCGTGACCTGCCTGCTTGTTCCACATCGCCGCGCGCCACGCGTCCGCGATCTCGTCGTCATCGGCACCACCTCGCAACAACGTGCGAAGATCGGTCTCGTCGTCGCTGAACAAGCAGGAGCGCACGGTTCCCTCGGCTGTGACCCGTGTCCGGTCGCAGGCATCGCAGAAGGTCCGCGTCACTGACGCGATGATCCCGACGGTCGCGGGACCGCCGTCGACCAGCCATTCCTCGGCCGGCGACGACGGATCGGCACGAACCGTCTCGGTCAGCTCGAACCGCTCGCTGAGCGCACTGATCAAGTCGGCCGCGGTGATCATCTCGTCCCGGCGCCATGCCTCTTCGGCGTCGAGTGGCATCTCCTCGATGAATCGCAGTCGCGTCTCATGTTCGAGCGACCAGGCGAGCAGCTCCGGCGCATCGGCGAGGGTCGAGCGCATCAGCACCGCATTCACCTTGATCGGCCAAAGCCCCGCGAGCCGTGCCCCCGCTATGCCCGCGAACACGGCGGGGAGGCGGTCGCGCCGGGTGAGTTCGGCGAAGTGAGCACGGTTCACGGTGTCGAGTGACACGTTGACCCGGCTGAGACCCGCCCCCCGCAGAGCCCCCGCGACCTTGTCGAGACCGATCCCGTTCGTCGTCATCGCAAGCGAAAGATCGGGAGCCGCCTCGTGCGACAGCGCTACGATCTCGACGAGATCCCCCCGCACCAGCGGCTCGCCACCGGTGAACCTGACCTCACGGATCCCGAGGTCACGTGCCGCGATTCGAACGAGTCGGGCGATCTCCGCGGGAGTCAGCAATGCGCTCTTCGCGATCGACGGAAGTCCCTCCGCGGGCATGCAGTACGTGCAACGGAGCGAGCACTTCTCGGTGATCGAGATTCGCAGATCCCGTGCAACGCGCCCGAAACGGTCGATGAGCTGATCGCTCGCGGGGCGGTCGTCCACGAGCCGCTCGCGCTTCAGGCGCGGCATCCCCAGGGCAACGGCAGCCATGATCGCAGCATACGCTTCCCGATCCGGGTGTAGCTCTGGGCGGTTCATCCGGCCGGGTGTCCGGCGCGATCCCAGCCGTCTCCGCGACGAGCACCACCTGTTCAGCGTGCCGACCGCGCTCACCGACTTCGAGCCGCGGTCGGTGTCTCGGTCATCGCTTGCTTGCAGTGATGTTCTGGTGCGCGAGTCGACGTAATGCCGCGATAACAGGTTCATAGAGGGTGGTTCCGAGAACAGCGCGCTCGACGGCTGCGGTCGGATCGTCTGCCGGGAGCTCCGCCAGTTCCGCTTCTGCGATCGCCCAGATATGGGGACCATATGTCTGGAGCCTCTCTGCGGTCGCGGACATCCCAGCCTCTTCGACGGCGATCAGCGCGTACTCTAGCTGCGCGAGCGCGGGCATTCGTGGTTCGTACCGCCCTCCCAAGAGCTCGATCACTGCACGCGCACGGGGATATGCGTCGACGGGCGTGACATCCGAAGGCGCGAAATCTTCGGTGTCCACCGACAGCGCTGAGATCGCCTGACCCAGCAGGTCGACGACGGGACCTTCGGGCTTGTCGAGGATGTCGAGGATCCGCCTGGTCCGGCTGAGCGGCAACCCGGCGACCTCCGTGAGCGACCGGATCAGCCGGAGTCTTCGGAGGTGCTCCTCCGAGTAGTCGGATCGGGTGGCGCTCAGAGATTTTCCCGGGGGAAGCATCCCTTCGCGGATGTAGAACTTGACCCTGGCCAGCGGGACGCCGGACGATTGCACCAATTCAGATATTTGCACTTGCTCTCCAATTTGGATAGCTTATTATCCAATCTTGGATATTTGACTATCCAATGTGATCCCGCCAATGTCATCCCGCTGAACAGATCCCGTCAGTTGAGGAGTCGCATCATGTCCACTCCGCCTCCCGAGCCCTCGCCGTCGCCCTCTCCCTCGCCGTCGCCGTCGCCCTGGCGGTTTGCGCTGAGCCGCCATACGTGGCTCACCCCGGTGATCTTCATTCTCGGGCTAGCCGTGCTCTTGCCGGCGATCTACCTGTCAGCGACGGTCGATCCCCAGGGCCATCTGAAGAACCTGCCGATCGCGCTCGTGGTCGAGGAGCAAACCGGAACGAGTGATCGCGCCGCGTCCGAGGCGGTCGCCGTCGCCATAACCAGCGGTGTCAACGACGAGAAGATCCAGCTAGCGCGCCTCTCTCCCTCAGAGCTCGCAAGCCGCATGAAAGACGACTCGATCGCGGGCGCGATCGTGATCCCGGCGAACTTCGACGCTTCCATCGCGTCCCTCATGCCGACCCTTCCTGGCGAACCAAGTCCGACGGTCATGGTGCCCATCGTTCAGATTCGAACGAATGCGGGCGACGGCGGAATCAGCAACGGCCTCGTCACAGGCAACCTCACGCCTGTCCTCAACGGGGTGCAACGCGGCTTCGGAGCGAAGCTCGCGGCAACCGTCGAGGCCACGGGAACACCACTCACCGATGCGCAACGCTACCTGCTCACCAATCCATTCACCGTGCAGTCGAGCGCATACACGCCGCTCCCGGCGAACGCGGGACTCGGCACGAGCGCGTTCTATTACACCCTCGCCCTCGTATTGCTCGGCTTCATCGGTGCCTCCGTCATCAACCCGTTCGTCGACTCGGCGATGGGGTTCGCACCGAGCGAACTGGGGCCGCTCGTCGCCCGCCGCCCCTATCTGAAATTCACGCGTCGACAAACTCTGCTCGCCAAATTCCTGGTCATGATCGGCGTATCGCCGATCGCAGCCCTCGTCACGCTGCTGGTCGCCGGCCCCCTGGTCGGAGTGCCGATCGGCAACCCCTGGATGCTCTGGATGTTCTCCACCGTCTCCATCGCCGCAGTGGGCGCCAGCGCACTGACCGTCTTCGCGATCTTCGGCGGTGGCATCGGCTCGCTGGTCAACACCTTATTCTTCATCGTCCTTTCGATGACCTCCTCCGGCGGCACAGTACCGCTCGCCGCTACACCGACGTTCTTCCATTGGCTGTCCACCTTCGAGCCGTACCACGCGATCGTCGAAGGCGTGCGTGCCATCCTCTACTTCGGCGCTAACCCGGCCGCCGGACTCACCTACGCGTGGATCCGTGTGGCCATCGGGCTTGTGATCGGCGTAGGACTCGGGATTCTCGTCACAACGCTCTACGCACGAAACCGGATGTTCACCCGGCACCCCCGCCCGGCGATACCCGCGACGACCGAAGCCGACTAGCCGGGTTTTGCCAACAACTCACCAACCGCTACTCTGGGAGATGCACTGACTTCCGCGTATTTGCTGGGATCGCGGGGCATGCGAGTGTAGTTCAATGGTAGAACTTCAGCTTCCCAAGCTGATGGCGCGGGTTCGATTCCCGTCACTCGCTCTCGGGCCAACGAGCCACCGAGCTCGTCAAC
>FSWU01000243.1_pt1 | contig 13660 bp, 12 predicted proteins | sample 1638061 | NCBI WGS metagenome assembly FSWU01 (sample SAMEA3914788, study PRJEB12502) | metagenome | biome: forest; material: soil | place: Canada | collected 2011-07-03 | depth 0.1 m
CAGGGCGGGGATACTCATCGGAAGGCACCTCGGGTCTGTTCGCGGCATCGTTGCGGATCGCTCGGCGCGTCCATGTCCATTTGGTAAGTCCATATCTGCGGCGGAGGCAGGGACGCGGTCGGGTGGCCAGGGGCGCGAGCCCCTGGCCACCCGACTGGCAGAAGACGAGCGGGCCTTGATTATTCGTGAACTCTTCGAGTTTTCACAAATAATCGAGTCCGGCACACCGGCGGTTCAGGCGACGGACGCTGCCTGATTGTTTCCGGCAGCCGCCTGGACAGTGTCATCCTGCGGGGAAGTTCGAGCGACCGTCGCAAAGTTGAACGCCTTGTCGCGAATGCTGATCGTCCACGAGAGGCCAGACTTCGCGCCCACAGTAAGTCCCAACACGATGAGCGGCATATGCCACTCGTACTTCATGAGCGTGCCCTGGTCCGCATCGGTGTCCGAGCCGTCGTGCGCCGATACATTGCCGTAGTTGTTGACGGCAAAGACGTCGGGCGTGGCAATCATCTTCCCGATTCTGGCCTGGCCGGCTTCGATGAAGTCTTCTCGCCGCTCGACGTGAGCCAGCAGGTCGATCTGCCGTTCCTCCTCGGCGCGATAGTAGTCACGGATCTGGATTCCCGTGCTTTGCTCGACTACGCTTCGCGGCACCGTCAGAAAGAGAAGTGAGTTGCCAAGGGGCAGCTTCGGCGAGTAGAGACTGTTCTTGAGGACGAACATGTTTGCGCTGTCGCGGTCAAGGAAATCCCCCTTCATTCTTTCCAAAAAGGGGCCGATCTTGGTCGGCGAGTCAACGCCTTCGGCGAACGTGACGGGGAGTTCTTTGCTGGCACTGGAGGGCGAAGCCTCAACGGGCGGCAAGAATTCCGCCAGATCATCGGATCGGATCCCCAGCTCTGCGAGGCCTTGGCTGATCTGGAAGCCGTCCTGCCGAGTCTTCAGGGTCCTCATCAACGCCTGGTGGAATCGGAAGACTTTGTATCCGTCTTGCAGCGGAAACGGCACGCACGTAAAGATGCCCTGCCGGTGCGGGTCGGAGCGATACGTGACGGAAGCGAGCAGAAAGCTGTCGTAGTAGCTTTCGTACTTTTCCGCGAGGAGCTCCTGGAAGGACGAGAGGGGGAAATCCTCAGGAGTGTCGAAGGTCAGCTCCACCAGATGGCACTTGAAGAAGAGCGGATTCCCCCGAAAGAAGTGCTTCATGGCCTCCTCGAACTCGGTGAGATCGAAGACCCTGTCAACCTTGTACGTTGAGAGCGCCGGAAAGAACTGTGACGCATCTATGAACGGGAACGTGGTCAGGGAGTTCCGAAGGACTTTGTCAGCGACGGAGAGGGGCATTTGGTTACCTCCATTAACTGGTGTGTGTCTGGCGCCGTCGGCGGTTTCCCGCCAAAACGCGCCACATGGTGCCCGGGGTGCACAATGTTGTCGGCGATTCAAGCAAGTACTGGACTTTCAGGAACTTCTCGGCCACGACCATGTCCGTTTCGGCTGCGGCGAGCACCTTGTCCATGTAGGAGTTGATGAGCCGCACCGGAAGTGGTCTCGGGCCTTCGATCTGAGGTAGGGCCAGGTCACTGCCGGTCGCCATGTTCCAGGCGACGCCGATGGGCTTGGCGGCCTTGCGGAAGAATCGTTGCGCGACCTGGTCCAGGTCACCGCTCAGCGAGTCACGCAGCGCCATTGCCTGGAGCGAGGCCACCGTCATCCCCTGGGCGTAGATGGGGTTGAAGCTGGATATCGCATCGCCCACCACCAGCAGCCTGCGCGGGAATCGGGTCAGCTTCTCATAGCGACGGCGCACGCTCGCCGGGAACCGGTGCGCGGAAATCTCGCTGAGCGGCTCAGCGTCGCGGATCGCCGCGAAGACGTGGTCGGGAACCAACGGCCTGGCGAACTCCACCCACCCGTCCGGGTCCGTCGGCGGGTGGTGATCGCGGTAACCGATCAGCGTCAGGACCCAGCGGCCGTCCTCTTCCTCCAGGAATTCCGCGCCCATGGGGCTCCCCGGCGCGTGCCCGATGATCACGACCTTCTCACGGCCCATCGAACCAGGGGCCGGCCGCAGATACCGGCTGGTGTACATGATGTCGACGTCGATGCGCTCCTCGAGCGGCGCCTCGTATCCCATCTCGACCAGCCACTTGGTGCTCCGTCCAGACCGGCCGGTTGCGTCCACCACCAGATCGGCGGGGATCACGTCCTCGGAGCCGCCCTCGTACCTGACGCGCGCACCGGTGACAGCGCCATTGTCCGAGGTGGTCTCAAGGCCGGTGACCTGGCACTGGTCGATTACCTTGATCTTCGCAAGATCCCCGATCCGGGCGCGGAGCCGACTCTCCAAATGCGGCCGGCTCGGCTGGTAGGTGCGGGACAGATCGGCGTACTCGCCGTCCATGCACAACAAGTGCCCGCCCAAGCGCATCCGCAGCTCGGCAGGTCCGTCGATGACCGGCGCGCCACCGGCAACGAAGTCGTCGAGTATCCCGGGGAAGAGCTCCTCGAAGATCTTCGCACCCTTGGAGAGCAGACCGTGAGCGTGGCGGCCCTGCGGCACGCCTCGCCGCTGAGTCCTCTGCCCGTCCGGCAGTTGGTCACGCTCTATCACTGTTACCCGGTCGAATGCCTCGGAGAGCACCCGGGCGGCAAGCAGACCCGAGATACTCGCGCCCAGCACCACCGCATGTTCACCGATACGCTTCACTGGAATTCCTTCTGGTTGGGCAAGCGTCTTGTGTGGGGTATGTCACGCAATATACGGGTGATCGCGGCCGATGCTCGGGCGATAGTTTCTCGAATCCTTCGATACAGATATCATCGAGGTGTTCGGTACACACCGCGAATATAAGTGCCCGATAGGTTGGCCACCCCACGTGGCGCAGTATTGGCTTGTTCGTTCCATCGAGCGCGGCTCGCGTGGCCGAAATTCACGTCGGATGCGAGGCTCCAGCGCGCACCGGCGACCAGGCTTGCGGCACGTGTCCGGGCACCGGTACCGAGCCGGAGCTCCGGGCTGCCGGCAGTAGTCGCGGGCGTTCCTCATACAAGGGGACAGGAGTGCAGGTCGGCAGGCAGGCGGGCCGACTTCGGGACGGTCGGCCGGCCGTCGCCCTGGCCCCCGATCGGTGGATCGGGGCTCGGGGCTCAGGGCTCAGGGCTCAGGGCTCAGGGCTCAGGGCTCGTAACACGATCATGGTGTCGGCTTGTTGATCCTTCACCAGCAGATGAGGGCACATGCGAGTGAGACGAGTGAGACGAGTGAGACGTGGAGGTCGAGGCGTCGTTCCCAGCGGGTGGCGGGACGCTTGAACTGGTGCAGGGTGGAGTAGGGCGAAGGTCTGCTCGATGACGTAGCGGAGCCTGCCGAGGCCGCGGATGTCGGGCTCGCCTCGACGGGAGAGGACAGGCAGGATCCGACGCCAGTCAGCTCGCGTCGGACGTGCCGACTGTCGTAACCCTTGTCGCCCGCGCGTGGGAGGAGTCCACGCAGGCGCGCGTCCAGTCGATCCGCCGGGCCGCGTTCAACTCCGCGAGCAGTATCCGGTGGACCTGGTCGAACACTCCCGCTTTGGTCCACCGGCACAGCCGGCGCCAGCAGGTCTGCCCCGAGCCGAAGCCCAGTTCAGGCGGCAACTGCTGCCACGTGATGCCCGTGAACAGCACGAACAGGATCCCCTGCAGGCACAGCCGATCGTCCACCGGCCGCGGTCCCGGGGAGCGCTCCGGCCACGGCGGCAGAACCGGCTCGATCAGCGCCCACAGCTCGTCATCGACCATCCACGGTGCACTCACACCACCACAACGGATGAATCGTCACACCGGACACGGCCCACCAGCCCACAACGACAAGATCGTGTTACGAGTGCTCCGGCAGAGTCGCGCCTGCCATGGAGCAGATCCTTCAGACAGTGATATCCGCTGGAATCTTTCGGCCAGACAGCGGTGATCGGCTTCCCGAACCAGCCAGGGTTGAGCAAGATCTGGCATAACCCGTCGTGCGCGGGAGCGGGGGGTCAACAGAAATCTCATGAACCAATACATGATTATGCTCTTTCGGCGTCGTCGTGACTGGTTGTGTCTGCCCTTGTGCGCGCGGTGACCCCGCTTTACTTCGGCACTACAGGAAGATCCAATGGTCGACATCACCGGCACCGCTGAAACCACCGATACGTTCTCGAGCTCCCGCAGCGACGCGGAACTGCGAGCGAGCAATCATGCGATCGTGGAACAGTACATGAATACCCGCGGGCAGGATCGCCTGCGTCGGCACCTTCTGTTCACCGAAGACGGCACCGGTGGTCTCTGGACGACCGAAAGTGGGCAGCCTATCGTCATCACGGGCAGAGATCGCCTGGGTGACCACGGCCAATGGTCGCTCAAGTGCTTCCCGGACTGGGTCTGGACGAACATCGAGATCTTCGACACGCAGGACCCCAACCAGTTTTGGGTCGAATGCGACGGTGAGGGAACGATCCGCTTCGCCGACTATCCCGACGGCCACTACCGCAATCACTTCCTGCACTCCTTCCTGTTCGAGAACGGGAAGATCAAGCGCCAGCGCGAGTTCATGAACCCCTGCGAGCAGTTCCGGGCTCTGGGCATCGCCGTCCCTCAGGTCAAGCGGGCCGACATACCGACCTGAACGCCGTTCGCCGGGCGTCTTCTTATCAATCAATGGAGAAGGTCGTTATGGGAAACATCCTTGCCGCCATCGAGAGGGCCCAGGCGCGCCATCAGCCCGAATGGGACAATCCGTCACAGGTCGAACTCGTACGAGCGATGCTGTCATCTGTCACACCGCTGGTGACCGCGGCGCAGGTGGAGACCCTCCGCTCCCACCTGGCCCGCGTCGCCACCGGCGAGATGCAGGTGCTGCAGGCCGGGGATTGTGCGGAGGACCCAGCCGAGTGCACCGCTGGGCACATCCAAGGCAAGACCGGACTCATCGACCTGCTCGCCCAGAACCTGGAGACCGCCACCGGCAAGCAGACGCTGCGGGTCGGGCGGATCGCAGGGCAGTTCACCAAGCCCCGCTCCAGCCGGGTCGAAAAACTCGGAGCCGGCGAACTGCCGTCCTTCTTCGGGCACATGATCAACGGGCCGGAGCCTACCCACGAGAGCAGGCGTCCCGATCCACTGCGCATGCTCACGGGCTACATGGCGGCCAGGGAGATCATGATGCAGCTCGGGTGGGTCGGGTCAGCACCTCGGCTTGACAGACCCGTTGTCTGGACCAGTCATGAAGCGCTGCTCCTGGACTATGAGATAGCGATGCTCCGAGAGCTCGACGGCGGTCGGCGCTGGCTCAGCTCCACCCACTGGCCGTGGATCGGCGAACGGACCCGGCAGATCGACGGCCCGCACGTCGCACTGCTCGCCCAGGTGGTCAACCCGGTTGCCTGCAAGGTCGGCCCGTCAATGACCGTCAGCGACATCGTCGAGCTGTGCGACCGGTTGGACCCGGAGCGGGAGCCGGGCCGGCTTTCACTCATCGTGCGCATGGGCGCCGACCTCGTCGCTGACAGGCTGCCCCGAATCGTCGAGGCTGTGCAGTCGGCCGGGCACCCGGTGATCTGGCTCAGCGACCCGATGCACGGGAACACCGATAGCGCGGCTGACGGCACCAAGTACCGGCTCGTGGGAACCGTCGCCCGGGAAGTCCGCGGCTTCCGGCGGGTCCTGGACCTGGCGGGGGTTCCGGCCGGGGGGCTCCACCTTGAGGCGACCCCCGACAACGTGACCGAGTGCGTGCTGGACACGGCCGAGTTGGGGTCGGGCCCCGTCACCAGCCTGTGCGATCCGCGACTCAACACCCGCCAGGCCACCGAGGTGGTCTCCGCGTGGTCCGAGTACTGAGATTCCTAGAGAGGGAGCCTTTGATGACGGGAATACCGTCGATCGCGCCTTACAGACTGCCGCCGAGGGACGCGCTGCCGGAAAACACCGTGCGCTGGACCGTCGACCCGGATCGGGCGGTGCTCCTCATCCACGACATGCAGAGCTATTTCCTCAAGCCCTTTGAGGACGGCATGCGCAGCGAATTGGTGAGTAACATCGCCGACCTCAAGAAACGCTGCGGAGAGCTGGGGGTGCCGGTGGCCTACACCGCCCAGCCCGGCGGGATGACGGACCGGCAACGTGGGCTCCTGAAGGACTTCTGGGGCCCCGGCATGCGCACTGACGAGGCCGAACGCGCGGTCGTGCCCGAGCTCAGACCCGACGCGGACGACTGGCTGAGCACGAAATGGCGCTACAGTGCGTTCTTCGGGTCGGAGCTGATGCAGCGCATGCGCGCGCTACAGCGTGACCAGTTGATCCTTTGCGGCGTCTACGCGCACATCGGTGTGCTGACGACCGCTCTGGACGCGTTCTCCAACGACATCCAGCCCTTCCTGGTCGCCGACGCGCTCGGCGACTTCTCCGAAGACCGCCACACAATGGCCCTCGAATACGCGGCACGGTGCTGCGCCATGGTGGTCCGAACCGAGGACGTGCTCGCATGAGCGCCCTGCTGGAGCAGGCCCTCGCGCTGGAACTACCCGCCTTCGCGATCATCCACCGTCCCGAAAGCGGCTCCCCCGGCACGCTGGACGTCCTGACCGGCCCGGTGACCGAGTACAAGTCGCTGGAAGACATCCCGTTGGCCGACGACTCCGGGCCGGGTCCCGCGCTCGACACGCTGGTACTGGTCCCCTACCGGCAACTGGCCGATCGCGGCTTCGCCGCGCGGGACGACGCCACGCCCCTGCTCGCGATGAGCCTCACCGCTCGCGACACGGTGCCAGTTGCCGAAGCGCTTGGCCGCTTCCCGCAGGTCCCGACAGAGTTGACCGGCGGACACTTCGACGTGGACGACGCCGCCTATGCGCAGATGGTGCGCCAGATCGTCACCGAGGAGATCGGCACCGGCGAGGGTGCCAACTTCGTGATGAAGCGCTCGTTCATCGCGGACATCGGCGACTACTCTCCGACCAGCGCCCTGTCGTTCTTCCGAAAGCTGTTGGAGCGCGAGGAGAAGGCCTACTGGACCTTCATCATCCACACCGGCCGCAACACCCTCGTTGGTGCGACACCCGAGCGCCATATCTCGCTCACCGACGGCACAGCCGTCATGAACCCGATCAGCGGCACGTACCGGTATCCGTCCGGCGGCCCCACCTTGCAGGGGGTCATGGAGTTCCTCGCCGACACCAAGGAGACCGACGAGCTCTACATGGTCCTCGACGAGGAACTGAAGATGATGGCCCGGCTGTGCGATGACGGGGGGCGCGTCCACGGGCCGTACCTGAAGGAAATGGCGCGGCTGGCGCACACCGAATACCTGATCGAAGGCAGGACCAGCCGCGATGTGCGCGAGGTTCTGCACGAGACGATGTTCGCCCCGACTGTCACCGGGAGCCCGCTGGAGAGCGCCGCCAGGGTCATCCGGCGCTACGAGCCAAAAGGACGCGGCTACTACAGCGGCATCGCCGCGCTGATCGGACGGGACGCGGCCGGACAGCAGACACTTGACTCGGCGATCCTGATCCGGACGGCCGACATCGATCCCGGCGGCCGGATGAACATCTCCGTGGGGGCCACACTGGTGCGCCACTCCGATCCGATGGCTGAGGTCGCCGAGACCCACATCAAGCTGGCGACCCTGATCAACGCGCTCAAGTCCGACCGTGCATCCGGCTACGCGGCCAACCCGGAGGTCCGCGCCGCGCTGGATCGCCGCAATGAGGGGATCGCGGACTTCTGGCTCCGGGACACGTATGACCGCCCGCCGGCCGGGGCCTTGCTGGACGGCATGACGGCACTGGTCGTGGACGCGGAGGACACCTTCACCGCGATGCTCGACCAGCAGTTGCGGTCACTGGGGTTGTCCGTGGCGGTCCGCCGCTTCGACGAGCCGTACGACGTGGCGGCCTACGACCTGACGGTCTTCGGTCCCGGTCCGGGAGATCCGCGGATGGCCTCCCACCCCAAGATCGCCAAGTTGCGGCAGTCGATCGACACCGCGCTGGCGAGTCACCGGCCGATGCTGGCCGTGTGCCTGAGCCATCAGGTACTCAGCCTGAGGCTCGGCTTCGACCTGCAGCGCCGCGAGGTACCCAACCAGGGTGTACAGCGTGGGATCGATCTGTTCGGCGTGCGCGAACGAGTGGGCTTCTACAACACGTTCGCCGCGCACAGCGCGGTGAGCAAGCGGACCGTCGAAGGGATCGGTGTGGTCGAGGTGAGCCGAGACGAGGAGACCGGCGAGGTGAACGCGCTACGCGGGCCGGGCTTCGCCTCCGTTCAGTTCCACGCCGAGTCGGTGCTCACCGTCGACGGCCCGCGCATCATCAGCGAGGCGATACAGGGGGTACTCGGTCGATGAGAGTGGATGTCGTCTGGTGGGACCTGGACAGGTCCCACCAGACCGTCGAATCCCTGGAGAAGGACCTTCGTGACGGCTCCGTCGAGCCGTGGCGCGAGGTCAGGGGACTGCGCCTGAAGCTGTGGATCGCCGACCGTGAACGCGGCCGCTGGGGCGCGATCATGTGGTGGGATCCGGATGTTCCGGCAGATCAGCCGCTACCCCCCAACCGGGCGGCGGAGCTGATCGGGTACGCACCCGACCACCGCACCAGCTTCGACGTCGCAGCGGTGGTCGAGGGGATTGACTCGCTCGGCTTTGCCTTCTCCGCCGGGCCCTCGGCATCGGCACCAGCCGTGGAGCGCTGATCATGCACCGATACACAGTCGTAGACGCTTTTGCCAGCGAGCCGCTGCTGGGCAACCCGGTCGCCGTCTTCTTCGACAGCGGGGATCTGACCGGTGAGACGATGCAACGCATCGCGAAGGAGATGAACCTCTCCGAGGTCACCTTCGTGCTGCCGGCCGAGCAGGGCGGCGACGCACGGATCAGGATCTTCACCCCGGTGAACGAACTGCCGTTCGCCGGGCACCCGATGCTCGGCACAGCCTTTGCGCTCGGTCGGACCTGGAGACGCGACCGGCTTCAGCTGGAGACGGCGATGGGGGTCATCCCGTTCGAGCTGGGTACCCGCGACGGCGCCGCGTGGGTCCAGATGGAGCAGCCGGTTCCCACGTCGAAGCCCTACGATCTCGCCACGGAGCTCCTGGCCGCACTCGGGGTCGGGTCATCGACGGCCCCGGTCGAGATCTACCACAACGGGCCGCGGCACGTGTTCGTGGGGTTGAGCGACGTCGAGGCGCTTTCCGCTCTCCACCCGGATCATCGCGCCCTCTCGCGCTTCCCCGATATGGCCGCCAACTGCTTCGCCAAGGCAGACGGGGGTTGGCGGACGCGGATGTTCTCCCCCGCCTACGGCGTGGTCGAGGACGCGGCGACCGGTTCGGCTGCCGGGCCTCTCGCGATTCACCTGGCCAGACACGGGTTCGCCGAGTACGGGCAGGAGATCAAAATTACCCAGGGAGTGGAAATGGGACGCGCGTCGGTCATGAGGGCCACCGCCGAGGGGGCCGGCGAGTCAATCCGCTCGGTCCATGTCGGCGGGCACGCCGTCGTGGTCGCCGAGGGGACAATCAATGTCTGACGTGGAGTCTTTGGTGGACGCGAGTGGGTTTGAATCACTCAGCGGGAAGGTCGACCTCCCTTTCCCCGAGTACGACGAGCCGCCGTCGGAGCCTCTCCAGCTGGTGCGTAGCTGGCTTTCCGAGGCACGGGAAATCGGAGTCCGCGAGCCCTCCGCGCTGGCGCTGGCCACTGCGGACTCCCGCGGCCGGGCCTCCAACCGGGTGGTCGCCATCACCGATGTCACTGACCTTGGCCTGGTCTTCAGCAGCCACAGCTGTAGTCAGAAAGGACGCGAACTCGCCGCTACGGGTTGGGCGTCGGGTTTGCTGTACTGGCGAGAGACCGGTCAGCAGATCATTCTCTCCGGTCCGGTCGTGCTACTGCCCGACGCCGAGTCGGACGCCCTGTGGTCCGCGCGGGCGATTCCGTTGCACGCCATGTCGACGGTCACTCGGCAGAGTGAGCCGCTGGAGGACGTCGAGGCTCTGCGCGCCAGGGCACGCAGCCTGGAACTGACCGGAGCGCCCCAGCCCCGGCCGGAGTTCTTCGTCGGCTACCGGCTGCAGCCCGTCGTCGTCGAATTCTGGAGCGCGAGCTCGGATCGGCTGCACCGCAGGCTGCGCTACGACCACGACTCGCTTGAGTGGCGTACGAGCCGGCTGCAACCGTAGTCCCCGCTCTTTCGACAACCCCCCTGGCGCTCAACGCCTTTCACCGCTTCGGCGGCACCGGCGCAGTGCCCGGACACACCCGACCCTTTCCATGAGGGAGAGACAATGCCTCTTACCGCAGAACAGCTCCTGGATCTTCCGTTCGACGTCCAGCCCGATCCTGAGGAGTTCATCCGCGCCGCCATGGAGTGGCACTTCAATCCCGAGACCGGTTGCAAGTTCTGGCTGGACCGAGCCGCTACTCTCGGCTTCGATCCGCGAGCCGATGTCAAGACATACGAGGACCTCCGGCTCTTCCCGAACGTGGCCGCGGAGCTTCGTGACGTCCGTGGCGAGGACCTGATTCCCAGGGGATACGGAAGTCAGCCCGACGTGCTCGGGTTCTTCGAAAGCGGCGGCACCACCGGCGCCCCGAAGCGGGTCGTTCTGATGCGAGACTGGCTGGACCGCATGGTGAGCTGGAGCAACGCGAACCTTGACCGTCACGGTGTGCCGCGCGGAGCGAACTGGCTGGGAATCATCCCGACCGGGCCACACGTCGTGGGCGCCCTGTTCCGGGAGCACGCCGTCACACATGGCCGCCATGGCTTCACGATCGACCTCGATCCGCGCTGGGTGAAGCGGCTCATCGCCGACGGTCAGTTCGGGCAGGTCGACGCCTACGCCCAGCACCTCATCGACCAGGCCGCCGAGGTCCTGCGGACGCAGGACGTCGGTCTGCTCACCATCACGCCACCGCTGCTGGAACGGCTGTCCAGGGACGAGAAGCTGGTCGCCCTGGTGAACGAGCGGGTGAAGTGCATCAGGTGGGGAGGTACTCAGATGGATGCCGACTCCCGGCGCATCTTCAAGACCGAGGTGTTCCCCGAGACCGCGCTGTGCGGCGAGTACGGAAGCACGATGATCATCGGGGTTGCGGGTGAGCGTGCCGGGATCTCCGTCGACGATCCGTGTGTCTTCGACTCGTTCTCCCCGTACGTGACCTTCACGGTCGTCGATTCGAAGAGCCTTGAGCCGGTGCCCTACGGAGAGCGGGGCCGGGTGCTGGTCAACCACGTCAGCAAGTCCTTCCTGCTGCCCAGCAACCTGGAACGTGACCTTGCCACTCGCATTCCGCAGGCGAACGGCCTGGTCGGGGACTCAGTCGCGGACATCTCCACGGTCGCGGTGTTCGAGGACGAGGACGTCATCGAGGGGGTTTACTGATGATCGACCTTCCCGCGCTCGGTGCAACGGGCGCCTACCGCGCCAGCAACAGGCAGACGGTCACCGATGTGGCAGGCACTGCCCACGCCGAGTTGAGCCTCGTGCCGCCGTTGTATGTCAACCGCACCATGGCGGCGCTGCGCCGGGCCAGCGTCATGCCGGCCGACGAACGGGCCGACGCGATGATCCGTGCGGCCACGCTCTTCACGACCGCGACGATCGACGGCCTGACCGTCGAGGAGTACCAATACGCTGTCAGTAGAGTCGGTGGAGTCCCGATCTCCTCCGTCGTCACGGCGACCACGACGGTCGCCGAGCGGGTGGCGAAGGCTCATTCGAGCGTCCAGTACGCGCGCCCACGTGGGGCGGTCGACGACTGGCGCGATCCGCTGACGCGGACCGGGCGTTCGGTGTGGACACGCCGCGGAGACGTGTTCGCCGTGCACGCCGCGGGCAACCATCCCGGCACCCACAGCATCTGGCCGGAGGCCCTGGCGCTGGGCTACCGCGTCGCGGTCCGCCCGTCGAGCCGCGATCCCTTCACCCCGCACCGGCTCGTGTCGGCACTGCGGAGCGCGGGATTCGCCGACGACCAGGTGGTGCTCCTGCCCACCGACCACGCCGGTGCCGACGCCATTCTGCGCGGCGCCGACCTGGGGATGGTGTACGGCGGCGAGGAGGTGACCCGCAAGTACGGCGAGGCCGCGACGGTGCTGCCGCAGGGGCCGGGTCGGTCGAAGATCCTCATCACGGCCGATGTGGACTGGCGCGACCACCTGGACGTGATCGTCTCATCCGTGAGCGGCCACGGCGGGACCGGATGCGTGAACACGACAGCTGTCTTTGTGCAGGGCGACCCGACTCCGCTCGCCGAGGCCCTCGCGGCGCGGTTGTCCGCCGCGATGCCCTTGCCGCCCGAGGACGACAAGGCCGTACTCCCCGTACAGCCGGTCGCGGTCGCCAAGGCGTTCGAAACGTACCTGCTGAAGAAGGCGGCGGGCGCCCGGCCCTGGCTCGGCGGCGACGGCATCGTGGGCGAACTCGGGGACGGGAGCGCCGCGCTGCTGCCGGCCGTCTACCAACTCGACGATCCAGCCGCTCCGCAGGCAGGTGTGGAACTGCCGTTCCCTTGCGTGTGGGTCGCGCCGTGGACACCCGAGGCCGGTACCGAGCCGCTGAAGAACACGCTCGTGCTCAACGCGATGACCCACGACACCCAGCTCATCGACCGCCTGCTCGACGAGCCGACCATAAGCAACGTGTACGTGGGAAGCCAGTACACCCACTGGATGGATCCCTCGGTACCGCACGATGGCTACCTTGCCGACTTCCTCATGCGGAACAAGGGCGTCATCCGGAACTGACCATGAGCGCGGTTCCGATGTCGCCCGCGGCGGCTCGCCACCGGGACGCTCCCTCCAGCTCCAACGAGATCGAAAGGGTCCTACCTTGTCCCACTTCGTCGAACCCGCCGACGTCCTGATCGTCGGCGGCGGGTCGGCCGGCGCAGTGCTCGCCGCTCGCCTGAGCGAGAACCCCGCCCGGCGCGTCGTGCTGCTTGAGGCCGGGCCGGACTACGGCCCCACCCAGTTCCCCGACTCGCTGCTCGACGCCAACCGCATCGCCGATCTCGATCACGACTGGGGATACACCTCACGGGGCGGGCGACTGAGCCCCGCGATCGTCGCCCTGCGCGGCAAGGTGATGGGCGGGAGTTCCGCCGTCAACGCCGGCGCCGCCCTCCGCGCCCGCGCCCGCGACTTCGCCCGCTGGGCCGAGAACGGGCTCGACGACTGGAGCTTCACTGACGTCCTGCCGTACTTCCGCGCCCTGGAGAACACCCCCACCGGCCAGGACGAGTTTCACGGGCGAAGCGGGCCGATGCCCGTGCGCCAACTGGCCGACTCCGAGCTGACCCCCGCGCATCGTGGCTTCATCGACGCCGCAGTCGCCCGTGGCCACAAGCGGATCAACGACTTCAACGGTGCCGAGCAGGACGGCGTCGGAGCCTTCGCGGTCAACGTCCTCGACGGGATCCGACAGAACACCGCACTGGTCTACCTCACCGCTGAGGTGCGCGCCCGCCCGAATCTCACCGTGCACGGTGCCGTCACCGTCGACCGGGTCCTGTTCCGCGATGGCCGTGCGACTGGAGTGGTCACCGCCGACGGGTCCGAGCACAATGCCGACGAGGTGATCCTCTCTGCCGGGACCTATGGAAGTGCGGCGATCCTGCTGCGCTCCG
>FSWU01000187.1_pt1 | contig 13206 bp, 10 predicted proteins | sample 1638061 | NCBI WGS metagenome assembly FSWU01 (sample SAMEA3914788, study PRJEB12502) | metagenome | biome: forest; material: soil | place: Canada | collected 2011-07-03 | depth 0.1 m
GATCCTGGCGACACCGGGCCACACGCCCGAGTCGATCAGCGTCCTCGTCTACGAACACCCTGACGACGAGATCGCGCACTCGGTCCTCACGGGCGACTCGCTGTTCGTCGGCGACGTCGGTCGCGTGGATCTTCAAGCGAGCTTCGGCGCGGATCCGATCGAACTCGCCCACGAGCAGTACGAGACGATCCAGCATCGCTTCATGTCGCTTCCCGACGAGGTCCGGGTGCTCCCGGCTCACGGGGCCGGCTCAGCGTGCGGAAAGAACATCTCGACCGAGCGGCAGTCCACGATCGGTCATGAGCGGGCGACGAACCCCAATTGCCAGCCGATGTCGGCGGCGGACTTCGTCGCCGTCATCACTGCGGGGCAGCCTCCGGTCCCGTCATATTTCGTGGAAGACGCACGCATGAATCGCGAGAGCCACCCGCTCTTCGACGAAACCGGTGTGCCGCGCAGCCTCGACCCCGAGGAGGCCCGTGATCTGGTCCGCCGGGGTGCCCTCATCCTCGACACCCGCGAACCGGACGTCTTCGTCGCGGGACACATCGCCGGTTCGCTCAACGTGCCCCTGGCGGGCCGGTTCGCCGAGACGGCGGGCATGTTCCTCGATTACACGGGCGCGCCGATCGTCCTTGTCACCGACGCCGGCGACGAGCGCGACGCCGTCCGCCAGCTGGCCCGCATCGGTTTCGACAACGTCGCCGGCTTCGTGGCCGCGAACGCCCTCATCGAGCCGGCGTTGCTCGAGTCGCTCGTCACGATCGAGCGGCTGGAGCCCGATGACTACGAAGCCGAACGAGCATCGGCCCGTCCGTCAGTACTGGTAGACGTGCGGAACCCGGGCGAATTCGAGACCGCGTCGATCCCCGGGGCGGACAACATCCCACTCTCCCAACTTCCGCGGCATGCAGCGGAGATCCTTGCCGTCGGGGGCAAGGTGCTCGTCAATTGCGCGTCAGGATGGCGTTCGGCCGTCGGATCGAGCTATCTTCGCTCGGTCGGTGTGGACGCCGTCGATCTCCGGGGAGGAATCAACGCGTGGAGCCGGACCCGCGACGAGGCCGTTCTGCCGCTCGTCGGCGCAGGACTTGAGGTTCCGGTCATCGGCGGAGGAGTCCGGCGATACATCAATCTGGACTACGCAGCCAGCACGCCCGCCCTCGAGGTCGTCGCGCGACACGTCACGGAGGTCCTTCCGTATTACGCGAGCGTCCACCGCGGCGCAGGGTATGCCTCCCAAGTGTCGACGGCCGCGTACGAGAACGCGCGCAACGTCGTCGGCGACTTCGTGGGCGCGGGCGATGACGACATCGTCGTGTTCACGAGGAACACGACCGATTCCCTGAATCTCCTCGCATCCATCGTGCCGGGCGACATCGTCGTGCTGGACATCGAACACCACGCCGATCTCCTCCCCTGGCTGAACCGGGGAGGCCGTGTCGTGAAGGCGGCGCCGACCATCCGCGAGACGCTCCAGCGTCTCGAACGCGAACTCGCGACCAAGCCGGCCGCCCTCCTCGCACTGGTCGGCGCGAGCAACGTGACCGGGGAGACGATGCCGTTGCGCGACTTCTCGGAGCTCGCGCACCGATACGGTGCCCGGCTCAGCGTGGACGGTGCGCAACTGGTGCCGCATCGCCGCGTCGACATGACTGCTGACGGGATCGACTACCTCTCGTTCTCCGGTCACAAGATCTACGCGCCCTTCGGCGCGGGCGCGCTCGTCGGACGGCGGGACTGGCTGGACGAAGGCGACCCGTATCTTCTCGGAGGTGGCGCCGTTGAACGCGTGCGCCTCGAGAGCACGACCTGGCGCACCGGACCCGCGCGGCATGAAGCGGGCTCGCCCAACGTCATCGGCACCGTCGCGCTCGCCGAAGCGGTCCGCGCGATCTCCGGACTGAGTCCAAGTGACTGGTACGCGCACGAGGCCACTCTCCGGGACCGGCTCATCGCCGGGCTCGGCGTGATTCCCGGTGTCGAAACGCTGCGCATCTTCTCCGACTCCGAGCAGCCGGTCGGCGTCGTAAGCTTCACCATCGAAGGCGCTGACGTGGGCTTGATCGCCGCTGCGCTCGCGGCTGAGCACGGCATCGGTGTGCGCGACGGCAGGTTCTGCGCACATCCGCTGCTGGAACATCTCGGTGTCGAAGGGCCGGCACTCCGGGTCAGCTTCGGCGTCGGATCCAGGTCGGCCGACATCGACACGTTTCTGCAGGCGCTCGCCGGCCTTGTCAGCGACGGCCCGGCGTTCGACTATGAACTCGTCGACGGCCAGTGGATTCCGGTCGACGACGCGAGGCCACGCCCGGACTGGTCCCCGGACCTCGACCCTGCGATGGTTCAGTACGGCTGCGCGGTCTGAGCGCGGAAGGCCGCGCGGCTGACTCACCCGTGCGTCGTTTCAGCCGATAACGGGGCGGAGTGGTCGAGCGGCCGGGCGCGGAGTCGGCATTCTGTGAATTGGCAGCTTCGGACGGCAGAATCTCATTCGAGACCGGGCGCGGTCATGATGGGGTGAAGAGCATGTCGAATCGGCCGAACAAGAGTAGGCATGAGCCTGTCTATGCGGCCGCGATCGCCGCGGGCCGCGCCTACTTCGGTGGGATCCTCGGACTCAAGCCGGTCATCGAGGGCGCAGACAACATCCCGGCGACGGGCGGGGCGATCCTGGCGATCACCCATTTCGGCTACATGGACTTCGCCTTGACCGAATGGCTCGCCTGGACGCACACGCGCCGGCGAATGCGGTTTCTGGCGAAGAAGGGTGCCTTCGACAAGCCGGTGGTCGGTTGGCTGCTGCGCGGAATGCATCACATCTCGGTAGACATGAAAGCCGGTAGCGCGGCGTACAGCCAGGCGATCGAGGCACTGCATGCGGGCGAGATCCTCGGTGTGTTCCCGGAGGCCGGTGTCAGTGCGTCGTTCACCGTCCGCGAGCTGAAGACGGGTGCCGTGCGGATGGCCGCCGAAGCGGGTGTGCCGATCGTCCCGGTCGCGCTGTGGGGCGGCCAGTTGCTGCGCACCAAGAACCACAAGGCACGATTCGCCGAAGCTCGTCGCGCGCCGATCTCGGTCGCGTTCGGATCACCCCAGCTGGTCGATGCGAACGATGACGTGACCGTGGCAACCGGCCGATTGCGAGATACGATGCAAGCCCTGCTCGACGGCCTGCAGCGCGACTATCCGCTGAACGGCGACGGACAGTGGTGGCAGCCCGCGCATCTTGGTGGATCGGCTCCCACTCCCGAGACGGCTGCGGTCGCCGAAGCCGAACGGCAGCTACGCAAGGCCGAGACCGGCAAGGGCTGAGCAGCGCCCGGTCGTTCACACCTGAGCAAGCGCGAAGAGCACGCTCGCGACGAGCAGAATGCCGCCGATGATGAAGGCGAGTCGCGTTGCCCAGGCTTGACGCACCGTGTCCTCCTCAGACCATGTCGAATCGTTCGGTGCTGATCTGGCGGAACGGCACCCCCACCTCGACGAGCGCATCCTCCATGGCATCCATCATCGGACCCGAAGCGCAGATGAGGTACTCGTAGCGCAGGAACTGCGGAGGCAGGTGTCGCCGGAAGACGTCCGGGGTGATCCGCCCCGATTCTCCCGTCCAGCCCTCGGGCGGCTGGGCGATCACGTGGACGACGCGGAGATTCGGCATCGCCTCGCACAGTTCTGCGAGCTCCTCCCGGAACACGACGTCCTCCCAGGTCGCGCTGGCGTAGAACAGCGTCACCGGGCGGATGTCCTCCCGCTCCAGCATCGTCTGCACCATGCTGTACATCGGTGTCACGCCGACGCCGCCGGCGATGAAGACGTAACCGGGGGCCTGTCGCTGGTCCATCGAGAACACTCCGTGCGGACCATCCACATAGACTCGCGTGCCCGTTTTCACCTTGGGGATCGTACGCGTGAAGTCCCCGGCCGCCTTGATGGTCATGCTGACCGCTCCGCCGGGTGGAATGTCTCCGGCGGACGAGAACGAGAAGGGATGCTGCGTGATGCTGAACGGTGAACGACCGACGGTGATCCAGCCGAACTGCCCCGGATCGAAGGCGAATCCTGGGTGACCTACGGGCTCGATCACCAGAGTGCTCGTGTCGCCGCGCTCTGCCTTCACGTTCACGACGCGCCAGGGGCGACGTAGCCTCCGAAGCGGGTTTACGATGCGGATCCACACGAGCAGGAAGATCAAACCGGCGACATAGGCGTCGTAGACGATATGCCGCACGATGCCGGTGACGTAGAAGCCGACCAGGCTGACGTGCAGCAGGGCGAAGAGCACGACGATCACGGCGAGGATGCCGTGTGTCGCCTGCCACACCTCGTAGCGGAGCTTGAGGCGTCGCCGCCACACGGAGAAGGCGACCAGCACCAGGAGCGCGATGATGCTCGTGAACGCGAATCGTGCCCGCCACGGCGCGGTGGCCAGGTTGAGCAGGGCCAGATACTTCGAATCGGCGAAGAACAGCAGGATGGGGTGGGCCACCACGAAAATGAGCCCGACGAACGTGATCTGGACGTGGTACTTCAGGAGCGCGTCGATGCCGAACGGTGCAGCGACCGCCTTGAAGCGAGCGATGAGGGCGAACTGGAGAGCGAGGATCGACAACCCGACGAAGCCGAGGGCGATGGAGAACTCGACCAGGAACTGGCGCCCCGCAGGCGCGGTCTGCCCGACGATCAACGCGAGCGGCGCGAGGCAGAAGAACAGGTAGAGGAACACCCAGACCAGGCCGCCGACGACGTTTCTCATCGCGCGATCACCCGAAGATGCCGACGTTGCTGACGTTGCTGCTGGCGTTGTTCACGTTGCTCGATTCGTCGCTCCCGGTGTTCAGAATACTGGCTCGGGCGCGAGCGGCGCGGCGAACGTCAGCTCGGCGTTGCGCCCCGCATGAACTCGGCGACGCGTTCTCCGATCAGGACGGCAGTGGCCGCGGGGCCCCGTGATGGAGTGTCCGGCAGGATCGACGTGTCCGCAACGCGAAGTCCCTCCACTCCGCGGACCCGGCCGTACTGGTCCACAACCGCTTCCGTGTCATTCGGATCGCCGAACCTGGCGCTCCCGCACAGGTGGATCGCCGTTGCGAGGTGCCCGCGCATCCAGACGTTCAGCGTCGCATCGTCGCCGAGGATTCCATCGTCCAGCTCGGTGAGCGACCCGAAATGCGGTCGGAAGGCACGCGAATGCAACAGTTCCACTGCGATGCGGACGGCTTGGCGCATCCGTCGCAGGTCGCTGTCCGTGGACAGATAGTTGTAGTCGATCAGCGGCTGCTCACGAGGGTCGGACGAGCGAAGCCCGATCCGTCCCCGCGAGGTCTGCCGCTGCACTGCGACGAGAAACGCGAGATCTCCTTGGTGCGCCACCTGCTGTGCGAACCGGCGAAGCGAGATCCCGCGAAGACCGCCGAGCGACCGGACCGGATGACGGAGGAACGATCCCGTGCTTCCCGCCGGATTCGATCGCCCGGTGAGCAGATATCCCATCGGCTTCAGCATCGGCAGGATCTCCAGATCGCTGCCAGTAGTGGATTCAGCGGATGCGAAGTTGAGGACGCTTGCCATCGACTGGCTCGTGCGGAAGTCGACGACACGATCGGAAGGCTGCCAGCCCACCTGGATCTCCGGATGATCGCTGAAGCCGCGTCCCACACCGGGCAGGTCGCACACCACGGGGATCCCATTCTCGGTCAGCTCGTCGGCCGGTCCGACCCCCGACACCAGAAGGATGTGGGGAGTCTTCACCCCGCCGGCCGACAGCACGACCTGGTCTGCCCGGATGACCGAGGTCCGCCCGTCGCCATCGACCTCGACTCCGGCCGCGCGTGTGCCCTCGAAAACCACGCGGCGCACATAGCTACCGCCGCGCACCTCCAGATTGGGCCTGCCGAGCGCCGGGATGACGTAGGCGAGGCCGGTGTTCCAGCGGACACCGTCGGATACGTTCATCGGCACCGGACCGATGCCCGGGGCGCCGTCCGCGTTCTTGTCCGGTTCCTCCGGAAATCCGAGCTCTGCGGAGGCATCGACGAACGCATGGTTGGCCGGATTGTCCTGTGGAGGCCGGGCAACGGTCACGGGTCCCGAGGAGCCGTGCAGTCCGCTGTCTCCGTAATCCAGATCGGTCTCGAGGCGCCGGTATGCGGGCAGCGCCCGGTCGTAGGTCCATTCGTCCTGACCGTGGGCCGACCAGCGGGTGAAGTCATCCCGGCGGGCTCGGACGAAATATGCGCCGTTGATGGTGCTCGATCCACCGAGTATTCGCCCCCGTGCGATGGAGTAGGGCAGCGACGGGGTCAGATTCCCCGCGAACGACCAATTGTCCGGATGCCCGGGCATGGCGCCTTGGACCGTGCCCGGATTCAGGAGCTCCGGCGGGAATTCGCCCAGGGTGCGGGGGACCGGCCCTGCCTCGAGCAGGAGGACCGTCCGATCCGGATCCTCGCTGAGCCGGACGGCGAGCGGCGCACCCGCCGCCCCCGCGCCGACGACGATCACGTCGTAGTACTTCATCCTGCATCGCCTGCGTTCATCCCGAACAGCGCGGTGTTCATCCTGGGCCGTCCACGCCGAACACTCGCTCGAGCACCCTCATCGATTCGGCCAGCAGCACACCGAGGTCCGAATCCTCGTCCTTGAGCCATTGCTCGTATGCGGACAGCGACGTGCCGAGGTAGGTCCACGCGATGGTCTGCGGCTCCATGGTGTCTTCGGGCACGCCCAGACGTTTCGCGGCATACTCTGCGACGACCTGGCGCCAGGACGCGTAACGCAGCGCCGAGTGCGCGACCAGCGACGGCACGTTGAGGAGGAGGTCCATGCGCTCGCGATGGTAGGGGATCTCTTCGGGGGGGAAGCGGTTGAACTCGATCACCGCGGATGACAGCGCGTCCAGGAGCGGCGTACCGTCGGGCAGTTCGCGCAGGAAGCGGCGCATATCCTCCAGGCCCGCGTCGAAGTCGCCCCAGGGCAGGTCGTTCTTGGAGGCGAAGTAGCGGAACAGGGTGCGACGCCCGATCCCCGCAGCGACGGCGATCTCGTCGGCCGTGGTCTCGTCGAAGCCGTGTTCCAGGAAGAGCTGGAGCGCGATATGGCTGAGTTCAGCGCGGGTCGTGGAGGGCTGGCGACCCATTCGTGCCCGGCTCGCGGGTGCCTCCGTCGCATTTCCGCTCATTGGCCCTTCCCTTCGGCACTGAGTGTCATTAGTCTGATACATGTCACAGAGATTCGCCACAGCAGTCGATTTCTAGCACGAAGGAGGCCCCCATGGGACCGGAAACGCAAGCCGAAGGCACAAAGTCCGTCGAAACGGACGACATCATCGAGGCGGACTCCCTGGTCGAAGAAGTATCGATCGACGGAATGTGTGGAGTGTACTGATCCGGCGCGTGTCGAACTATTCTCATGGTTCTCGATCTCGACTCCGCCTGGGAACTGCATCCTCAGGTCTCGGTTCGCCCTGAGCCGTTCGGGGCACTGCTCTACCACTTCGGCACCCGCCGACTGTCGTTCCTGAAAGACCGTACTCTCCTAGCCGTCGTCGAATCGCTCGCCGGCTCGCCGACCGTGCGTGAGGCCTTCGCGTCCGCCGGCGTCAGCGAAACCGATCTTCCCCGCTATCAGAGCGCGCTCGACACACTCGCGAAATCCTCCATGGTCGTTGAAAGGCCGTCATGACTCTTCTGGACGCTCCTCGGTCAGCCGCCGCAAGGCAAGCCGCTCCGCCGGCTCGCACGGCTTCGAACGCCCCCGTGCAACAACCCACCCGCCTCGTCGACCTTTTCGAATACGGTCTGGACGCACCGATCTGCCTGACGTGGGAATTGACCTACGCCTGCAATCTGTCGTGCGTGCACTGCTTGTCCAGTTCGGGTCGGCGGGACCCTCGTGAACTGACCACGGAAGAGGCCAAGGCGGTCATCGACGAACTCGAACGCATGCAGGTCTTCTATGTGAACATCGGCGGCGGCGAGCCGACCGTTCGGCCCGATTTCTGGGAACTGCTCGACTACGCGACGTCCCACCGGGTCGGTGTGAAGTTCTCCACCAACGGAGTCAAGATCACCCCCGAGGTCGCCCGGCGGCTCGCGGCCAATGACTACGTCGACGTCCAGGTGTCACTGGATGGTGCGACCCCGGAGGTGAACGACGCGGTCCGCGGTCCGCGCTCGTACGAGACCGCGTTGACCGCGATGAAGAACCTTTCCGACGCGGGAATGAAGAACTTCAAGCTCTCCGTCGTATGCACCCGCTACAACATCCCGCAACTGGACGAGTTCAAGGAGATCGCGGATCGGTATGGGGCGCAGTTGCGGCTGACCCGGCTGCGACCGTCGGGCCGCGGCGCCGACGTCTGGGACGACCTGCATCCGACCGCACCCCAGCAGCGCGAGCTCTACGACTGGCTGGTCGCGCACGGCGAGGACGTCCTCACCGGGGATTCGTTCTTCCACCTCTCCGCCTACGGAGCGGCCCTGCCGGGGCTGAACCTGTGCGGGGCCGGACGCGTCGTCTGCCTGATCGACCCGATCGGGGACGTCTACGCGTGCCCCTTCGCGATCCACGAGGAGTTCCTGGCCGGCAATGTCCGGAACGAGGGCGGATTCACAACGGTGTGGCGCGAATCGGAACTGTTCGCGAGACTCCGCCGTCCCCAATCGGGTGGGGCGTGCGCATCCTGCAACTTCTTCGACACCTGCAAAGGCGGCTGCATGGCCGCGAAGTTCTTCACCGGACTTCCCTTGGACGGCCCGGACCCCGAATGTGTCCAGGGCTACGGCGAGGAAATGCTGAAGACGAGGGCGTCCCAGGCTGCGCCGAAGCCGTCCGCCGACCACTCTCACCGCACCACCCGCGCCCCACGCAACGGCCCCGGGCCGGTAAGGCTGACCCTGTCCCGGCGCGAGGATCTCGCACATCCACCGGTGAGCGACTGCGCGGAAGACCCGCTCGCCGGATTCACCCCGGGCGCCTGACGCGCCACGACTCCGGAACGCAATGGCGATCCGGTTCACGATGACAACACCACAGATCGACGATGCAGAAGGAGGAACACGCGATGGGGCGTGTCGAAGGGAAAGTCGCATTCATCACGGGCGCCGCGCGGGGACAGGGTCGCAGCCATGCGATCCGGCTCGCGCAGGAGGGCGCCGACATCATCGCGGTCGACTTGTGCGACGCGGTGGCTGACGTCGGCTATCCGCCGTCGACCGAGGAGGATCTGCAGGAGACGGTCCGTCAGGTCGAGGCGCTGGACCGGAGGATCATCGCCACCAAGGCCGACACACGTGACCGGGACGGGTTGAAGGCGGCGATCGACGCCGGTGTCGCGGAGCTCGGCCATCTCGACATCGTCGTGGGCAACGCGGGAATCTGCATCCTGCGTCCGTGGGATGAGGTCACCCCTCAGATCTGGCAGAACATCATCGACGTGAACCTCACCGGCACCTGGAACACGGTGCAGCTCACCGCCCCGCACCTCGTGGAAGCGGGCGGCGGATCGATCATCCTGACCAGTTCCGCGGCGGGCCTCAAAGGGCTCCCGTTCCTGTCGCCGTATGTCGCCTCCAAACACGGTGTCGTCGGCCTCATGCGGGCCTTCGCGGCCGAACTCGCCGAGTACAGCATCCGGGTGAACTCGATCCACCCCACGGGAGTGAACACGCCGATGGGCGCCGACCCGACAGCCACATTCGACGAATGGCTGAAGGCGCACCCCAGGCTCGGCGGGATGCTCGTGAACGAACTGCCGATCGAGATCACCGAGCCCATCGACATCAGCAATGCCGTGCTGTTCCTCGCATCCGACGAGGCGCGTTACATCACCGCGCTGACGATGACGGTCGACGCGGGCAACACGCAGTATTAGCCGGGCAACACGCGGTGCCAGCCGGCGCTGTGCAGCACCAACCGGCACAGCGCGGCACCAACCGGCACCGTGCAGCACCAACCGCCACTGCGCGGTACCAGTCCGCACTACAGACGAGAGGAGGTCCGCATGACGGACGACGACGGCGCGAGCGCTTCGGGTAGCACTGACGTCGCGGCGGCTCGCCGCCGGATCGCCTCTCACCTCGTCGGCCGTGAGCGTGAACTCGAACTCACGCTCGCGGCCGTCGCGGCCGGACGGGACCTGATCCTGGAGGGTCCGCCCGGAACGAGCAAGACGACGATGCTGAAGGCCATCACCGAAGAGTGGGGCATCCCGTTGTTCTTCGTCGAAGGAAATGCGGATCTGACGCCTGCGAAGCTCGTCGGGCATCACAATCCGGCGCGAGTGCTTCGCGAGGACTACAGCGCGGACAATTTCGTCGCCGGTCCGCTGGTGGAGGCCATGGAGAGGGGCGGTTTCCTCTATATCGAGGAGTTCAACCGCGCTCCGGAGGACACCCTGAACACCCTTCTCACGGCGATGGCGGACCGCTCGATCGCGATCCCACGCGTCGGAACGATCCAGGGTGCGCCTTCGTTCCGCGTCGTCGCTTCGATGAACCCCTACGACAACGTCGGGACCACCCGGCTCTCCACCAGCGTCCACGACCGCCTCAACCGGCTCGCCATCGGATACCAGGACGCGGCGGCCGAGGAAGGTATCGTCACCCTGCGCACCGGCGCGGGCGGGGACCTCGGAGAGCGGCTGGTGCGCGATGCCGTCTCGGTCACGCGCGCCACCAGGGGGCATCCGGACGTGCGGCAGGGCAGCAGCGTCCGCGGCGCGATCGACTGCGTCCTCGTGGCCAGGCAGCTGGCTGCGATCCGCGGGCTGGTCTCTTCCGGTGACGATCGCTACCCAGAACTGGTGTACGACGCCATGGTCGTCTCGCTGTCCGGACGGATTCAACTCGACGAGGCCGCCGAGACCACACCGGAACGGGTTCTCCGCGAACTGTGGGAGGACCGATTCATTCTGGAGCCGGCCGCGGCGGCGCCCGGCTGAAGAGAAGTGGCGGCCGATTCGCCGATCACCCGGCAGACGCAAGGGTCCTCAAGATCGGACCGGCCGCTGAAGCGCATTCCGAAACAATTGGAGGGGGATCCGACGGTGTTCGAACCATCGTCAGCGGGCGGGGGCGTGCTCTTCCGTGCTGCTCCAGGCGCGGGCCGGCGCGGGAACCCTTCGGTCCCCGGACGGACGACGCCCGGATTCACGGACGACAAGGGCGAATTGGTGACCGTTGTTCCGGAGGGCATCGGACCGGACCCGGCCGTCCGTGCGCGCGCACGCCAGATCGCCTCGCGCCTGTCGGTTCCGCGTCCGCGCACGGATGCGACATCCCGGCGCGGGTCCGGAACGCTCGCCAGCCTGCCCTATCGCGGTGGATCGGACGAGATCGACCTGGATCGAACGATCGAGATGCTGGCCGAGCATCCGGTGCCCGACGACGAGGACATCATCGTCCGTGACCGGGTTCGCTCGCTGCGATCAGTGGTCCTCGCCGTCGACGTATCAGGTTCCATGAAGGGTGAGCGGGTCCAGACCGCGGCGGCGACAGTCGGTGCGTTCGCGGCGGAACTCCAGCACGACGCGCTGAGCGTGATCGCGTTCTGGTCGGATGCCGCGATCCTCCTCAGGCTGGGCCACGAGATCAAACCGATGGAACTCCTCGATGCGATGCTGCAGCTGCCGGCGCGCGGTCTCACCAATGTGTCATTCCCTCTCGAGCTCGCGGCCAAACAGCTCGCGCATGCCCCCGCCAGGGACGCCCGCACGATCCTGCTGTCCGATTGCGTCCACAACGCCGGACCCGATCCACGGATCGCCGCCGCCCGGCTGCCGAGGCTGGACGTCCTCATCGATGTGAGCGGCGAGACCGACATCGAGCTCGGACGCGACCTCGCGCGCGTCGGGCACGGCACGGCCCGGCTCGTTCACACCCACCGGGATGTCGCGCCGGCGCTGAGCGAGGTGTTCCGGACGTGAACCCACGCGCAGTCATGCGCAGCCCCACAAACTACGGCGCCCGACATGCACACCGGTCGAGGTCATACGAAGAAGCGCCGGACGGCGCCCGATAGAAAGACAAGGTTCGACATGCCCTGGAAACGGAACCCGTGGTTCGAGACGGTCGCCGAGGCCCAGCGCCGCGCCAAGAAACGCCTGCCCTCATCGGTCTACGGTGCGCTGCTGGCCGGGTCCGAGAAGGGACTCACCTACCAGGACAACATGGCCGCGTTCTCGGACCTGGGGTTCGCGCCGCACGTCGTCGGACACTCGGCGACCCGCGATCTCGCGACCACGGTGATGGGACAGCAGATCTCGTTCCCTGTGCTGATCTCGCCGACCGGTGTCCAGGCGGTTCATCCCGATGGGGAGGTCGCCGTCGCGCGGGCAGCGGCCAACCGGGGGACGATCATGGGCCTCAGCTCGTTCGCGAGCAAACCGATCGAAGAGGTCACGGCAGCGAACCCGGCGACCTTCTTCCAGATGTACTGGACGGGGACGCGCGACGCGATGCTGCAACGGATGGAGCGCGCTCGGGCGGCCGGCGCGAAAGGCCTCATCTCGACTCTGGACTGGTCGTTCTCGAACGGGCGCGACTGGGGGAGTCCGGTGATCCCCGAGAAGATGACATTCAAGACGATGGTCGACTTCGCGCCGAACGTTCTGCCCCATCCCGCGTGGCTGCTGGCCTATGCGCGGACGGGGCACGTCCCCGACCTGACCGCCCCGAACCTGGCCGCGCCGGGGCAGCCCGCGCCCACCTTCTTCGGCGCGTATTACGAGTGGATGCAGACGCCGCCGCCCACCTGGGAGGATGTCGCGTGGCTTCGCGAACAGTGGGGTGGCCCGTTCATGCTGAAGGGCGTGACACGGGTCGATGACGCGAAACGGGCGATCGATGCGGGGGTCACGGCGATCTCGGTGTCCAATCACGGCGGAAACAACCTCGACGGGACGCCCGGTACGATTCGCGTGCTCCCGTCCGTCGCGGCGGCGGTGGGCGATCAGATCGAGGTGCTCCTCGACGGCGGGGTCCGGCGCGGCGGCGATGTCGCCAAGGCTCTCGCGCTCGGTGCGCGCGCGGTGATGATCGGCCGCGCCTACCTGTGGGGGTTGGCCGCGAACGGGCAGGCCGGGGTCGAGAACGTGCTCGACATCCTCCGCGGCGGACTCGATTCCGCAGTGCTCGGGCTCGGGCATTCCTCGATCGGCCAGCTCTCGCCCGGCGACCTCGTGATCGCGCCGGGCTTCGCCCGGAC
>FSWU01000040.1_pt1 | contig 12999 bp, 10 predicted proteins | sample 1638061 | NCBI WGS metagenome assembly FSWU01 (sample SAMEA3914788, study PRJEB12502) | metagenome | biome: forest; material: soil | place: Canada | collected 2011-07-03 | depth 0.1 m
GCCGCCCATTCCCGACGTCAATTTCTCACGCGCGCTGGATATACGGCGGCCGGAATCGCGGCCGGCGGCGTGGCCGGCGGGTTTGTTGGTGCGTCGATCGCCGACCACGCGGCTTCCAGATCGAGCACCCAGTCCTCGCAACTCGGCTATGCGCCTCTGAGACCGAGAAATGAGCCGGGATTCGATCACCTCGTCGTGATCATGTTCGAGAACCGATCCTTCGATAACCTTCTCGGCTATCTATACGACGAGTCGAATCTTCCCAAGGGGAAGCGTTTCAACGGCCTTAATTTCGGCAACTACAGCAATCCCGACTACAGCGGGAACGAGATCCCGACCCATCCGTATGAGGGCGAAACCGATTTCATCATGCGTCAGCCGTCGCCTGACCCAGGTGAGCAGTACGACCACGTGAACGTACAGCTGTTCGACCACATCGACCCTCCCGAGAACGCGATGCTTCACGGGCTCAAGATGCTTCCTCCGTATAACGCACCCCCCAAAGGAATGAAGCCCACGATGAATGGCTTCGTTCACGACTACATCAATGACCTTCGCGTCAAGAGTGGCGTTGAGCCCGGCATCGAGGACTATCGGGTCATCATGGGTTCGTTCACTCCAGAGATGATGCCGGTCTTTTCCACGCTCGCGCGAGAGTTCGCGGTCTACGACGATTGGCACTGCGCCGTCCCCTCTCAAACATTCTGTAATCGCTCTTTCTTCCACGCATCCACGTCGCACGGATACGTCACCAATGTCGGTGGACCTCAGGGAATCAGCAAGTGGTTCGACCCAGCTAACGCCACCCCGACGATCTTCAACCGGCTTGAAGAGGCGGGCATCCCGTGGGCGGTCTATTTCGACGATCGTCAGCTCATATCCCTGACTGGATTCATCCACGCTCCGGTACTCGAAAAGTATTGGAAGACAAACTTCCGAACCATGACCCAGTTCTTTCAAGATGTCGACCGAGGTGAGCTGCCTGCCTACGCGTTCATCGAGCCTCGGCTCGTCTACGACCACAACGACATGCATCCGCCGGCGGGGGTGCGATTCGCCAAGACGGTGGTGGACGGTGACTACATCACGGGCGGTGCGATTTCAGATGTCCGCGCCGGCGATCAATTTCTTCATACCGTCTATTCCGCTATCAGATCCAGCAACAACGAGAAAGGTTCGAACGCGACGAACACGATGTTGCTAGCCACTTTCGACGAGCACGGCGGCATCCATGATCATGTGCCGCCGGGGCCAGCGACCCCGCCCGAAGGCCTCGTGGACACCGAGATGGGCTTTCGGTTCGATCGACTCGGCGTGCGGGTACCGGCGATCGCCATCTCGGCGTACACCGCCCGCAACACGATCATCAACGATGAAATGCATCACGCGGCCGTGATTGCAACGCTTTCCAAGAAGTATGGTCTGCGAAATCTGACCGCCCGTGATCGTGGCGCCCGTACCATCGACAACGCGATCAATCTCAGCAGGCCCAGGCAGCCGCAGGATTGGCCCGACACCTATCCGCAATATGTGCCTCGGAACCCTGAGCAGTTCGATCCAGTGCCGCAGGGCGACGACAATCGGCCGCTCAGCCCACCCGGGGCCGGGTTGATGGCGATGTTGGTTGCACGATTCGCTCCCGGCCAGCCTGTCCCGCAGACCTACAGGCAGGCATTCGACCTCATCACGGCAAAGGGTCAGGGACTCTTCGGCGATGGAGAAGGGAATCCTGCGGTCAAGCCGTAAAGTGATGCCCCGAGCGGCGGGCCGATATGAGAAAGTGGATGGATGATTTTCGCGACGATTCTCAGGTGGACCTGATGTCGGAGGGCCCGGATACCAGTTCCGAGGTTCGGTTCGAGAGGCGAGGGCGTCTCGGAGTCATCACACTCGATCGGCCGCGGGCCATCAACGCGCTGACACACGACATGGTCGTGGAGGTTTCGGCGGCCCTTGACGTTTGGGCGGAAGACGACGCCGTTCAAACCGTGCTCGTCCAAGGCGAGGGCGACAGAGGGCTGTGCGCAGGGGGAGACATCGTGTCCGTCTACCGGAACATCCAAGTCGGGAATTTCGAGGAACCGGCCCTGTTCTGGCACGACGAGTATCGAATGAATGCGAAAATCGCACGATACCCGAAACCCTACGTGGCGATGATGGATGGCATTGTGCTCGGCGGCGGGATCGGGATCTCTGCGCACGGATCGCACCGCGTCGTCACAGAGCGCTCGAGGCTCGGACTTCCGGAGACTGGGATCGGGTTCATTCCCGATGTCGGGTCGACCTGGCTGCTCTCGCATGCGCCCGGCGAGCTGGGTACGTATCTAGCGCTGACCGCGGACCCGGTGCCGGCTGAAGTCGCCTTGGTCGCAGGCCTCGCTGATTTCTTCGTTCCATCTACGCGGCTTCCTCAACTCGTGACGCTCCTCGAATCCAATCCGCCGGACGAAGCGATCTCCGAACTCGCCGAGTCGGCTCCGGTCACGGAGGTGGCTAGCGAACGCGAATTGGTTACGGACCGGGAATGGATTGACGAAGCTTTCTCGGCGGACACGGTCGCAGAGATACTCGGACGTCTGCGCGGGCTCGGGACCGAAGCCGCGACTCATACGGCAAATCGGATTGTGCAGAACTCGCCTTTGGCGCTGACGGTTGCGCTCGAGTCGTTACGACGTGCGCGTCGGATGTCGACGCTGGAGGAAGCGCTCGACCAGGAGTATCGCGTTTCAACACACTCGACCCGGACCCGGGATTTCGTTGAAGGCGTGCGCGCACAGGTGATCGACAAAGACCGTTCACCGCGCTGGGACCCCCCGAGCCTGGCCGAAGTCGAACAGACCGACGTGGAGGCGTACTTCGCGCCTGTCGAAACGCCGGTGGCCTGATCGCTGTCGCGACAGTCCCCGCATTTCCTGAGGTCCTGAATTCGGTGAGATGGCGATGAGCGAGCGCGGCGACACCGAGTCGAGCCCGACGCCCGGCAGCCAGACTTCTGCGAGCCAGACTTCTGCGAGCCAGACTTCAGCGAGCTCAAGGTCGGACGATTCTTCGCCCGGCGGAGTGCTATCACCCGCCTACCGCTGGACGACCATCGGAATGTGCTCACTCGTCTTCCTCGTGGCGTTCGAGGCGCTCGCCGTGACAACCGTGATGCCCGTGATCAGCCGCCAACTTCACGGCCAGTCGCTCTATGCGCTGGCGTTCGCCGCTCCGATCGCGGTCGGCGTCATCGGCACTGTCGCAGCCGGCAACTGGTCGGATCGCAGTGGCCCGAAACCTGTGCTGATGCTGTCTGTGGCGCTCTTCGCGGTCGGGCTGATCGTGGCGGGTACCGCACAATCGATGATGATTCTGATTCTGGGACGCAGTCTGTACGGCCTCGCGGGAGGAGCCATGACCGTGGCACTCTACGTGGTCGTGGCGCGGGCCTATCCGCCGGCCCTTCATCCGAAGATCTTCGCCGGATTCTCCGCGGCGTGGGTCGTGCCCTCGCTGATCGGGCCGTTCATTGCAGGATTGGTGGCCCAATTCCTGAGCTGGCACTGGGTGTTCTTGGGCGTGGTCGTGCTCGTCTTCGCTGCGATGGGCCTCGTCTGGCGGATCCTGCCCCGCATTGCGCTCGGACACTCCGGCGGCGGCGGGCGGTGGAGTGTCCGACGGATGGGTTGGTCGGTGCTGGCGGCTGCCGGCGTCTTCGCGCTCAGCCTGTCCGCGGAGCTTCCGGTCGCTGTCTCGTGGCCGGCAGCTATCGTCGCCGCTGTGCTCGTTGTGCTCTTCCTTCGACCGCTCGTGCCCGCCGGCACTTTTCGCGCGGCGCGAGGCATGCCCGCAGGAATCCTGGTGCTCCTCCTAGCTGGTGGCGCTTTCGCCGCAGCAGAGACGTATGTGCCTTACTTCCTGACTACGTCATATGGTCTCGAGCCCGCCGCCGCAGGTTTGGCGCTGACCGGTGGTGCGCTCGCATGGTCGGCCGGATCGTTCATGCAATCGCGCCTCGACACGCGTCTGAGCAGCCGGGCATGCGTTCGGATCGGACTTTCACTGATCGGGATCGCGGTGCTCGGGCTGGTCGTCATGGCGGTCCTGAGGCTCTCACCCGGCGTTGCGTTCGCTGTTTGGGTCTTCGCCGGCGGCGGGATGGGGACGATGCTGCCCCGATTGAATACGGTCATCCTCGGCGGTTCAGCGCCGAGCGAGCAAGGATTCACAAGCTCGGCGATGACCATCGCGAACTCGATGGGCAACTCGATCGCTGTCGCCTTTGCAGGGGTCGCATTCGCCACGCTCGCGCCGTTCGGAACGTCGGCGGTCATCGGCTGCTTCATTCTGGCTGCCGTGATCTGGGCGATCGCGTTCGCAGTCGGCGGCCGCGCCACCTTCAAACCGTCGGGCACGTAGCAGGGCAACGGGGCGGTGCTGATTGCTCATGTCCGCGGTCGCGTATCCACAGACGCGCTTATCCACACGGGCGCGTATCCAGGGGCGGCGCTTATCCACACGGGCGCGTATCCAGGGGCGGCGCTTATCCACACGGGCGCGTGTCCAGGGGGGCGCGTACCCAGGGGGGCGCGCATCCAGGGGGGGCGCGTATCCAGGGGGCGCGTATCCACCTAGAGATGTAGTCCAGAGTGTTTCGGATCAACCTCTAGGCCGATTCGCTCGGGCGAGCCGGTCCATAACGTGGAAATGTGGATGTTCTTGAGCAAGGCGAGCGCGTCGAGCCGGAGAAGGCCGCGAAGTCTCAAACTGAACGCAGGAGAGCCGATCGTTCGCATCGGAAGGCGACAGTTCTGGACTGGTTCTATGAGCTCGGCGTCATCTTCAAGGGGATCGATGGTCTTGCCGAGCTGACCGCCGGCACCATTCTTCTCTTCGCGCCGAATCTGCTGCATACGATTCTCCGTGCGATCGTCGGTCTCGCCGCAAAGGACCCCACGCCGGTGCGCATCGCCGTCGCGCACTTCAGCTCAGGCCTGGATCGGGATCTCGTCCATCTCGGACCCGCGATCGTGATCTTCTTCCTGCTGTCGCACGGAGTCGTCAAGCTTGTGCTCGTCTACTGCTTACTGCGGAAGTTCCATCGCGCATACCCATGGGCGATCGTCGTCTTGTCGGGTTTCCTGATTTACCAGGTCTATGTAGTGGTGGCGTCGCCGTCTCTGGGGATGGTTCTCTTCGCGATCCTGGACGCTGCGATCATCGTGCTCGTGTACAAGGAGTACCGGGAGTTACGGCGAAGGGTCGTGTGAATCGTATCGAGGCCTGGAGCGTTGGTCCGCAGGGTTGGCCCGCTGTGACGGCTTGTGCGAGAGGTTGTGGCACGGGTTGTGCCACTGATTGCGCGACGAACTGCGCCAAGTCTTGCGTGGCGGCCTGATAGGAAACAGATAGGCGATCCACCTAGACTCAGTTGCTTCCGCGGCTGCGACCGTGATCGGTCGGTAAAGTATCTCTCACCAGCAGCGCACAGACGAGGAAGGCTTCGCCCGGTGCCCATCTTCCGCAAAGACGGCAAGAACATCTTGTTCATCCATGTTCCGAAGGCGGGCGGTTCCAGTATCGAGACCGCCTTCAAAGCCGCCGGATACAGCACCCTCTATCTCGATGGCCGTGTCGGACGTGATTCCGCGAATTATGTGAGACGGTGCACACCGCAGCATATGCACGGCGCGATGCTCCGCCAGAACTTCCGTCTGCAGAGGTTCGATGCGATTTTCATGATCGTCCGGGATCCCATTGCGCGGTTCCGTTCCGAGTACCTGTGGCGCAATCGCGATCAGGAGATCGACGTGTCCGCTCTTGCCGTCGAGAAGTGGGGGAAGGAATCCTTCCGCGGGTTCGACTTCGATTCATACATTTATGACAACCACCTGCGCCCGCAGGCGGACTTCTTTGTCGAGGGCGCGCGCGTCTATCGTTTCGAGGACGGTTTGAACACCGCTGTCGCGGACCTGAACGACCGTTACGGGCTCGGCGTCGAACCTGAGGTGCCGCACGTTCGGACGGGTCACGGCAGTACTGGTTACTCGAGCGGCGACGTCGAGATCACCGACGTGCTTCGCGAAACGATCATGCAGTTCTATCGTCGGGATTACGAGGCTTACGGCTACGGATCGGTGCCGGCTTCGGTGCGTTCGCGTCTTGTCTCGGGGTCCGCAGGTAAGGCGTTCGCCCGCTACTACCGGGCATTCAAGAGCGCACGAGCTCCTCGCGGCTGATCTCGCGCGGCGGTTCGCGCTGCGGAGCGATTCAAACCCCGGAGCGATTCACACTGCGGAGCGATTAAAACCTCGCAGCGATTCACGCAGTGAGCGCGGCGAAGCTGAGGCGACCGGCAAGCGCGGCGACGATAGCGTCCACTGATTCGTCGACAGTGAGGACTGAAGTGTCGATCACGACATCTGCGTCTTCGGGTGCCTCATAGGGTGACGAGATGCCGGTGAATTCCTCGATCCGGCCCGCTCGTGCCGCAGCGTAGAGTCCCTTTCGGTCTCTGCTTTCGCACACTTCGAGCGGAGTGGATACGTGGACGAGCAGGAATGCGCCGTTCTCCTCCGCGAGACGACGCATCTCTTGGCGCGAAGACTCGAATGGTGCGATCGGGGCGGCGATCGCGATTCCACCGGAACGCGAGACGAGTCCCGCGACATACCCGATGCGTTGCAGGTTGAGTTCGCGTGACCGCCGGTCGAAACCGAGTTCGGAAGAGAGCATCTGGCGCACTTGGTCACCGTCAAGCAGGGTCACGGCCTGAGCGGTCTCCGTCTCTAGCCGGTCCGTCAGCGCTTGCGCGACGGTCGACTTCCCGGACCCGGAGAGGCCGGTCAGAAGAATGACAGCACCCATTCCCCGCCCGCGGACGCGGTCAGCGGGCCGACCCAGTTCGCGCGTCGACTCGAGGGGGTAGACGATATCCACCTGATGGTCGTCCAAACCGCGAAGCCGCTCGAGTTCCGACGCGGTGCGATCGGCGATGACATCCAGGGTTTCGCCCGCCCCGTATTGCGCCAGCGTCGCGGAAAGGGAAAGCGCTGCGGGAAGGGCTGGTTTCGCGGAATGCGACGAACCATCCAGATCCGTCTGCCTGGCAAGAGGGCGCAGTATTTCGGCTTCAGCGTGCAGAGCCGGAACGACCAGCCCGACCGCTCCCGAGGGTTTGAGCGCCATGACGGCTCGCACCAGTGCGTTGTCCGACGGTGTCTGGAAAGCGCTGGTCTGGGAAGCGCGGGTCCGCGAACCCCGAGCCTCCGGAGCGCGGGTCCGAGAGGCGACGGCCGTCCACAGGATCGTTTGCGGATTTCTGCGTTCGAGCTGATCGCTCACTCGGTGCAAGTCTTCCCGAGTCGGAAGTTCGGTGAATGCGACGGCGACGACGTCGCCACGCGGCCGCCGCTTCGAGATCGCGGACCGAGCGCGTTCTGGAGACATCCGAAGATCGGCCTCAGACGCGGCACCGACGCGAGTTGGCAGCGCGCGCAACGGGTGCAGGTTTCCGGATCGGATCGACTCCGGGACATCCGCCGGGATGGGCGAATCGAAGAGCGCGAGCGGCGTGTTCTCCTCGTCGGTGATAAGAATGCGTTGAGCGTTCTCGATGGCGTTCGTCGACGCTGCCAGACCGACACCCGCCGGGATCGCTCCGGTCAATGCCAGTTCGAGGTTGTCGAGGTCGGCCGGACCGATGACGACACGTGGAAGCTCGTGGACGTCGTCGGGAAGACTTCCGGCAGGATTCCCTGCGCCACCGAAGACGCCGGTGATTCGTTCGATCAGCGTCACCGGATCACCTCCACAGCGTCGGACAAAACAGCACGTTCTAAACTGCTGTGGCGGCGCACGCTTCGTCTTGGCGCCTCCCGGGCCAAGCGTGCGTCCGGGCCGAATACACCCGTGGAGGCGACGTGCCCGATTCCGACTGGACGCGAGAAGACCCTGCCCGAGAAGACCCTGCCCGAGAAGACCCTGCCCGAGTAGACCCTGCCCGAGTAGACCCTGCCCGAGTAGATTCTTTGCTCGCGGAGCATCTCGCCGCCGAGGCGGGTGCCGCCCTGGTCGAGTTGCGCGAGCGCACGCCTGCCGGGGACCCGAAGGCGCTCGGTGCAGCCGGGGATCGGCTCGCGCACGCTCTCTTGATGGATCGGCTCGCCGAGTTCAGGCCCGCGGATTCCGTCCTGTCCGAGGAGGGAGCCGACGACCTCCGGCGTCTGAGCGCCGATCGAGTCTGGATCGTCGATCCGCTCGACGGTACTCGCGAATACGGTGAAGACGGGGATGCACACGGCCGTCGCGACGACTGGGCCGTTCACGTCGCGCTGTGGACGCGCGCGGAGGGCGTGCGCGTCGGCGCGGTGGCGATTCCAGCGCGAGGTCAGGTCTTCGGAACGGCTGCACCCGTGCGCCTCAGCAGCGCCGCGAGACCCAGCAGCGCCGCGAGATCCAGCAGTGCCGCGATCCGGCTCGCCGTCAGCCGAAGTCATCCGGCGCCCGTGGTCGACTATCTCCGTGGCGTGGTCGACGTCGAACTCGTGCCGATTGGGTCGGCCGGTGTCAAGGCTATGGCCGTCGTCACGGGCGAAGTCGATGCGTATGTTCATGATGGGGGTCAATACGAGTGGGATTCAGCAGCGCCCGTCGCTGTAGCATGGGCGGCGGGATGCATCGCGCACCGGCTCGACGGCTCGCCCCTGGTGTACAACCGGGAGAATCCCTGGCTTCCCGACCTGGTGGTTTGCACACCTGCGGTGGCCGACGTGTTGGAGGCCGCGCTGCGACGTCGCGGCAAGTAAGTCCTTGCGCTCGCAGTACCGGTACTCCTTGCATCCATAAATCGAGGTTACCGGAATTCCTGTGAGTTCCTGTGTGTTCTGTCTATGATTTGTCTTCAGACTGAGCGAGCTTTCAATTAGCTGAATCCCACCGTCTGCCCAGCGGACACGGGGAAGAATGGATAATGGACACCGCCTGAAGCAACGGCCCACTTCGATCCGCTGCTCGATTCCGTTCCTCGATTCTGAGAAGTCGCATAGGCGGAGATAGGATTATCAGCGCCCATGAGCAGCTACGAATTGCCCCCCGCGAGACAACTCGAAGCCGAGAGCATCCACATTTTCCGTGAGGTGGCGGCGGAGATGCAGCGGCCGTGCCTTCTGTTCTCCGGTGGCAAAGATTCGGCGGTGATGCTCCACATCGCGGCCAAGGCGTTTGCTCCTGCCCGCATCCCGTTCCCGGTCATGCACGTCGACACAGGACTCAACTTCCCCGATGTCATCGAGTTCCGTGACGCTGTCGTCGAGGCGCTGGGCGTGGAGCTCATCGTCGCGAGCGTGCCGGATGCGATTGAACGAGGGATCGTTGCGGAGGAGCCCGGCGGCTCGCGCAACCGCATCCAGACCCCGGTTCTTCTCGACGCCGTCGAACGATTCGGATTCGATGCACTGTTCGGTGGCGCTCGACGCGATGAAGACAAAGCGCGAGCGAAAGAGCGCGTGTTCTCCTTCCGTGACGAGTTCGGCCAATGGGAGCCGAAGGCACAACGCCCGGAGATCTGGAGTCTCTACAACGGGCGCGTGGCGCCGGGGGAGAGCATCCGTGTCTTCCCGCTCTCGAACTGGACCGAGCTCGCGATCTGGGAGTACATCGGCATGGAGAACGTGCCGGTGCCCGACAAGTATTTCGCTGCTCATCGCGAGGTTGTCCATCGAGACGGGATGCTCTACGCCGTGAATGATCTTCTCCCGCTTCGCGAAGGCGAGAGCTCGGAGTTGCGCCGCGTGCGCTACCGCACGATGGGCGACGCGAACCTGACCGCGGCAGTCGAGTCGGACGCCGATACGGTGGACATGATCATCGCCGAGATCTCTGAGACTCGGCTCACGGAACGCGGTGCTACCCGCGGCGACGATCGGACCAGCGAGACCTCGATGGAAGATCGCAAGCGGCTGGGGTATTTCTAATGGCGGCGGACCTATTGCGCATCGCGACTGCTGGATCGGTCGACGACGGCAAGAGCACCCTGATCGGAAGACTGCTGCTCGACAGCAAGACGCTGTTCGTGGACCAGTGGGAGGCCGCCGAACGAGTCAGCAGACAGCGCGGCAACGATTACACCGATCTGGCGCTCCTCACTGACGGCCTACGGGCCGAGCGCGAGCAGGGCATCACGATCGACGTGGCATACCGGTACGTTTCGACGCCGCGTCGCAAGTTCGTGATCGCGGACACCCCCGGGCACCCCCAGTACACACGCAACATGGTGACCGGAGCGTCTACGGCGAGTGTCGCGATGATCCTGATCGACGTCCGAAAGGGCGTCTCGGAGCAGAGCCGGCGGCATGCATTCCTGGCCACGCTCCTCGGGGTCCCGCACCTCGTGATCTGCGTGAACAAGATGGATCTCGTGGATTGGTCCGAGCAGGCGTTCGAGGAGGTCCGTGCCGAGTTCACGGAGTTCGCGCGACGGCTGCGCGTGCGCGATCTCACCTTCATCCCGATGTCGGCGCTGCACGGCGACAACGTGGTCGAGCACGGCGAGAACATGCCTTGGTATTCGGGGCCGACGCTGTTGCACCATCTCGAGCAGCTCTATGTCGCGAGCGACCAGAACCTCACCGACCTGCGGTTCCCGGTGCAGTACGTGATCCGACCGCAGCGCGAAGAATTCCACGATTTCCGCGGGTATGCGGGTTCCGTTGCCAGTGGGGTGCTCCGCGTCGGTGACGCGATACGGGTACTGCCGAGCGGGTTCGAGTCCACTATCGCGTCGATCGAAACCGCAGACGGCCAGATCGAAGAAGCGTACCCGCCGCAAGCGGTGACCGTCCGCTTGTCGGATCATCTGGATGTCAGCCGCGGGGACATGTTCGCGCGTCCGCACAACCTGCCCGAGGTGACACAGGACCTGGATGCCCAGTTGTGCTGGATGGACGAACAGACGGTGCTCACTCCGGGAAGGACGTTGGCGCTGAAGCACACGACGCGCTGGGCGAGAGTCAAGGTGCGTGACATCGCGTACCGGGTCAATGTGAATACGCTCCACCGCGACGAGTCGGCCAATGAGCTGAGTTTGAACGAGATCGGGCGCGCCACGCTCCGCTCCACCACGCCGCTGTTCATCGACCCGTACACGACGAACCGTTCGACCGGTGCGTTCATCCTTGTCGACGAGTCGAACAACCGCACGGTCGCTGCGGGCATGTTGCGCTGAGATCGTCCCGGGGAGATGCTTGACCCGCATCGAGCGGGCCGAGGGCCGGGGGCTCAGTGTGCGTCCTGTACTCAGCGTGCGTGCTGTACTCAGCGTGCGTCCGGCGCTTCTGTCGAGAAGCCCGCGAACGTACTGTATGCCGCGATGCGCTCGACGCCACGGTAGCGCGGATTGCAGGTGGTCATCGTCAGCAGACGGTCGGCCGGGACGGCAAGAGATTGCGGGACAGGATTGAGCACATCGACCTGCGTGGGTTCCACGTACTGGAGGTTGCGGAAGACATAGGTGAACCAGCCCTGGGCGGTCTGGATGTAGATCTCATCGCCGACCCGGAGTTCGGGCAGGGCGATGAACGTGTTACCCCAGCCCGTATCGTGGGCCGCGATGGCGAAGTTGCCTATCTCGCCGGGCATCTGCGTGCCCGGATAGTGGCCGATCCCTGCGGTCGTGCTGTTGAGGACCGCGATCGGGTCGACGCCCTGGCGGATCACCCGCTTCCAATCGGCGCCGAACCGCGGCACATACATGACGCCGATCGATTCGGCTTCAGTGTCTGGCTCGGCAATCGCGGGCGGGTCACCCGGATCTGTCGATGCTTGATTCCGCTCGATGAGTTCCTCGAGCCGGTCGGATTCGGTCGCGGCGGCGCGGTTCTGGCCCGCTCCGATTCGCGCGGACTCGAAGAGAACCTGCCATCCCACGAACAGTCCGACCAGCACTCCGGCGGTCACCAGGAGCTCGCCCAGGACGCCCGCGGCCGACAAGCGGCGATTCATACGCTTGTCTGCCCTGACCGAGTGCGTGCTTGTCCGCCGGTGAGCTCTGCGGCGTCCTCGTCTCTGCGTGTCGGCGATTGTGTGATCCTTGGTGCTGGTGCTGGTGCTGGTGCTGGTGCTGGTGCTGGTGCTGGTGCTGGTGCTGGTGCTGGTGCTGGTGCTGGGTGCTGGGTGCTGGTGCTTGATCGTTTTGTCTAATCACGCGCGTGTCAGATTTCGCGGCCTCGAAGTGCGGCGGCCTTACACTCAAACATATTACATCTCTCATATGCGCAGATCGTGGGCGTTCTCTGCCAATTGTGCGGATCACGTAGACTTGGCGGTCCACCTACGGCAGGCTGATGCTTGGGGGAACTATGGGCGAGAAGGAACCGGGAACGGGCGATACGTTGCGCCCGTATCGACGGCTGTTCTCGGGCGGGCTCGTGGCTGCTGTGCTTCTGACGACGCCGGTGTTCGCCGTGCTCTACTGGCTGGCGATCCCGGCCGGCATCTGGACCGTGGTCCTCGCGCTCCATCTGGTGGCGGTCGGATTGACGGTCTGGGGCACGCTCCAATACTTCCGCACCACAATCAGGCTGACTTCGGGCGGCGTGACCGAGAGGGGCTTTCTCGGCCGCGAGCGCCATGTGCCGGGAACGAGCGTCAATTCGATTCTCCTGTTCGAGGTGTATCGGGGCGGCTCGCTGGAAACGATGCCACAGCAGTTCGTGGTCGATCGAGAAGGCGAACTCCTGCTGAGGATGCGTGGCCAGTTCTGGTCGGCGGTCAGCATGAGAGCGGTCGCGGAACATCTGGGAGCGCCCATCCAGCGACATTCGGATCCGACGACCCTGGGCGAATTACGCAAATCCATGCCCGGGCTTCTCTACTGGTTCGAACGAGGATTCAAATTCTGGGCGAACTCGTACGCGGCCGGTCGCGGCTGACGCACTAGGTCGCGGCTGACCTGCTCGCGGCTGACCTGCTCGCGGCTGACCTGCTCGCGGCTGACCTGCTCGCGGCTGACCTGCTCGCAGC
>FSWU01000215.1_pt1 | contig 12921 bp, 6 predicted proteins | sample 1638061 | NCBI WGS metagenome assembly FSWU01 (sample SAMEA3914788, study PRJEB12502) | metagenome | biome: forest; material: soil | place: Canada | collected 2011-07-03 | depth 0.1 m
GCCCGTACGGCCGGGGCAGCCCGTATTTCCGCGAGGGCGCGGCGGAAGGACGCCCCGCCGATCGGTGTCTGCTGACCGCGAGTGGGGCCGACCGTTGGATCGACGGCGACCGAGCCCGAATTAGTTTTCGGCCGCGACGAATCGATGATCTCTCAGGATGCTGCCCCTGAATTGGGGCGGAGACACGATGCAAAATCGTGGGGATGGACAGGTCTGGTCACGTAGTCTGGGACAGTACCCGGGGGCGGGGCGCAAAACTAGGGGTGTGACATGGTTGGCAAAGTTCTGGTCGTCGACGACGACGACGATCTCGCTGGCCTGCTCACGACGCGTCTTCGCAAAGTGAATTTGGATGTCGAGCGAGCCGTCAACGGCTCCACTGGCGTTGAACTCACGCGGTCATTCCAGCCCGACGTCATCCTGCTCGACTGGATGATGCCCGTGAAGTCGGGCATCGAGGCGTGCGAGGAGATCCGCGCCGATTCCCGCCTGAACCAGCCGCACATCATCCTTCTCTCCGCCAAGAACGGGCCAGACGATGTTGCGCGAGCGCGCGAAGCGGGCGTCAACGAGTACATCACCAAGCCCTTCGCGCCGATCGCTCTCATCGATCACGTGCGCGACATCATCGAGGGCCGACTCGCTAGCTAGTGGTGGCTGTGCCGTCGTTTTCACCTGACGAACCTCCCAGAGAGGTGTGGATGAGCACGGTTTCGGCTGCATCTCAGGTTAGGTTTGCGCCGGTGTTAAAGATCGGCAGCGAGATTAGCTTTGGGGACGCTAGTGAGAACGTTTGACTCTGGACGCGTGGCCGCACGGCTACGCAGCCGTGCTCGGATGCGTCTCGCGGCGCTCGTTACTGCGGCGATCCTGATGGTGGCCGGTTCCGTCATCGTCACCAATCCGCCGGCCTGGGCGACGACCTATCCGACCTGGGCGGATGTCGTGGCCGCGCGCGCGAACGCCGCAGCCGCGCAGGCGGAGGTCACCAAGATCAAGGCGCTGCTTTCCAGCCTGAACAGTCAGCTCAGCGCGGCCAACACGAAGGCGACCGAGACCGGTGAGGCCGCCGCTGCAGCGGAACAGAAGTACACGCTCGCCAAAGACAAGGAGCAGACGCTCCAGTTGCAGGAGCAGGCAGCGGCCGCCAAGGCGGAGAAGACCAAGCGCGAGCTGGGTACCTACGCCTCGCAACTCGCGCGCGGACCAGGGAGCGGCGGATGGTCGACCTTCTCGATCCTGCTCAACGGCAAGTCGGAGGCGCAGCTTCTCAACGATCTGGGTGCCGTCAACCAGGTCTCGAAGGCGGACGACCAGATCCTGCAGACCGCCCTCGACCAGCAGAAGACCGTGAAGCAGCTCACCGCGCTGGCGAGCGCGCAGGCCGGAATCCTGAACAAGCAGAAGGCCGCAGCGGATGCCGCGAAGGCTGCGGCCGCGTCGGCGGCGGCCGCGCTGCAGACCGCGGTGACGGCGGAGGCCGAGCACCAGCAGCAACTGAATGTCGAGCTGGAAGCGTTGACGACCAAGCTGAGCATGACGGAGAAGCAGTACGACGCGGGTGTCGCCGCCGCCGAGGGCGCGAGTGGCGCCGGCGTGGTGGACTCGGCCGGCTGGGCTCTGCCGACGATCGGAGTCATCACGTCCCCGTACGGCTACCGGTACGACCCGGCGCAGGGCTACATCTGGGCGATGCACTACGGTGACGACATCGCTCACGGTTGCCTCCAACCGATCTACGCTGCGACGGCCGGTACCGTCGTCTACGCGGGGATCTATAGCGACTACGGCAACTACATCATGATCAATCACGGTGGTGGGATCGAGACCGCCTACGGGCACATCGCCAACGGCGAGACCTTCGTGCATGTCGGCCAGCACGTCGGCGCCGGTCAGAACATCGCGCGGACGGGATCGACGGGCGCCTCGACCGGCTGCCACCTTTACTTCGCAGTCATGGTCAACGGCAGCTGGGTCAACCCGGTTCCCTTCATGGCGGCTCGCGGTATCACCATCGGCTAGCGGGTGCCGTCCACGGGTGCGACTCAGGTTTCTCGCGTCTCGCCTCGCTAGGTTCGCATCATGACGCTCGTGGTGCTCGGCCTGGTTCTCGCGGGTGTCGGGATTGTGCTGGCGGTCTTCGCCCGCTGGTTGTTTCTTCGCAAGCATCCGGCCTGGTGGACCCTTCGTCTGGTCGCGGCGCTCGCCCTCGCGTTCGGCGTTGGGACGGTTCTCCTGCTGACCGTGCACAGCTCCCACGCCGCGCCCGGCCTCACCATCTGGTAGGTCGGCCCGGTCCGTTCCCGCGGTCTCGCGGGTCGGACGTCCTCTGTCGCGCGCTGTTCGAGGCGTGGGGGACAGGACTGTCCCCCACATTGGGGACCGGCAAATCCCGAATGGGGGCCGTACACCATCTTGTCTGCCCCCGATTCCACCGGAAGCATTGACCACGGTGCACCTTGCCCGACGTGGGGTGTACGTCTGGGGACGCCGACTCTGTCGGCAAAAAATAGGGGAACTAGCATGGTCGCGAAGCGACGTTTTTGGGGACGTGTTGTTGCGGGTGTAGCTGCGCTGGCTGTTGTCGGTGCGGGTCTGGCGGCTCTGCCAGAGGCGGCGTGGGCGAATCCGTCGGTCGTGACCCAAACCTTCGACTACACGGGTTCGGCACAGAACTTCACGGTGCCGAGTGGCATCTCATCTCTCACCATCACCGCGACCGGCGCCGAGGGCGGCCAGGGCGGTGCGGATGCAAGCGGACCGTCACCCACGGGTGGCTACCAGGGCGTCGTCACGGGAACGATCCCGGTCGTCGCGGGACAGACACTCACCATCGGCGTTGGCCAGGGCGGAGAGAGCGGCGCGTGGGACACCACGGGCAGCTCGAACCCGAGCGACTACACGGACGGAGCCGCGGTCGGTGGCACGAACCCGCTGAGCGGCTACGCCGGCGGTAACGGCGGCGAAGCCGGTTACCTGGGTGACTCGGGCGACGGCGGCGCCGGCGGTGGCGCGACCGTGATCACGACCGATGGTTCGTCGATCGTTGCGGGTGGTGCCGGCGGTAGCGGTGGAAGCGGTCAGTTCCCGCCCACCATCGGACGCGTTGCGGCCTCGAGCTACACGGGTCGCTCGGACGCGACCAGCACGACGGGTCAGACCGGCATCACGGTTGCCTACGTCTGCGGAAGCGCGGGCCAGTGCGACGGTGGTGGCTCCGCCGGCGGTGGCGGTGGCGCCCAGGGTGGCGCGCAGGGCCAGATCCAGTTCGGATCCGGGACCTCGGATGAGTGGTACGGATACGGTGGCTCGCCGGGCGAGAACGCCACCGCGAGCTACTCGAGCCTGAGCGCGTACTACAGCTACTACTCGGACAACAACGAGGACGGATCGGTGACGATCTCGTACGAAGTGGGAGCGCCCGCAGCGCCCACCGCGCTCAGCGGCACCGCCGAGAATGGCGCGGTCGACCTCATCTGGACGGCTCCGTCGGATCAGGGCCAGTCGCCCATCACCGACTACGTCATCCAGTACGCGCCGGCGACTTCGCCGAACTCGTGGACGACGTTCGCCGATGGAACCTCGACGGACACCTCGACCACTGTCACGGGCCTCACCAACGGCACGGCCTACGTGTTCCAGGTCGCCGCGGTCAACTCGATCGGGACGGGCACCTATTCGAGCCCGTCCGCGAGCGTGACGCCAGAGGGCGCGCCGACGGCACCGACCAACGGCGTCGCTGCGCCCGAGGATGGCGCCCTGAGCGTCTCGTTCACGGCCCCGACATCCGGTGCTGCGGTCACCGGTTATGACTATCAGCTGAACTCGGGAAGCTGGGTCGCGAGCGGTTCAACGACGAGTCCGTTCACCATTCCCGGCCTCGTCAACGGCACGACCTATTCCATCGCCATCCGCGCGGAGAGCGTCGTCGGTGCCGGCGCGGCATCCACCGCGTTCTCCGGCACGCCCGAAGCCGTCTCTGGAGCGCCGACCATCACCGCGCTGTCCGCGGGTCCGACCTCGATCACGGTCGCGTTCACCCCCGGATTCGACGGCGGCAGCCCGATCCTCGACTACGCGTACCAGCTGGACGGCGGGTCGTGGGTCTCCGCGGCGACGGCATCGAGCCCGCTGTCGATCACGGGTCTCACGTCGGGAACCACGTATACGGTGGCGATCCGCGCGATCAACGAGTCGGGTTCGGGTGCCGCATCCGGGACCTCGACCATCACGACGCCCTCGGCGCCCGGAGCGCCGACGGTCACGTCGGTGACCGCGGGCGACGGAACAGCGCTCATCAGCTTCACGGCCGGCCAGACCGGTGGATCTCCCATCACAGGCTACGAATACCAGCTGACAGACGGCGGTCCGTGGACGGATGCCGGCACGCTCAGCAGCCCGATTCTGGTCTCCGGTCTCACCAACGGGACCAGCTACTCGGTGAGTCTGCGCGCCGATAACTCGGTGGGCGCCGGAACGGCGTCGGCCGCGCAGCAGGTGACGCCGGCGACGATTCCGGGCGCTCCGACCATCGACGGCGACACGATCGCGGGGAGTGACTCGCAGCTCGACGCCGCGTTCACGCCTCCGTCCTCCGATGGCGGTTCCGCGATCACGACGTACCAGTACTCGACCGACGGCGGCGCGACCTGGGCCGACCGCACAACGGGCACGACCGATAGCCCGCTGGTGATCTCGACCCTCTCGACCGACGGGACCACACCCCTTGTCGATGGCCAGACCTACTACGTCGAGCTTCGTGCGGTGAACGCCGTGGGTGTTGGAACGGCATCCGCGTTCGCCACCGGAATCGCGCAGACCACGCCGTCCGCGCCGACGATCTCTTCTGTGGCACCAGGGCCGGAATCGCTCACCGTGACGTTTGCGCCCGCATCCAACGGTGGCGCGGCCATCACCGACTACCAGTATCGGCTGGGCTCCGGGTCATGGACGGACACCGGAACGCTCGGCGACAGCTTCGTCATCCAGAACCTGACCAACGGCCAGGACTACTCGGTGAGCGTTCGCGCGATCAACAGCCAGGGCAACGGCGACTCCTCGGATGCCGTCGACGGCACTCCGGTCGACGTGCCGGGCCAGCCGACTATCGGCAGCGTCGTTCGCAGCAACCAGACGCTGACCGCGACGGTTTCGCTCGCCAACGATGGCGGCAGCGCGATCACCGCGTGGCAGTACTCGACCGACGGCGGCCTGACCTGGTCGACGGCGAACAGCATCACCAGCCCGCTCGTGCTCACGACCCTGTCCAATGACGGGTCGACCAGGCTCTCGAACGGAACCGGATACGCCCTCCAGGTGCGTGCCGTGAACTCGGTGGGGACGAGCGCGGCCTCCGCGACGACCACTGTGGCTCCGAGCACGTCGCCCGCGGCCCCCGCGATCGCCCTGACGGCGGGTAACCAGTCCCTCAGCGTCGCGTTCTCGCTCGGTGCGGATGGCGGTTCTCCCGTGTCGGCGATCGAGTACAGCACGAACTCCGGCGTGACCTGGATCAACCCGGGCACGCTCTCCAGCCCATTCACGATCACCGGCCTCACCAACGGCACGCCATACTCGGTCGAGGTCCGCGCGGATAACGCGATCGGGACCGGCACCGCGTCTTCTCCGGCAACGGCGACGCCGCACACGATCCCGGATGCCCCCTCCGGCGTCACGGCCGTCTCCGACACGGCGTCTGCCGACGTCAGCTGGGATGCGCCAGACAGCGATGGTGGCTCGGCGGTAACCGGCTACACGGCGACGGCCTACGCGACGAGCACGTCGACGACGGCCGTCTCGACCTGCACGACCACGGGAACCGCGTGCTCGATCACGGGACTCGCGAACCTGACCTCCTACTACGTGTCCGTCGTCGCGACGAACGCCGTCGGCTCGGGTGCGGCATCCGCACCTCGCGTCCTCGTCACGCCGCTGGCGCGACCGGGCGCACCGACCCTCACCTCGCTCACGCCCGGTGACACCGATCTGTCGCTCTCCTTCGACGCGGGATCCGACGGTTCCGACACGGTCACGAGCTACCAGTACCAGTTGAACGGTGGTGCGTGGCAGAACGCGATCGGGACGACCAGCCCGATCTCGATCCCGAACCTCACCGACGGCACCAGCTACACGGTCGCCCTTCGTGCGATCAGCGCTGCCGGTGTCGGTGCGGCTTCCGGCACTCTGACGGCGACGCCGTTCACGTATCCGGATGCGCCGGCCGCCACCTCGATCGTCGGCAACGGCGGCAACAACCAGATCGCGGTGAGCTGGGCGGCGGCAGACCTCAACGGTGGCACGCTTCTCGAGTACATCGTCACGGCGTTCAGTGCCGCCGAGGGCGGAAGCCAGGACGGCCAGTGCACCTCGACCGGACTCAGTTGCACCATCACGAGCGGCGTCTCCAACGGAAACACCTATTACCTGTCGATCCAGACCGAGAACACGCTCGACATGCTCAGCGTGCGGTCGGATCCGCGATTTGCGGTGACACCGTCACAGCGGCCCGGTTCGCCGAGCGCCGTGAGCGGAACCTCCGGCGACGGGCAGGTGTCTCTCACCTGGGCCGCGCCGACCTCGACCGGTGAGAGCGCCATCAGCGACTACACCGTGTGGTATTCCGCCAACGGCGGCGCATACACGCAGTTCGCGGACGGAACGTCCACCGCGACGAGTACGACGGTGACGGGCCTCTCGAACGGCACGCCCTACACCTTCGAGGTCTACGCGGTGAACAGCTACGGCACGGGCCCGGTGAGCGCCGCCTCCGACGCGGTGACTCCACTCGCTACGGGGGTCACACCCGTGCTCTCGGCGTCGACCAGCACAGCGACCGGATTCAGCTTCGCGATCAGCAACTACAGCCCGACCCAGACCTACTCGGTCTCGGCGACGAACGGCGCGAGCGCGATCCAGAGCAACGGCACGGTCACCGTGTCGGGGCTGACGGATGGCGCGCAGTCGTCCGTCACCGTCACGGCGAACGACTTCGGTTTCACGCCGGTGAGCGCGACGACCTCTGGCAGTGCACTTCTGACCGGAGTCGTTCCGACCTTCACGAGCATCACCCGCACGCCTGATGGGTTCACGTTCCGCATCTCGAACTACGACTCGAACTCCGCCTACGCACTCTCCGCGACAAACGGCGGTGTCGTCAGCGAGGTTGGCGGAGTCGTCACCGTCAGCGGGCTGGCCGCCGGTGAGTCGTCGGTCGTGACTATCGACGTCACGAAGACCGGATACACCCCGACGAGCGGTTCGCCGTCGGGAACGGCGATGTCCGCCGGCCCCGCGCCGACCTTCGGCTCGCTGTCGTCAACGCCCTCGGGCTTCACGTTCGAGATCACGAACTACGACCCCTCGCTGACCTACACCTTCGGAACGACGAACGGTGCGAGCGCGACCCAGACGGGTGGCCTTGTGACGGTCACCGGGCTCGCGAACGGCGCGGCCTCCTCGATCACTGTGACGGCGACCGATCCCGGCCAGTCGACGGGCTCGGCGTCCCAGGACGGCGTCTCGCTCCTCACCGGTTCGGCACCCGTCGTTACCGCTGTGACCCAGACGGTCGACGGCTTCTCGTTCGGTTTCACCGACGACCCGTCCGACAGCTACACCGCCACCTCCACCGAGGGCACGGTCACGATCAACGGGTCGACAGTCACAGTGACCGGGTTGACTCCGGGGGAGCAGTCGTGGGTGACGCTGACGGCATCCAGCGATGGATACACCGACGCGAGCACACAGGTCGATGGCAGCGCGCTGATCACCGGCATCGTGCCCCTGTTCGACAACGTGACGCGCACCGCTGACGGTTTCACCTTCGACATCAGCAACCTGGACGCACTCGCGACCTACTCGCTTGCCGCTACCGGTGGCGCGACGGTGGCGCTCGACGGTTCCACCGTCACGGTCAGCGGTCTCGCACCGGACGCGAACTCGAACGTCACCGTCACGGTGGATCGCACCGGGTACACCGAGGCACAGGGATCGGAGTCGGCGGACGCTTTGGCGGCGGGCACGGCCCCCGTCCTGAGCGATGCGACACCGACGGCGGACGGTTTCACGTTCGACATCACGAACTACTCGTCTTCGTACGTCTACACCTTCACGAGCTCGGTCGGCGGCGTGGTGTCGCAGGATGCCGACGCGGTCACCGTGTCCGGTGTACTGCCGGGCGTGTGGTCGACCGTCACGGTCGCGGCCACCATCCCGAATGTGTCGACGGCAAGCGGCGAGGTGGGTGCGACGTCGCTGCTCGCCGGTACGCAGCCCATCCTCTCGGCGGCGACGCCGACAGCGGGGGGCTACACCTTCACGATCACCAACTACTCCCCGACGACGGGCTACACCTTCGCGGAGAGCGACGGCGGATCGGCCAGCCAAGTCGACGGACTCGTCACCGTGACGGGCCTCGACGCTGGCGCGTATTCGCTCACCACGGTGACGGCGAGCGTCGCGGGCACGGTCACCGAGTCCGCGTCGGTGGGCGGAACGGCATTCCCCGACGGGAACGTTCCCGCGGTGTCTGCGGTCACCCAGACCGACGACGGGTTCACGTTCACCATCACCAACTACGACGCGACCGACTACACCTACACGGTGACCTCGGATGCTGGCACGGTCGTGAACAACGACGGCGTCATCACGGTCACCGGGTTGAGCCTCGGTCAGTCGACCACGGTCCACATCACGACCTCGAGCACCGGGGTCCTCGATGAGACCACGGATGTTGCCGGCACCGCGATCGCGGCGGGCGTTGCACCCATCCTGTCGGCCGCGGTCTCCGCGAACGGCGGCTTCGTGTTCACCATCACGAACTACTCGCCGTCGTTCAGCTATGTGCTGTCCGGAACGAATCACGCGCGCGTAACGCAGAACGGTGCCCGCGTGACCGTCTCGGGACTCGCGCAGTCGGCGTCGTCCGTGGTCACGGTCACGGCCGAGCGCGGTGGATACGAGAATGCCAGCGCAAGCGTTCGTGGCTCGGCGATGGGCCCGGCGCCCGTGTCGACCCCGACGCCCGCGCCGACGCCCGCGCCGACCCCGGCTCCGGTTCCGGCTCCTCCGGTGGTCACGCCTCCGACATCGTCCGCTGGCAATGGTTCGACCTCGACCATCTCCACGGAGCTCGCACCTGGCGAGGGCTCGGTCATTGAGGGATCGAAGGTCGTCCACTCGAGCCTCGGATCCAGCAGCGCGGGCGTGAAGCTGACAAGTGGTTCCGTGAGCATGTGGATCCACGCCGGCTCGCACAGCAGCACGCCGGCACCGACGCCGGCCGCGGCGACGACTATCATCGTCCGTCGTGGCTCCACCATCACGGTGACGGTCAGCGGGTTCCTTCCGGGCAGCGTCGTTACCCTCTGGGGTCACTCGACACCAGTCGAACTCGGTGTCTTCACCGTGGGCAAGTCGGGTGCATCGCAGCGCTCGTTCGCTCTGCCGAAGTCGCTCAACGCTGGCGACCACATGCTGGTCGCACGGGGCACCTCGATGGCGAAGAAGTCGGTGAGCATGCAGCTCGGTTTCCGGATCATTTCGGCGGCTCGTTCGGCAACGGCCTCCCCGTGGCTCTGGTGGATCCTGCTCTTGGCACTCGGATTCGCCGCGGTGATCGTGACCATCGTCATCCTGGCCGTGCGTCGTCGGCGCCGCGAAGACGAGGACGAGGAACTACGGGCCATCGCCAACGGTGATGCCGGACGTAACCCGCTCGTCACTCGCTAGCCTGTGTGGTCGTGAGATCCGTTCCGATTCAGGACACGGATCTCACGACCGGCCGGCTAGAGCAGCTGGTGGCCCTCCGGCCTGTTCTCCCACGCGAACCGGTAGTAGTCCACGTTGGTGAGTTCGGCCGCCGCGGCATTGTCGAGCAGCAGGGTGGTCTTCGGGTGGAGCTGGATAGCCGAGGCGGGATTGCTCGCCGTGATCGGGCCTTCGACGGCGCCCGCGACGGCGTGCGCTTTCTGTTCCCCGAACGCCAGAAGCACGAGGTGCCGGGCGCGCCGGATGGTGCCGAGCCCCTGTGTGATGCTGTGCAGCGGTACGTCGTCGGAGTGCTCGAAGAAGCGCGCGTTGTCGTGCCGGGTCTGCTGGGTGAGCGTCTTCACCCGGGTCCGCGACTCGAATGAGGAGCCGGGTTCATTGAATCCGATGTGGCCGTCGGTCCCGATTCCGAGTATCTGAAGATCGATACCCCCGGCTGAGTCGATGAGTCGCTCGTAGTCTTCACCCGAGTGCCCGATGTCCGCGAGTGACCCGTTGGGCACGTGGACCAGCGCCGGATTCAACCCGATCGGTTCGACGACCTCGCGCTCGATCGTGGCGCGGTAGCTCTGCGGATGGCCCGGCGGCAGGCCGATGTACTCGTCGAGGGCGAAGCCGCGGACTCGGGAGAAGTCTGCACCTCGCTCCGTGGCGAGCGCCGCGAGCTCGTGGTAGACGGGAAGCGGAGTCGACCCGGTCGCGAGTCCGAGCACGGCATCCGGCTTGGTGGCGATGAGCTCGAGGATGCTTTCCGCGACGAGTCGTCCCGCCTCGGACTCACTCGAGACGATGATGACCTCCGCCATCGCTAGGCTCTCGCGATCAGTGCCGCGCCGATCGCCGCGACCGGATAGCCGTCGGGGACGAGCCGCACACGGGATGGCAGGTCGAGGGTCGTCAAGAAGGTTGAGGTCTCCGCCCAGGAGGCCAGCACGGTCTGCACCTCCGAGAGAAGCCGATCGCCCAGGTGGCTGAGACCGCCGCCGATCACCACGTTTTCGACGTCCGCGGTGAGAATGAGCATCCGGACCGCGGCTGCGACGCCCGCGGCAAACCGCGCGCGCACCTCGAGAGCCGTGGCGTCACCCGCGTCGGCCTGGTCGAACAGCGAGATCACCGGATACGGGTCGTCGCTCTGCCACTGCCTGGCGATCCCCGAGCCGGACGAGACCGTCTCGAGGCATCCGCGCTGACCGCACGGGCACAGGAATCCCTGCGGATCGATCGGGATGTGGCCGATCTCGCCCGCCGTCCCGCGTGCCCCGCGCCACAGTTTGCCGTCGATGACGAGCCCGGCGGCGATCCCGGTGCCCAGGTTGAGGTAGGCCATCGACTTGTCGAGGCCGAGCAGGCGGTAGGCGCCGAAGGCCGCCGCTGTCACGTCGTTTTCGACCTGCACGCGGACGCCGAGCCCGGCGGCGATGGCGCTGCCGAGTTCGAGGTCCTCGAAGCCCAGGTTGACCGCGTGCCGAACGTGCCCGCGAGAGTTGTCGACGACGCCGGGGATCCCGATCCCGATCGATTCGAAGTCGATCGCGTCGAGCTTGGAGAGCTCGGCGACCTGGGTGATGGCGGCAATGGCCGTCTCGACCACGGCGGGGGAGCCGAAGCCCGTTGTGAGTCTCACCCGGTGCGCGAGCGCGCCGGAATCCTCGACGGCGACGGCATCCGTCTTGGTGCCGCCGATGTCAACTCCGAGCCTCATGCGCTCCGCCCTGCAAAGTATGCCGAGAGCGCACGACCGACCAGTCGTGAAGCCCCAAAAGTGGCGATGTCAGCATACTCACGATCGTCGGACGGCCAGCCCATATCGACCACCACGACGCGGGTAGCCCGCGCGCGGATCTCGTCGACGACCTGCCGGGCGAACGCGTGCCGGTGAATGTCTCTGCCGATCACGACCACGAGCTCCCCGTCCGCAACCGCGGGAATGGCGGAGTGGTCGGGTGAAATCGTCACGGTCTGCAACCACGGCGTGGAACGGGACTCCTCATCGGAAGGACCCCACGGAGCTGTTCCGATGGCGACGTTGGTGCCGGTCTCGACACGCACCAGCCCGACCGGTCCTCCGCGCGCGATTCGATCGGCGACACCGGGACGAATGTCGAAGGCGGCCGTGGTGCGCGCAACGTCGTCGTCGAGGAGCTCGTCGTCGCGGGCACCGGCGCCGGGGACGGGGAGCGCGGCGCGGTCTTCCGCGAGCTCGTCGGCGAGACCGAGGACGCGGTCCGCCGCGCCCCGCACCCGGGCGGCATCGAGCCGACCCGCGTCGATCGCGGCGAGGACGGCGCGTTCGATCTCCTCGACCTCGGCATCCGTGGTCTGGCTGCCGATGCAGAGCAGGTCGCATCCGGCGTCCAGCGCGCGAACCGCGGCCTCCGGTATCCCGATGGTCGCGCTCGCGCCCGCCATGTCGAGCGCGTCGCTCACGATCACGCCGGTGAAACCCAGCTGGTCCCGCAGGAGTCCCTGCAGGATGCGGCGGCTCAGCGTTGCGGGTCGTTCGGGGTCGAGCTGCGGGAGCATGATGTGCGAGGACATGATCGTCTTGGTCCCGGCATCGATCGCGGCCACGAACGGAACGAGTTCTCGTTCCTCGAGTTCGGCGAGGCTCCGATCGATGATCGGCAGGGCAAGGTGCGAATCCTGTGCCGTGTCGCCATGTCCCGGGAAGTGCTTGGCGCAGGCGGCGACGCCGGCGGACTGGAGGCCGCGCGTCCAGCCGATCGTCTGCGCCGCCACGAGGGACGGGGTGGCGCCGAAGCTCCTGGTGCCGATAACGGGGTTGTCCGGATTGGAGTTCACGTCGACATCCGGCGCGAAGTCGAGATTGACACCGACACGGCGCAGGTCCCAGCCGATGCGGGATGCCGTCCGGGCGGTGTAGTCGAGGTCGTCGATGCGTCCGAGCAAGGCGTTGCCGGGCAACGGTGACCCGGTCGCGTAGTGAAGACGGGTCACGTCGCCGCCCTCTTCGTCGATCGCGATGATCGCTCGAGGATTGGCCGCGTAGATCTCGTCGGTGAGCGCACGCAGTTGTGCCGAGGACTCGATGTTGGAGCCGAAGACGCAGACACCGCCGAGCCCGTTCCGGAGGCGGGTCGTCACCCAGGTCGGCAGTGTCGTTCCGACGAACCCGGGGAGCAGGGTCAC
>FSWU01000361.1_pt1 | contig 12854 bp, 6 predicted proteins | sample 1638061 | NCBI WGS metagenome assembly FSWU01 (sample SAMEA3914788, study PRJEB12502) | metagenome | biome: forest; material: soil | place: Canada | collected 2011-07-03 | depth 0.1 m
CGCCGAAGACGCCGCCCGCCTGCTCGCCGTCCAGGAGCGAATCGACCCCCATGACCGCCTGCGCACCGGCCGCCCCCTCCACTGAGGTGCGCCCAACCGCTCGTCTGCGCACCGGCCGGCTCCTCCGCTGAGGAGGACGCCCGCCTGATCATCCCTTCACGATCACCGAACGCCGAGCAACTTTACGGAATCTTCTCATTCTGGATACAAGACAGCACCGTATTGTCGCTAACGTGTGACTCAGGCGGACGATGTCGATCGGCCTATCGACAGAGGAGAGTAATGTCGCCGTTTTCCCCGGCCTACGCGACGCGTTTCGCAGCATCCCGCGGCATCCTGTTCGACCTCGACGGCGTCCTGACGCCAACGGTCGATGTGCACATCAGAGCGTGGGAACGGCTCTTCCAGCCGTACCTCGCAGAGCGCGGGGTGGAGCCCGGGTACAGCGAAGAGGACTACTACCGCTACATCGATGGTCGCCAGCGGGTGGACGGCGTGCGCGCGCTGCTGTCCGCGCGCGGTCTTTCGCTGCCGGAAGGGTCACCGGACGACGCGCCCGCAGCTGAGACGTTGTGGGGTCTCGGCAACAGGAAGAACGACGAATTCTCTGCCGCTTTGGAGACCTCCGGCGTCATCGCGTATCCAGGCTCGCTGGCTTTCCTCGACGCGGTCGAGAACGCCGGGCTGAGTGTCGCAGTCGTCTCGAGCTCACGCAATGCGGTGCGCGTCCTCCAAGCCGCGAACCTCAGGGAAAGGTTCCCGGTCGTCGTCGACGGTATCGTCGCCGAGTCGGCGGGGCTGCAGGGCAAGCCGCATCCCGACACCTATCTGCACGCCGCGCGGCTCCTGGATCTGCCGGCCTCGGCGTGTGTCGTCGTCGAAGACGCTCATTCCGGGGTTCAGGCGGGCAGAGCGGGTGGATTCGGTTTCGTCCTCGGCGTGGACCGCGGCGTCGGCGCCGCCGGTCTCCTCGAATCGGGTGCGGACGTCGTCGTCGAGGATCTCGCCGAACTCGTGCCCGTTGTGAAGGATACATACCACGATCATCCGAGTGCCGAAGGAGCACAGGCGCAGTGAATCCGATCACGTCCGACCCGCTGGACCGCTTTCGTTTCCCCACCGACGAGTGGGGCTTCACCGAGGTTGCACTGGATGCCGCCACCGAAGGTCATACTGAGACCCTGTTCGCGGTCGGCAACGGCTACCTGGGGATCCGGGGCAATCCCGAGGAAGGCCATGGCGGCCACTCGAATGGAACGTTCATCAACGGCTTTCACGACACCTGGACGATCCGCCATGCCGAAGAGGCCTACGGGTTCGCCCGTGTCGGTCAGACGATCGTCAACGTCCCGGACGCGAAGCTCATCCGGCTGTACGTCGACGACGAACCGTTCATCCTCGCCGAAGCCGACCTCGTCGACTACCGACGGCACCTGGACTTCCGCGCAGGAGTCCTCCTGCGGGAGATCGAATGGCGGACCCCATCCGGTAAACACGTCCTCATCCGCTCCCGACGACTCACCTCGTTCACCGACCGGCATCTCGCGGTGGTCGACTACGAAGTGGTGCTTCTCGACAGCGATGCGTCGGTGCTGATCTCGAGCCAGATACTCAACCGCCAAGACTGGGTGGACGAGTATGCGGCGACGGCCCATGCGGAGGACACGGTCGAGGATCCTCGAAGGGCTGCGAACTTCACCAACCGAGTGCTCGAGCCACGCTTCAAGAAGGCGGCCGGAGCGCGATACATCCTCGGCTACCGCGCGTCGACCTCGGGTATGACGATCGCCTGCGGTGCCGAACACCGTCTCGAGACGGACAACGAGTTGAGCGAGACCTCCCAGATCGACGACGATCTCGCCAAACACGTCTACAGCATCCGCGCACGCCGGGGTGAGCCGATCCGGTTGATCAAGACGATCGCGTACCACACCACTCGTGGCGTGCCGACGCGGGAACTCGCCGATCGATGCGACCGCACCCTCGACCGGATCGCCTCCGGCCCGATCGAGCAGGTATTCGAGAACCAGCGCGACTGGCTCGACGCTTTCTGGGAGCGCTCCGACGTCGCGGTGGCCGGGCAGCCAGAGGTCCAGCAGGCCATCCGGTGGAACCTGTTCCAGCTGGCTCAGGCCACCGCACGGACCGACGGGGGCGGGATCGCCGCCAAGGGGGTCTCCGGTTCCGGTTACGGTGGTCACTACTTCTGGGACACCGAGATCTATGTGCTCCCCTTCCTCACGTACACGTCCCCGACCGTGGCCCGGAACGCACTGCGATTCCGCCGTGGCATGCTCGACGCCGCACGCGACCGGGCAGCCGAACTGAATCAACGCGGCGCGCTCTTCCCGTGGCGGACGATCAACGGCCTTGAGTCGTCCGCCCATTACGCCGCGGGCACGGCGCAGTACCACATCGACGCGGACATCTCGCATGCGCTCTCGCAATACGTCTCGGCGACGGGGGACGAAGACTTTCTCATCGCGGGCCACGCCATCGACATCCTCGTCGAGACGGCCCGGATGTGGGTCGACCTCGGGTTCTGGCGCGGGCGCGCAGAACCGAGCTTCCACATCCACGGCGTCACCGGTCCTGACGAGTACACGACGGTCGTCAACGACAATCTGTTCACGAACGTCATGGCGCGCGCCAATCTGCGCGCCGCGGTCCGGCGCTGCAACAGTCTCCGCGAGAGCGACCCCGAGGCCTACGCGAGGATGACGGCCCGCCTTGACCTGCGGGACGACGAGATCGCCGAGTGGCATGCCGCGGGCGAGGCGATGCACATCCTCTTCGACGAGGAGCTCGGGATCCATCCTCAGGACTCTCAATTCCTGGAGAAGGAGCTCTGGGACCTCGAGAACACGCCACCGAACATGCACCCGCTGCTGCTTCATTTCCATCCGCTCGTCATCTACCGGTTCCAGGTCATCAAGCAGGCCGATGTCGTGCTCGCGCTCTTCCTCCAGGGAGACGAGTTCACGGAGGAGGAGAAACGGAAGGATTTCGAGTATTACGACGCGCTGACAACGGGCGATTCGACGCTCTCGGCCGCGACCCAGTCGATCATCGCCGCGGAGGTCGGTTACCGGGAACTCGCACTCGGCTACTTCCTTTCGTCGCTCTTCGTCGACCTTGGCGATCTCCACCGGAACACGGCGGACGGGGTGCACGTCGCCTCGACCGGAGGAGTCTGGAGCGCGCTCACCTTCGGCTTCGGCGGGATGCGCGACTACCTCGGAACCTTCACGTTCGATCCGCGTCTGCCGGAGGAATGGGAATCACTCGTCTTCCACATCGCACTGCTCGGCTCCAGGCTCAGGGTCGAGGTACGAGCCGATTCGATCACGTTCGAGATCGAATCGGGAACGTCGGCGGTCGTCTACGTCCGGGACAGACGGGTCGAGGTGACCGCCGGCGCCCCCTCGATCGTCCGTCTCGTCGACGACTCGCCGATACTCGAAGGCGCACCGACGACCAGCGACATCGAAGGCACCCTGCGCGCCGACGGATCGGTGATCACCGCGACCATGCCATCGGTCGGAACAGATGAGTACGACGATTCCGCGCTTCCCGTCGAGTAGCCGGCACGGTCCGCAACCCGGCGCGCTCGCCGTGTCGAAGATCGACCCGAGGCGGAAACATTCTGCGAGTACGTTTGGGCCATGAGCGCGGAGCTGACCCTGGGTGCCGAGGAAGAGCTGCACCTGATCGACCTGGAGAGCGGCAATCTTTCCGCCCGCGCTCCCCATCTCCTTTCGCGCTTGCCGAAGGAGAGCTACTCTGCGGAGATCCAGCGCACCACCGTCGAGACGAACACCGAGGTCGTCACCACACTCGACGGGCTGCGCGACGAACTCGTCCGCCTGCGGAGAGGACTGAGCGAGGTCGCCTCCCGCGAGGGCCTCGGCATCGCGGCGGTCGGCACCGCGCCGCGGTCCGCATACAGCGACTTCGAGCTCACCACGACCGGCCGCTACGGCCGGATGCAGGAACAGTACCGCCTCCTCGTCGACGAACAGCTGATCTGCGGCCTCCAGATCCATGTCGGAGTCTCCGACCGGGACCTCGGCGTCGAGATCATGCAACGCGTCTCCCGCGACCTCCCGGTCATGCTCGCACTCTCCGCAAGCTCTCCGTACTGGAACGGGCAGGACACCGGGTACTCGAGTATCCGGAGCATCATCTGGCAGCGCTGGCCCAGCGCCGGATCGACGGGCACTCTGGCGTCGGCCGAAGAGTACGAGGAGCTCGTCTCGGACCTGATCACGTCAGGGGTGATCGCCGACGCGAAGATGGCGTACTTCGACGTGCGACCGTCCTCGCACGAGCCGACGCTCGAACTGCGGGTCAGCGACGCCTGCCCGCTCGTCGATGACGCCGTGCTCATCGCCGGCATCTTCCGGGCCTCGGTGCGCGCTGCTGAGCTCGACATCGAGGAGGGCCGTCCGAACACTCCGATCCGGGAACCCATCCACCGGGCGGCGATGTGGCAGGCAGCGCGCGGCGGGCTGTCGGGCCGCCTGCTCGAAGGGGTGTCGCATCCGAACCCCGTGCCCGCTGCGACCGCGGTGCGCGATCTGATCGCGCGGCTTCGTCCACAACTGGAACAGCTTGATGACTTCGAACAGGTGTCCGCGCTGGCGGAGGCCACGCTGGCGCGCGGGAATTCGGCGGACCGGCAGCGCGCGGCGTTCGCCGAACGCGGACGGCTCGAGGATGTCGTGGAGCTGGTCACCCGTGAGACGCGGGGTGCCCTGTCCGGAAAGGTGCCGACGACGAGCGCGCTGACCTCTTACAGATACCGCGCTGGCGACGAGGCGGTCGGTCCGGGTTCCGTCCCGCGGCCCGCGTACCAGGCGATCATCGACACCCAGCGCAGTCGGGGCAGAGAGGCTTTGATCGAACGGCACGAGGCGCGCGATCGATGGACCCGGGAAGCGGGGATGACGTTCGGCTCCACGGAGGGCGCCCGCGCCTTCGAAGTCGATCTGGTGCCGCGCATCATCAACGGTTACGAGTGGCGTGAGCTTTCAGCCGGCCTCGTCCAGCGGGCGCGGGCCATCGAGGCGTTTCTCGAGGACATCTACACCGATCGGCGGGTGCTCGACGAAGGCTTCGCGCCGGCAGAGCACGTGCTGGGCTCGCCCGGCTGGCGCGACGAGGCCGCACGGCTTCCACGTGGCACCATCCGGGCGCCGATCATGGGCTTCGACCTGGTGCGCAATGAGTTCGGCGGATGGCGCGTGCTCGAAGACAACGTGCGGAACCCCAGCGGCATGGGTTACGGCCTCGCCATCCGGGCACTGATGGATGCGGTCGAACCCGACCTTCCGCGGCCTTCCGGCCTGCTCGATCCGTCGTCTGTGGGCTCCGCGCTGCACACTGCCCTGCTCGGTCGCTTCGGTGCGCACGCCCGTGGGGCACTCCTCTCCAGCGGCCCGTCCAGTTCGGCGTGGTTCGAGCATCAGCTGCTCGCCCAGGAGGCAGGGCTGCTCCTCGTGGTCGCAGACGACCTCGACGTGGCGCACGGTCAAGTCATCCAGCGACGGTCCCCCGAGGTGATCGACGCCCTCTACCTCAGGCTCGATGATGAACTCGTCGATGTCATGGACAGCGATGGACGCGCGATCGGCGCGGAGATCATGGAGGTCGCCGTCGGGGGGCGGGTGTTCCTGGCCAACGCGCCCGGAAACGGCATCGCCGACGACAAGGCGATGTACTGCTACATCCCCGAACTGATCATGTTCTATCTGGATGAGAAGCCGCTGCTCGAGTCGGTGCCCACGTATCGGACAGATGACGAGCTCGAGCGCCAGGCCGTTCTCGAGCGCGTCGGCGAGCTGGTCACCAAACCGGTCGACGGTTACGGCGGTCACGGAGTCCTGATCGGACCGTCGTCCACCGCGGCGGAGGTCGCGGAACGCCGGCGCGAGATCGCGGCCGACCCCTCCGGGTGGGTGGCGCAGGAGGTGGTCGCCCTGTCGTCGCACCCGACCTTCTCTGGCGACGCGCTGCAGCCGCGCCACGTGGACCTGCGTGCCTTCGTAACGGTCAACGGACCCGATCCGGCGGACTACCGGCTGTCCGATGTCGCCCTCACCCGGGTCGCGCCCGCTGGAAGCCTGATCGTCAACTCGTCGCAGGGAGGAGGCGCGAAGGACACATGGATCGTGGCCGATACGTGATCATCCCGGTCTCCCTCTCACTGCTGCGAGACTCGCGACTGCGAGCGTCACAGCCACGAGCGTCACAACCGTCTCGATCACGAGCCTCACAACTACGATGGGAACCCAATGTGCGGACTCGCGGGTGAATTCAGATTCGACAGTCGCATCGCGGATGTCGATGCCGTCGTGAGCATGACCGGCTGCCTGGCGCATCGAGGTCCCGACGGTTCGGGGATCTGGGCGCGGGGTCCGATCGCGCTCGGCCACCGACGTCTTTCGATCATCGATCTGAGCGAGGCCGGCTCGCAGCCCATGATCGATCCCGATCTCGGGTTGAGCGTCGCCTTCAACGGCTGCATCTACAACTATCAGCAGCTGCGTGCAGAGCTGGAAGGCGCCGGTTACCGGTTCTTCTCCCACTCCGACACGGAAGTGATCGTCAAGGCCTACGCGCATTGGGGCTGGCGCTGCGTCGACCATCTCCTCGGCATGTTCGCGTTCGCGGTCTTCGAGCATCGCGCCGGACGCCTGATCCTCGCCCGTGACCGCCTCGGCATCAAACCCCTGTACCTCGACCGGACACAGGAACGGATCCGGTTCGCCTCGACATTGCCGGCGCTTCTGGCAGCGGGCGGCACGGACACCTCGATCGACCGCGAGGCGCTCGCCTGCTACATGACCTTCCACTCTGTCGTTCCTGCGCCTCGCACCATCCTCAACGGCGTGAAGAAGCTGCCGCCGGCGACCGTGCGCGAGATCGAGGCCGACGGGTCCTTCGTCGACCATCGCTACTGGGATCCTCAGTTCGCGCGCGACGAGGCGACGGCGGACTGGTCGGACAAGGACTGGGAGGACGCGCTCATCACGAGCCTCCGCACCGCGGTCGAGCGGCGGATGGTGGCGGACGTACCGGTCGGCGTGCTGCTGTCGGGCGGAATCGACTCGAGCCTGGTCGTCGCCCTGCTCGCGGAGGCCGGCCAGCACGGACTGCAGACGTTCAGCATCGGGTTCGAATCGGCCGGCGGTGAATCGGGTGACGAGTTCGAATACTCGACCCTGGTGGCGAAGCAGTTCGGCACCGACCACCACCGGATCCGGATCGACAGCTCGCGGCTGCTGCCCGGCATCGACGCGTCCATCGCCGCTATGAGCGAGCCGATGGTGAGCCACGACTGCGTCGCCTTCTACCTGCTGAGCGAAGACGTGTCCGCCAGCGTCAAGGTGGTGCAGTCCGGGCAAGGAGCGGACGAGGTGCTCGGCGGCTACGACTGGTATCCGCCACTGGCGGAGGTCGAACGAAGCGACGCCGCCGAGGCGTACGCCCGGGTGTTCTTCGATCGAAGATGGCACCAGCTGTCCGGATTGCTCACGCCGGAGTGGATCGCCGACCACGACGTGCCGAGCGCATTCATCGCAGAAGCGTTCGGCCGGCCGGGTGCAGAGACGGCTGTCGACGCGGCCCTTCGCAACGACACCCTGACCATGCTCGTCGACGACCCGGTGAAGCGTGTGGACAACATGACGATGGCGTGGGGTCTCGAAGCCCGCGTCCCGTTCCTCGACCACGAATTCGTCGAGCTCGCGGGCCGGATCCCCCCGTCGCTGAAGCTCGCCGACGGCGGCAAGGGCGTTCTCAAACGGGCGAGCCGCGGGATCGTGCCCGACGAGGTGATCGACCGGACCAAGGGATACTTCCCGGTGCCGGCGATCCGGCAGCTCGACGGCGTATATCTGGAGCGGGTGCGCGAAGCGCTCACAGATCCCGCCGCGCTGGAGCGCGGACTCTTCGACCGGGGTGCCGTCGACCGGCTGCTTGCTGATCCGAACACCACAAGGACGACACTCGGTTCCAACGCACTCTGGCAGCTCGCGCTGCTCGAGATGTGGTTGCAGGATCAGGGAGTCCGGTAACGCATGTCCGAAGTAGGCGTGAGTCAGAACATCCCGCTCGTCGACGATCTCGTCGATCGTTGGGGCAGTTGGGGACCGGTGATGACTCCGGATGCCACGCGGGTCGCGTTCATCAGCGATCGCAGCGGCGTGCCCGAGCTCTGGATCCAGGATCTGGTCGCTACTGGCGAGCCACCGGAGCCGACGCGGATCAAGCTGTCGGACGACCCGGTGCTCCAAGTGCATTGGGCAGCGGACAGCCAATGGCTGGCCTGTCTGGTCGCGACGGGCGGTGGGATGCGGACGCAGGCCTGGGTGGTGCGGCCCGACGGCGCCGGTGCGAGGCGCATCGCGGGATCACCCGAGGTGCACGCCGAGGTGGGCCCGTGGACGCGCAGCGGCCACCGTGTCGTGGTGACCATACCGTCATCCGAGGCCGGTCAGCCGACCGAGTGCTACCTGGCCGACCCCGCTACCGGGCAACTGGACCCGCTCGCGACGGGCGACCTCATTCACGTCCTCGACCTGTCCGTCGAGGAGCGGCTCGCCGTGCTACTCGACGGCGCGCGGGGCCATCAGTTCTGCGTGGTCGTGGACCGGCTCACCGACACGGTTCACGAGCTGCTTCCCCGGACGTCGACCGGTTCGACCGAGACGGCACTCCTTCGAGCCGCCCCGGAGGGCGCGCCGGATCCGCTGGTCGTCTACCTTGCAACGGACGCGGGCCTGCCTCGTCAACAACTGCTGTCGGTACCGATCGGCCCGCACAACTGGCCGAAAGCGGGCGCCGAGGTCCTTGCCGCCAGGGACGATGCAGAACTCGAGGCGCTCGACGCCGACGATACCGGTCGCCTCCTGCTCCTGGTCTGGAACGTCTCCGGGTCGAGCGAGATCGAGCTGTTCGACACCGCGACGCGCACGCGCATCCCAGTACCGCGACTGCCGGGTCTGGTGGCGTCGAGCCCGGTACTCAGCCGCGACGGAAGCAGTGTCGTTCTGACCGTCGAAGGACCCGAGCGTCCGCGAGAACTCTGGCAACTCCAGACCGGGAAGCTCGAATGGAGGCGCGTGACGGGGGTTCCGCTCCAGTCTGAGGTCTCACTCGTCGTCCCGACGCTGGAAAGGTTCACGGCGACGGACGGGACCCGGCTGACGGGTTGGCTGTATCGCGTCCCAGGGCGCACCGAGCCGGGTCCGGCGGTCGTCACCTTGCACGGCGGACCCGAAGCTCAGGAACGACCCACGTTCAGTGCAGAGCACCAGGCGATGGCGGCCGCGGGCATCGCAGTGTTCGCACCCAACGTCCGGGGATCGAGCGGCTTCGGGAAGGCGTTCGTGCACGCCGACGACATCCACAACCGTAAAGGCGCGTTCTCCGATGTGATCGACAGCGCGAAGTTCCTGGTCGACGCTGGCGTGGGCGAGCCGGAACGGATCGCCGTCAGCGGCCGGTCGTACGGCGGCTATCTGGTGCTCGCCTCGCTTGCGTTCTCGCCGGGTGTGTTCGCGGCGGGCATCGATATCTGCGGCATGTCGGACCTGCGGACCTTCTACCGAGACACGGAGCCATGGATCGCCGCGGCCGCCGTCACGAAGTACGGCGATCCGGAGCGCGATGCGGAGCTGCTCGCCGACATCTCACCCCTGCGCTCGGCCGACGACATCGCCGTGCCGGTCATGGTCGTGCACGGCGAGCTGGACACGAATGTGCCCATCGGCGAGTCTCTGCAACTCGTGGATGCGCTTCGCCGGCGTTCCGCGCCCGTCCGCTACTTGGAGCTGCCCGGAGAAGGCCACGAGTACCGGCGCGCGGAATCGCGGAAGACGCTGATCCGGGCGATGCTCGAGTTCCTGTCGGAGACGCTCAGGGGATGAGCGCGAGCTTTCCCCCGGGGTGACCGGTCTTGAGCAGTTCGAGGGCGGCGATCGCGTCGGCGAGCGGAAAGGTGCGCGCGACCGGCACGACGAGCTCGTCCTGAGCAGCCAGCTCGATGAGCCGGGGCCGGACGGAGTTGCGGAAGGCCGCGCTCGCGGGCATGCTTCCGCCGATCACGACGATGCCCTCCTTCTGGGCGCGCTGCATCGCCGCGATGGTCACGATGCGCTGACGGTCGCTCACCAGGGCGAGCGAGACGTCGACCGCCTCGTCGGTGCCCACCGTGTCGAGTGCGGCGTCCACACCCGCCGGTGCGAGTTCGCGCACCCGCTCCTCGAGCCCGTCTCCGTAGACGAGCGGCTCGGCACCGAATCGTTCGAGCACGGAGAAGTTCTTCTCGCTCGCCGTCCCGATGACGCGAGCGCCGATGAGCTTCGCCTGCTGGATGACGCTCACCCCGACCGCACCGGATGCGCCGTGCACGAGGACCGTCTCTCCTGCGGCGACGTGGGTGACGTGCAGCATCTCCGCCGCGGTCGCGCCAGCCAGTAACAGGTTCGCGGCCTCGGCGAAGTCCTGAGACGCAGGCTTCGCAAACACGTCGCCCGCTGGGACGGTGAGCTGTGAGGCGTATCCGCCGCTCACCCGATAGGCGAGTACCTCGTCGCCCACCGCTCCGCCCCCGGAGGCGATCTCGGTGTCCGGCCCGATCGCCGAGATCACCCCGGCCACCTCGTAGCCGATCGGGATCGGCAACGCACTTCGATCACCGCTCGTGATGTGCTTGTAATCGGCGGGGTTCATGCCGGCGGCACGCACGTCGATCGTCACTTCACCCGCGGAAGGAGCCGGAACTTGAACCTCTTGAAGCGCCAGAACGTCGAGCCCACCGAAGTCGCGCGCTACCCATCGAATCGCCATCGAACCACTCACTCCTCGTCGTCTCTGATCATCGTCACCGATCATCGTCACTCTTCACGTCACCGTAGTCCGCGACCATGAAATCACGCTGTGTCGGCCTGCTGGGCTCAGGGTCGACTCAGGTCAGCTTGACACGCACCTTCGGGCGACATACGTTGAGCCTGGTGCCCCGGACCCCGGCTACCCATTGAGCGTGCGACGGGTCGAAGGGCGATGAATATGCAGTGGCTTCGGCGTCACCCGGTTCTGCGGCTCCTGCCGATCCTGATTCTGATCGGGTTCGCCCTCCTTTTCTTCGTCCCGTCCAGCCCGAAGGACGTCTCCACCGAACGGGGCCTGGCGCTCCTGCACGACGGGAAGGTGTCGGAAGCAACGATCGACAGCGGCACGCAGACCGTCGCCCTCACCTTGACGAAGCCCGACGGAAAACTCGGCACCGACGTCCAGTTCTCGTACGTGAAACCGCGCGGTCCCGCCATCGTGAGAGCTGTCGACAGCGCCAAACTCGCCAAAGGTTTCAACGACGACGTTCCGCAGCAGAACTGGTTGAGCAGCGTGATCGGGTTCCTTCTCCCGGTTCTCTTGATCGGCGCCCTCTTGTGGTTCATGCTCGCCAGAGGCCGTGGCGGCAGCAACAAGATCATGCAGTTCGGCAAATCCAGGGCCAAACTGGTCTCCAAAGAGTCGCCGAAGGTGACCTTCGGCGACGTCGCCGGTGCTGACGAGGCGATCGAAGAGCTGGAAGAGATCAAGGACTTCCTGAGGGAGCCTGCGAAATTCCTCGCTGTAGGCGCCCGAATCCCGCGCGGCGTCCTGCTCTATGGTCCGCCCGGAACGGGCAAGACTCTGCTGGCCCGCGCGGTGGCCGGCGAGGCGGAAGTGCCCTTCTACGCGATCTCCGGTTCGGACTTCGTCGAGATGTTCGTCGGCGTCGGCGCGAGCCGCGTTCGCGACCTGTTCAAACAGGCCAAAGAGAACTCGCCCGCGATCATCTTCGTCGACGAGATCGATGCGGTCGGCCGTCACCGCGGTGCCGGGATCGGCGGCGGCAACGACGAACGCGAGCAAACCCTGAACCAGCTGCTGGTCGAGATGGACGGGTTCGACGTCAACACCAACGTCATCCTGATCGCGGCGACCAACCGGCCGGATGTTCTCGACCCGGCACTCCTGCGCCCCGGCCGCTTCGACCGCCAGATCAGCGTCGACGCTCCGGATATGCGCGGACGAACTCAAATCCTCGAAATCCATGGTCGAGGCAAGCCGCTCGCGCCCGGTGTCGACCTCGACGTGCTCGCCCGCAAGACCCCCGGCTTCACCGGAGCGGATCTTGCGAACGTGCTGAACGAGGCCGCGCTGCTCACTGCGCGATCGAATGCGCAGCTGATCGACAGCCGCGCACTCGACGAAGCGGTCGACCGGGTCATTTCGGGACCGCAGAAGCGCACTCGGGTGATGAAGGACCAGGAGAAGCTGATCACGGCGTACCACGAGGGCGGTCACGCTCTGGCTGCCGCCGCGATGCGCCACACCGACCCGGTGACGAAGATCACGATTCTGCCCCGTGGACGTGCCCTCGGTTACACGATGGTCATGCCGCTCGAGGACAAGTACTCGATCACCCGCAACGAGCTGCTCGACCAGCTGGCGTATGCGATGGGTGGACGCGTGGCGGAGGAGATCGTGTTCCACGATCCGACCACCGGCGCTTCCAACGACATCGAGAAGGCCACATCGATCGCGCGCAAGATGGTCACCGAATACGGCATGAGCGCGAACGTCGGTGCAGTCAAACTGGGCCAGTCGTCCGGGGAGATGTTCCTCGGTCATGACATGGGGCACCAGCGGGACTACTCGGAGCAGATCGCCGAACGCGTGGACACCGAGGTGCGCATGCTGATCGAGGCCGCGCACGACGAAGCGTGGCAGGTGATCAACGAGAACCGTGCGATCCTCGACCGTCTCGCAGCGGAACTGCTCGAGAAGGAGACGCTGGA
>FSWU01000232.1_pt1 | contig 12851 bp, 8 predicted proteins | sample 1638061 | NCBI WGS metagenome assembly FSWU01 (sample SAMEA3914788, study PRJEB12502) | metagenome | biome: forest; material: soil | place: Canada | collected 2011-07-03 | depth 0.1 m
GAGACCTGCGCCGCGCTGGCCGCCGGTCCGATGCGCTCCGTCCTCGCCTGGGTCGGTACCGGCGTCGGGCCCGTCGTAGAGCAGGGCCACTGGTGGACACCGATCACCTCGTTGTTCTTCGCCGACGGTGCGCTTCAGTTCGTGTTCGCACTCATCGCAGTCATCGCTCTCGTCGGGGTGTCGGAGACACTGATGGGCTGGCGGCGCACCGCCGTGGCCTTCTTCGTCACGGGCGTCGCCGGCACCATGGCCGGGATCGGCATCCAGCTGGCCGGCGAGCAGGTCGGCGAGCTTTGGGCCCACGCGGTCTTCGGCATCGTCACCGTGACGCCGTTCCTTGCAGCATGCGGTGCCATCGCAACGGCGAGCGCCTTCGCCGGCCCTCTGTGGAGACGACGGATCCGGCTCCTCTCCCTCCTCGTCGCGATCGTCTTCGTCCTCTACTCCGGTCACCCTTCAGACGTCTACCGCCTCGGCGCCATCGTTGCCGGCATCGTGCTCGGCATCGCCATCGGCCCGAAGATGACGACCCGCAAGTCGGGATGGGCCCGAAGCTCGCACCGCGAAATCCGCGTGCTCATGGCATCCGTCGTCGCCATCACGGCGATCGGACCGGTCATCGCGCTCCTCTCCCACGCCCGCTTCGGCCCTCTCTCGCCCATCAGCCTCCTGTTCGCGTCCCACCTGCCTGCCGCAGGCGACGCCGTCGCGCCCTGCCCGCCGGGATCGCTCAGCGACCACTGCGCCCAGGCGTTCGCGCTCGACCCCATGCACGGCGTCGGGATGATCCTCCTCTCCCTGTTCCCGCTGGCCCTGCTGGTCGCCGCGGCCTACGGACTCGTCTACGGAAGTCGTTTCGCAGTCTGGGTCGCCATCTCGGTCAACGTCCTTCTCTCCGCTTCGGCTGTCGTATCGTTCGGCATCTTCCAGGCGATCGGAAGCGGCCCTCGCACAACCTTCCTCACCGCACACCACGGAGAGATCCTGGCTGGACTGGTCGTCTCAGCCCTGCTTCCACTCGCCGTCGCGGTCACGCTGTTCGCACTCCGCGGTCGCTTCACCGTCGCGCCTTCAGGGCGTCTGGTCCGTCGCTTCGCCTTCACCGTCGCCGGCTCGGGCCTCGCGCTCGGCTTCATCTATCTCGGCGGAACCGTGCTCGGCGGCGGTGCGGCCTACCTCAGCTCGCTCACCGCGCCGGAGGTGCTCGCCGACGCCACCCAGCGGTTCATCCCGGTCCACTTCTGGGCTCTCAGCCACCCGGGATCCTTGCCCACCACGATCCTGGGCAACGCGATCTACCACGGCGTCGGTCCCGTCTTCTGGATCATCGTGATCATCGCCGCGCTCCGGCCGATGTTCGGGAGCACCGTCGGAGGGCCGGTCACCGACGCGGCTCATGCCCGCGAACTCGTCATGCGGGGCGGCGACGCGCTCGGATTCATGACCACCTGGCAGGGCAACCGCTATTGGTTCGACACCGAGGACGAGGCCGGCGTCGCTTATCGCGTGGTCAACGGAATCGCGATCACCACGGGCGGCCCGATCGGCTCCCCGGTCTCGGAGGACGCGACCATGCGACGCTTCGCACGGTTCTGCGACGACAACGGATGGGTGCCCGTGTTCTACAGTGTCGACGGATCGCTGACACCGGTGTTCGAGGGAATGGGCTGGGCGACGATGGTCGTCGCCGAAGAAGCCGTCCTCTCTCCTCAGACCTGGTCGATGACCGGCAAGAAATGGCAGGATGTCCGCTCGTCGATCAACCGTGCCGCCCGCGCCGGGATCCGTGCCGAATGGACGACCTACGCAGAGCTCTCGATCGGGCTTCAGGCTCAGCTGGCCGAGATCTCCGAAGAGTGGATCGCGGACAAGGATCTTCCCGAGATGGGCTTCACGCTCGGCGGCATGGACGAGCTCCGCGACCCTGCCGTGCGGCTGATGCTCGCGATCGACGAGGACGGCCGGGTCGAGGCCGTCACCAGCTGGCTCCCCATGTTCCGCGAAGGACGGATCTTCGGCTGGACACTCGACTTCATGCGCCGTCGCGCCGGCAGCATCAACGGAGTGATGGAGTTCCTGATCGCCTCCTCCGCCGAGCAGATGCAGCGGGACGGCATCGAGGTCATGAGCCTGTCCGGTGCACCCTTGGCCAACGCATCCGGCGAGCCGCAGGCGGCGGGAACCCTCAACACGGTGCTGGACTATCTGAGCGCTTCGCTCGAACCCGTCTACGGCTTCCAGTCGCTGCTGAGGTTCAAGCGCAAGTTCCAGCCCGAGTTCCGGCCGCTGATCATGGCCTACCCCGACACCGTGGCGCTGCCCCGGATCGGAATCGCGCTGACTCGCGCGTACCTGCCGGGACTGTCGATGTCGCAGGCGGCGGGGTTGATGCGCAGCCACTGACAGGGCCAGGCAGGCGATGCGGCGGATCACGAATCGATCGTGACCCGCCGCATCGTCTCGACGTCCCGCCCCGCGCTGTTCCCACGATCGGCCGCCGAAGGGCTAACCTCGATTCGAATACTGTCCGCGTATGCTTCCGAATCGAGTCGAGGTCCGATGCCAGAGCTGGTCACCGCCGTGGTCGTCGACGATCATCCGTTCTTTCGTGACGGCGTCGCCAGAGGGCTCACTCAGAGCGGTCGTGTCCGAGTGCTGGGCGAAGCCGAGAACGGACGTGAGGGTCTGGAGTTGATCGCCCGCGAATCGCCCGATGTCGCGGTCGTCGACTACCAGATGCCCGACCTCGACGGCATCGGAGTCGTTCAGGCGGTCACTCGCGACAAACTCCGTACGCGCGTCCTCCTGCTGTCGGCCGAGGTGGACAGCGCCATCGTGTTCTCCGCTCTTGAAGCCGGTGCGAGCGGCTACATCTCCAAGGACTCGCGACGCGGCGAGATCGTCGAAGCGGTCATCGACGTCGCGAAGGGAAAAACGGTCGTGCCGCCCGAACTGGCCGCAGGACTGGTCGGCGAGATCCGGCTCCGATCCCAGTCGAACGGTCCGATCCTGAGCGAACGCGAACAGCAGGTCCTTCGGGGCTTCGCCCGCGGTCTGTCCGTCCCGGACCTCGCCGCTGAACTGTATATCGGCGTGAGCACGGTGAAGACCCACACGCAGCGCCTCTACGAGAAGCTCGGTGTGAACGACCGCGCAGCCGCGGTCGCCGAAGGCATGCGCCGACACCTTCTCGAGTGACGACGGCGATGTCCCAGGAGCAACCCGCCAACGCTTACCCCGGCAACGTCCAGCCTGGCAACGCCGAGCCGGAGACGCCTCGCCGGGGCACGGCAGCGCTCCGCCAGCTGGCTCAGGTACCCGAGATACGTCAGGCGCTGATCGAACACGCACGGCGTTCGATCTGGGTGCAGTTCGCGCTTCGGGCCGTCGTCTTCGTCTTCGCGGCGCTCACGGTGGTTCTCGAGCCTCCGGCCGCGGATCGAGTCGCTTGCTATGCGATCGTCGTCGCCTATGGGATCTTCTCCCTGGTCACGTTGATCCTGGCCCGGAGGGGCGACGAGGCCACACTGAGACTCATCTGGGTCTCACTTTTCGTCGATCTGGTCGCGCTCGCCGCACTCGCCTCCGTGGCGAGCGCGTCGGACCGGCAGAGCTGGACCGCCGACATCCTGCTCAACGGCTTTTTCGTGATTCCGGTGATGGCCGCGACTCAGCTGCGGATCTGGGTGTGCTTCTCGGTGATGATCCCCACCGTCGCGGTCTACTTCGCATGCAGTGTCGTGGCGAGACCGTCGAACGACGAGCCGTGGAGTTCTGTCGTGTTGCGGACGGCGATCATCGCCGGTCTGTGCCTCGGCTGCATCCTTATGGCCCTCGGACAGCGGATTCGCGTCATCCGCATCGGGCAGCTCCTCGCGACGCGAACGCGCCTGCTCGACGAGCTCCTCACGGCCGAGGCGCGAGAGCGCCAGGATCTGTCGGAAACTCTTCACGACGGTGCGCTCCAGTACGTTCTGGCTGCCCGACAGGACCTCGACGATCTGGCGGGCGACGCAGATCAGGAGACGTATCGGCGGATCGACCATGCTCTCCGCGAAGCTTCGGGACTGCTTCGCTCGACGGTGACCCAGCTTCACCCTGCGGTCCTGGAACAGTCCGGGCTGCTCGCCGCCCTTCAACGGCTCTCGGACGACACGGCGACGCGGGGCCACCTCGCACTCTCGCTGGACGCCAGCGGTTGGAAGGAGACCGGCCGCACGTCGGCCGACCGCCTCCTCTTCGACACCGCCCGCGAGCTGGAGACCAACGTCGTGAAGCACGCGGGCGCGTCCAAGCTCCATGTGTCCCTGGCGAAAGAGGACGGTGTGGCACGTCTCGTGGTCGAGGACGACGGCCGCGGACTCGACCTCGAGGAACTCAGCACCCGCCTTGCCGAGGGTCACATCGGCATCTCATCGCGACGGATCCGCATCGAGGCGGCCGGCGGACGTATCGCCTTCGAACCGGTCGCGCCCCACGGAACGAAGGTCGTCGTCGAGCTGCCGATCGACAGTTAGCGCCTACTTGTTCGGCATCGCCCCCTCGAGGCTCTTCACCTTGTCGAGAAGTGCTGAGATCGCTGCATCTTGCGCGGCCAGATGCGCCTGGATCTGCTTCGCCTCCTCGAGGATCGCACCGGCGTCCTGGTAGGTTGCGGCGGCACGGGAGTCTGAAGCGACGGCCTGGATGTTCTGCCCGACGATGATGATGGGCAGCAGGATGAGCTGCAGGAAAGTCTGCGCGATCCACGCGACGATGATGATCGCGCTGTGACTCGCGATCGCGGCGGGCAGGCTCACCAGGGACAGGATCGCGAACAGGTATGCGCACCACATCGTTCCGACGCTCTTGGTGATTCCGAGGCCCAGCGCGCGGTTGATCCTGTTGAACACGAAGTTCTGCGGGTGCAACGTGTTGATGGCTTGATCGATGGTCGGCGGCCCCTGTTTGGCCCGCTCAGCCAGGCGTGGGTGGGGCGTGTAATGGAATTCTGTCGTCACGAGTGCGGGTACTCCTCAGTCAAGCTCCGAGACGAGCCGCACCGGAGCAGCGATCACAATGCTGTAACGCTACCCTCGGCTCACGCCATACAACCTCAACGCCGCCCTTCGCGGGCTGCGGCGAGCTGCTCCCGTGCCGTGAAGAGCCGCTCACGGGCTTCGCCGAACTACTTCCGCGCTTTGGCGAGCTGTTCGTCGAAGAAGTCGTTCATGTGCAATTCGACGAGGGTCCTCGCCATCGGCGAGCAGTGGTGATCGGCACCCTGCGCGTGCGTGAACCGGACGATATCCTTCGGCCCTTTGAGCGCATCGAACAGCTGCTGGGACTGTCCCGGGAAGAATTCGTCATCGTCCGGGTCGGTGATCAGCAGCGGCGTCCGGATCTGGTCGACGACGTCGTAGAGCGCGTATTTGCCGACCTCGGTGAACAGGTCGAACGCGCTCGCCACGTCTCCGTACGGGCGGCTTCGGAATGCCAGTTTCCGCTCCAGGGCAGGATCCGACGGCCCCATCTCCATGTACTTGTTGAAGAGTTCCTTGTTGCCCGCGTGAAGCAGATCGACGAGTTCCTGCGGCAGGTTCGAGTTCCACGAGGCCGAGACGTCCATCACGCCGCCGTCGACCACTGCTGCGACGAATCGATGCTCGAACGCGAGCGCGCGCGGCAGCCAATATCCGCCCTGGCTGATGCCGTATGCGAGCAGAGCGGTCTCGTCCACGTCGTCACGGGCCACCAGAGCGTCGACGACGGGCGTGAGCACGGCCTCCCAGTCGTGCCGGAACGGCACGTTCCTCTCGAAGAGCATGGACTGCTGGCCCGGACCGTCGAACACGAACGCGTTCCAGCCGTGGTCGAGCGCTGCCTTGATCCCTTCCGCCCACAGCCCGGACAAGGATCCGTCGCTACCGTTCGTGATTACAAGAGTCGGCCGCGCGAGGCCACTCGTATCGGGTCGCAGGAGGTAGCCGGGCAGAGTGTCGCCTTCGTAAGGAATCGTGACGGGGAGGTGCCGTCCGCCGGAGGATGCGATGAACGCGTCCCAGCTTTGCCGGTGGAGACGGAAGGTCGGCAGCAGTTCGTCGTCGTCGGCCATCCCGTCGATGAACGCGATCGCGCGGACGAACGCGTCGGCTGCGGCGAGGTAGTAGTACGAGGCCGAGTCCCGTCGACCGGCGGCACTGCTCTCGTCGGCTTGGCGCCGCAGATCGTCGGCGGTGGACTTCCAGGCGGTGAACCAGCTGGTCGGATCGTCGTCGCGAATGCGCTCGAAGGTGGCGAAGACCAGTCCGATGTCCATGACGCCCTGGGTCGCCTTGCCGATCGCGCTCAGTGCCGCGTAGGCGAAATCGGGGGCATCGAAGAGGTGTGGAATCGAGGAGTCAGTCGTCATGAACACCACTCTGTCCTCCAGCGCCGCGGCTGGCTAGTGGATTGCGATGAACGATCGACCCATGTCGTACACTGCCTCCAGACCAGCAGGTCGCCGAGAGGAGTCGACGGATGCCGTCAGCGAGCGTGCGTGACGTTGCCGCACTCGCCGGCGTTTCGGTCGGAACCGTGTCCAACGTGCTCAATCGACCGGATCGTGTCTCGCAGGATTCGATCGCCCGGGTTCGCGCCGCGATCGATGAACTCGGCTTCGTCCGCAACGATGCGGCCCGTCAGCTCCGGGCCGGTCGGAGCAAGGCGATCGGCATGGTCATACTGGATGTTCGGAACCCGTTCTTCACCGATGTCGCGCGCGGCGCCGAGGATCAGGCGGCTCAGGCAGGCTACTCGGTCATCCTCGGCAACAGCGACGAGAATGCGGACCGGGAGGGTGCCTACCTTGACCTCTTCGAGGAGCAACGCGTGCGCGGCGTGCTGCTCTCGCCTTACGGGGACGTCGCGGAGCGTCTCAGGCGGCTCCGCTCCCGCGGAATCCCGGCGGTCCTGGTGGATCGCCCGAGCAGCGACTCCGCATTCAGCTCGGTGTCGGTCGACGATGTCTCCGGCGGCACGATGGCGGCCGAACACCTCATCGAACGCGGCCGAACGAGGATCGCGTTCGTCGGCGGCCCGCTCGACATCCGTCAGGTGTCGGATCGGCTCGAGGGAGCGCGGCGGGCGGTCGCCGCGCATCCCGGAACTTCGCTCGAGGTGGTCCCGGTGAGTGCACTCGGTATCGACGACGGCCATTCTGCCGGTCAGACGATCGCGGAGCGACCGGCGTCCCGGTGGCCGGACGCCGTTTTCGCCGCGAACGATCTCCTGGCGACCGGCCTCCTCCAGGCGCTCTCCGCATCCGATACAGGAGTTGTCCCGGGGCGGATTGCGCTCATCGGCTACGACGACATCGCATTCGCGCGGGCAGCGACGGTCTCGCTCTCGTCGATCCGCCAGCCCAGTGAGGAGATCGGCCGGACGGCGATGCGCCTCCTGCTGGAGACGGCCGAGAATCCCGGTCTCGAGCCGCAGCACATCGTCTTTCAACCGGAACTGGTGGCACGCGCGAGTACGCGCTGACGCTCAGCAATTCCCGGCGCGATCGAATCGTCTGTCACGGTGATCGGCTCTGTATGAAACGATTCATGCAAGAATGTCGTACACTCTTAAAACGATTCAGCGACGAAGGGCGGCGGCGGAAAGAATGACGGAATTCTCCGATATCTCAGGCCTCTTGGAAGACCAGGCGATCGAGCTGCCCTCGTGGGCGTTCGGAAACTCGGGCACCCGGTTCAAAGTGTTCGGCAGCCCGGGGACCCCTCGCGATCCGTTCGAGAAGGTGGCGGACGCTGCACAGGTGAACGCGGCCACGGGTCTGGCGCCGTCCGTCGCGCTCCACATTCCCTGGGATCTCGTCGACGACTACGGTGAGCTCGCTCGCTTCGCCGAAGAGAACGGTGTGCGGCTCGGGACGGTGAACTCCAACACGTTCCAGGACGACGACTACAAGTTCGGCTCGCTCACCCACACGGATCCGCGGATCCGGCAGAAGGCGATCGACCACCATTTCGCGTGTATCGACGTCATGGACGAGATCGGGTCCCGAGATCTGAAGATCTGGCTCGCAGACGGCACCAACTATCCCGGACAGGGCGACATTCGGCGCCGGCAGGACCTGCTGGCGGATTCGCTCGGCAAGATCTACGACCGACTGTCCGAGGATCAGCGTCTCGTCCTCGAGTACAAGTTCTTCGAGCCCGCCTTCTATCACACGGACGTCCCCGACTGGGGAACCAGCTTCGTGCACGTCCAAGCGCTCGGCGAGCGTGCGCTGGTGTGCCTGGACACCGGGCACCACGCACCGGGGACGAACATCGAGTTCATCGTCGCCCAGCTGCTGCGTCTCGGGAAACTGGGTTCGTTCGACTTCAACTCGCGCTTCTATGCGGATGACGACCTGATCGTCGGTGCCGCCGATCCGTTCCAGCTCTTCCGCATCCTGGTCGAAGTGATCCGCGGCGGCGGTTACGGCCCCGCGAACCCGTCGGGCAGCAGCGATGTCGCGTTCATGCTCGACCAGTGCCACAACATCGAGAAGAAGATCCCCGGTCAGATCCGTTCCGTCCTGAACGTCCAGGAGATGACTGCTCGCGCGCTGCTCGTCGACCGTGACGCACTGACCGCGGCGCAAGACGCGGGTGACGTGCTCGCGGCGAACGAGATCTTCATGGACGCCTTCTACACCGACGTGCGGCGCCCGCTGGCCGAATGGCGCGAGGCCCGCGGTCTGCCGGCGGATCCGATGCGCGCGTACCGGGAGAGCGGCTACCAGGAGCGGATCGAGGCCGAACGTGTCGGAGGGACCCAGGCGGGATGGGGTGCCTGAGAGCAGCCCCGGATCCAATCCAGCTCACGTGAAACGAAGTAAGGAACGCCCAATGACCAATCCGACCGTCGCGGACCTGATCCGCCGATCCAATCGCCTCGGCGCCGATCCGCGGAACACGAACTACGCCGGCGGCAACACGTCGGCCAAGGACACGGAGACAGACCCCGTGACGGGACTCCCGGTAGAGCTGCTCTGGGTCAAGGGCTCCGGTGGGGATCTCGGCACGCTCACCGAGGCCGGCCTCGCCGTGCTCCGACTCGATCGGCTGCGCGCGCTCGTCGACGTCTACCCCGGAGTCGAACGCGAGGACGAGATGGTCGCGGCCTTCGACTACACGCTGCACGGGAAGGGAGGCGCGGCACCATCGATCGACACTGCGATGCACGCCCTCGTCGACGCAGCGCACGTGGACCATCTGCACCCCGATTCCGGCATCGCCTTCGCCACCGCATCGGACGGCGAAGAATTGACCGCGAAGGCGTTCGGCGGCCGGGTGGTCTGGGTCCCGTGGCGGCGCCCCGGGTTTCAGCTCGGACTGGACATCGCACAGATCAAGCGTGACAATCCCGACGCGATCGGGACGATCCTCGGCGGCCATGGCATCACCGCGTGGGGAGACACCTCCGACGAAGCTGAGGCGAATTCGCGCTGGATCATCGAGACCGCCGCCGCCTACATCGCCGAGCACGGGGAACCCGATCCGTTCGGTCCCGAACTCGCGGACTACGCCGCGCTCCCCGTGGCCGAGCGGCGTGCAAGGGCGGCGGCGTTGGCACCGGCCCTTCGCGGCATGGTCTCCACCGACCGCGTCCAGGTCGGCCATTTCATCGACAGTGACGCGGTGCTGGAATTCTTGTCGCGAGCCGAGCATCCGCGACTCGCCGCACTCGGCACGAGTTGCCCGGACCACTTCCTTCGCACGAAGGTGTCTCCGCTGGTGCTGGACCTTCCCGCGAGCGCGTCCGTGGGCGAGCAGCTGGGCCGCCTGAGTGAGCTGCACCAGCAGTATCGAGCCGATTACGCCGCCTACTACGAGCGAGGAGCGGCTGCCGCACGCGATCGCGGCGAGGAGCCCCCCGCCATGCGCGGCGCAGACCCGGCGATCATCCTGATCCCAGGCGTCGGGATGTTCAGCTATGGCGCGGATAAGCAGACAGCGCGAGTCGCAGGCGAGTTCTACGTGAACGCGATCAACGTGATGCGCGGCGCGGAGGCGATCTCGGCCTATGCGCCGATCGCGGAGGCCGAGAAGTTCCGGATCGAGTACTGGGCTCTCGAGGAGGCCAAGCTCAGCCGGAGGCCGAAGCCGAGGCCGCTCGCGGGCCGGATCGCACTGGTCACCGGCGCCGCGAGCGGGATCGGGAAGGCCATCGCGCATCGGCTCGCGGCGGAGGGTGCGTGCGTCGTGATCGCAGATCTGGATGCGGAGAACGCACGGAAAGCCGCCGCCGAGCTCGGTTCCGAGGATGTCGCGATCGGGATCGTGGCGAACGTGACCGACGAAGAGGCAGTCCAGTCGGCCGTCGACCAGACACTCGTTGCCTTCGGGGGCATCGACCTGGTCGTCAACAACGCCGGGCTGTCGCTCTCGAAGTCACTCCTCGAGACGACGGTCGCCGACTGGGATCTCCAGCACAACGTGATGGCCAAGGGGTCGTTCCTCGTTTCGAGGGCCGCCGCGCGCGCCATGATCGACCAGAAGCTCGGCGGCGACATCGTCTACATCTCGTCGAAGAACTCGGTCTTCGCCGGGCCGAACAACATCGCGTATTCGGCGACGAAAGCCGACCAGGCACACCAGGTCCGGCTGCTCGCCGCCGAACTCGGCGAACACGGGATCAAGGTCAACGGAATCAACCCGGACGGAGTCGTTCGCGGGTCGGGGATCTTCGCTGGCGGCTGGGGCGCCAAGCGCGCAGCCGTCTACGGGGTCCCCGAGGATAAGCTCGGCGAATATTACGCGGGACGGACGCTGCTCAAGCGGGAGGTGCTGCCGGAGAACGTCGCGAATGCGGTCTTCGTACTGTGCTCCGCGGACCTCGACCATACGACCGGTCTCCACATTCCCGTGGACGCCGGGGTCGCGGCCGCATTCCTACGATGATTGCCGTCGTGGCCGAGCGCGGAAGTGCGCGATGAGCGACCTCGGAAGCCCGCGATGAGCGGCTCGGTGGCCGTCGTCGCAGCTGTCGACCTCGGCGCGACCAGCGGGCGGGTGATGCTCGGCTACGTCGGGCGCGGCGCAGTGACCCTCGTGCCGACTGCCCGCTTCCCCAACAACCCGGTCCGCACGCCGGACGGACTGCACTGGAACATTCTCGAGCTCTACCGGAACGTCAGCACGGGGCTTGCCGACGCACTCCGCAGGGAACCGGACGTGCGCAGCATCGGCGTCGACTCGTGGGCCGTCGACTACGCGCTGTTGCGCGGCGGCCGGATGCTGGGAAATCCGTACCACTACCGGGACGACCGCTGCGCTCCCGCAGCCGGCCGCACCCACAGCACCATTCCCTTCGAACAGCTCTACCCGCGAAACGGGCTGCAGTTCCTCCCTTTCAACACCGTCTACCAACTCGTGGCCGATCGCGACGCCGGCTGGCTCGAGTTCGCCGACCGCATTCTCATGATTCCGGACCTCGTCAATTTCTGGCTGACCGGCGAGGCTCGGGCCGAGAAGACCAACGCGTCGACCACCGGGCTGCTCGATGTTCACAGCCGTGAATGGGACATCGAGCTGGCAGACCGGCTGGGCATCAGTCCTTCCATCCTGCCTCGACTGATCGAACCCGGTGCCCTCGTCGGAGAGCTCTCTCGCGCCACTGCGGACACGCTCGGCGCCCGCAGGCGGGTCCCGGTCACCGCAGTCGGTTCACATGACACCGCCTCCGCAGTTGCGGCCGTCCCCGCGGAGACCACCGATTTCGCATACATCTCCTGCGGGACATGGTCGCTGGTCGGGCTGGAGCTCGAGGGGCCGGTCATGAGCGAGGCGGCCCGACTCGAGAACTTCACCAACGAGGCGGGAGTCGACGGACGCATCCGGTTCCTGAAGAACGTCTCGGGCCTGTGGCTGCTGAACGAATCGGTGCGGACCTGGGAGCTGGCGTCGGGCGCGTCCGTCGAACTCGCGCCGCTGCTCGAGGCCGCGTCCGGCATCGACGAGACCGTGCCGGTGTTCGATGTGAACGATCCGGTCTTCGTTCCGCCGGGAGACATGCCGGTACGCATCACTGCCTGGTACCGCGACCACGATCTGCCCGCACCGTCGAGCCCGGCGGCGATTGTCCGGGCCATCCTGGAGAGCCTCGCGCACGCCTACGCATCCACGGTCGAGGCGGCGAGCCGGCTGAGCGGACGACGGGTCGACGTCGTCCACATCGTCGGGGGCGGGTCCCAGAACCGGTTGCTCTGCCAGCTGACCGCGGACCGCACCGGGCGAACGGTCGTCGCGGGCCCGGTGGAAGCGACCGCGATCGGAAACGTGCTCATCCAGGCGCGCGCACAAGGACTGCTCGACGGCTCGCTGGGAGCGCTCCGGGACCTGGTCGCGCGCACCACGGGCACCGTCCGTTACGAGCCGGCGTTGCGACTGCGGCACTGAGCCTAGCCCTCGAGACGCGCGCCGGCCACATGTCAGTCCCGCTCCCGCGACATGATCGGGTCCGAGGGCGCGGGTAATCGCTCCGTCCCATTAGCAGCGCAGCGGTGGCCGGTGGGGCAGAATCGTGAGATGGAGACGACCCGCAGTCGAGCCGAACCCGAACCGGACGACGACGCCCCGGCCCCGGGCGACGACGAGTTCCGCGTCGACCTGGAACGCATCCGGTTCTCCCCGTACTTCTCCAGGCTCTCGACGGTCACCCAGGTGATCCCGCAGGCCGGCTCCGGCACGGTCATCCACAACCGGCTGACGCACTCGCTGAAGGTGACGGCGGTTGCGCGGTCGATCGCGATGACGCTGAGGGACCAGGCACAGTTCATCGACACCCTAGGGGGGTGCGATCCCGTGGTCGTGCAGGCCGCGGCGAGCGCGCAC
>FSWU01000190.1_pt1 | contig 12782 bp, 10 predicted proteins | sample 1638061 | NCBI WGS metagenome assembly FSWU01 (sample SAMEA3914788, study PRJEB12502) | metagenome | biome: forest; material: soil | place: Canada | collected 2011-07-03 | depth 0.1 m
CGGCGCAGCTGAGAGCGTGGGCGAAGGTCACTCATTCGGCTTCTCCAGGGGACGCGGACAGTAAGCTTCCAGCCTTGCAAACGGCGCTGGAAGACCCCTGAAACGGATGCAGCACGACCGGAATACGACCGCGCTCAGCAGCGCCTCAGAATCGCGCGAGCACCTGCGCGAGGCCGTCGTCCTGGACTGTCCCGGTGACCTCGGTCGCGAGATCTTTCACGTCATCCGGCGCTTGCCCCATGGCCACCGCGATCCCCTCGCGAGCGGCCAAGCGCAGCATGTCCACGTCGTTGCGACCGTCGCCGACCGCGACCAGCCGGGAGAGCGGAATCCCCAGCTTTCGCCTCACACGCTCGATCGCGGTCCCCTTGTTGACGCCTTCGGGAGCGATGTCGAGCCACGCCGTCCAGCCGATCGCATACGTGACGCGGTGGAGGCCCATCTTCTCGACGATGTCGAGGAATTCCTCTTCGTTGTGATCCGGGGAGGTCACGACCACGCGCGTCGCCTCATGCCGGGCGAGTTCCTCGAACGGGACCTCGAGGCCGTTGGAGACCTCCCAGTCGGTCATGCCGGCGGTGTAGCGTCGGAACCCGCTCGCATCCTCGACCATGAAATTCGAGGTCGGCAACGCCGGATGCACCGTGTTCAGCACCTCGGTCGGGTCGAAGGTCTCGACATACTCACGCCGGTATCCTTCCGGGGCCGCCGCGTCGCGTTTCATGGTCACCGCGCCGTTCGCGCACACCACGTATTCCGAGTCGAGTTCGAACCGTTTCTGGATATGCCTTGCCGTCTCCCAGCTGCGGCCGGTCGCCAGCATGACCTCGTGGCCCGCCCCGCGAACGCGATGCACCTGCTCGAGAACCGCGTCGCTGATGCTCTCGTCGGGATGGATCAGTGTGCCATCGACGTCGAGTGCGATGAGCAGTTTCTCTCGCGCCGCCATCTATGCGACCGGCTCGAGAACGTCGAGACCGCCGAGGTACGGCCGAAGCGCCTCGGGGACGACGACCGAACCGTCCTCACGCTGGTGCGTCTCCAGGATCGCCACGATCCATCTCGTCGTCGCCAGCGTCCCGTTCAGCGTCGCGACCGGCGTGGTCTTGCCCCTCTCCGTCCGGTAACGGATGTCGAGGCGACGTGCCTGATACGTGGTGCAGTTCGACGTGGACGTCAGCTCACGATAGGCGTTCTGCGTCGGCACCCACGCTTCGATGTCGTATTTGCGGGCGGCGCTGGAGCCCAGGTCGCCGGCCGCCGTATCGATGACACGGTAGCTGAGGCCGAGCGACCGCAGCATGTCCTCTTGATAGCCGACAAGGCGTTCATGCTCCGCCTCGGCATCCTCCGGCAGCGTGTAGACGAACATCTCGAGCTTGTTGAATTGGTGGACCCGGATGATCCCGCGGGTGTCCTTCCCCGCGGATCCGGCCTCCTTGCGATAGCAGGTCGACCAGCCCGCGTAACGGATCGCACCGTTGTCCATGTCCAGAATCTCGTCCGAGTGGTAACCGGCGAGCGCGACCTCGCTGGTCCCCGTCAGATATAGATCGTCGGACGGCAGGTAGTAGACCTCGTCAGCGTGCGACCCGAGGAAACCGGTGCCCTGCATGATCTCCGGCTTCACGAGCGTCGGCGTGATCAGCGGGGTGAACCCGGCCTGTAGCGCACGGTCCAGGCCCATGTTCATCAGCGCGATCTCGAGTCGCGCGCCGATGCCTTTCAGGAAATAGAAACGCGAGCCGGATACTTTCGCCCCGCGGACCATGTCGATGGCGTCGAGCTTCTCGCCGATCTCCAGGTGATCGCGTGGTGTGAAGCCGAACGTGGGCTTCTCACCGACGGTCCGAAGCAGGGTGAAATCGTCCTCACCGCCAGCGGGGACGCCGTCGATCACGATGTTGCCGATCTTGCGGATCGCGGCGCCGAACGCGGCGTCCGCTTCCGACGATGCACGCTGGGCGTCCTTCACCCGGGCCGCAAGCTCCTGTGCTTGGGCGACGAGAGCCTTCTTCTCCTCCTTGGGGGCCGTGGCGACCGTCTTTCCGAAAGCATTCTGCTCGGCGCGCAGCTCCTCGAAGACGGCGATGGCGGCGCGGCGTTGGCGATCGGCTTCCAGGGCGGCGTCCACCAGCTCCACGGATTCGCCCCGAGCCTGTTGCGAACGCTTCACGGTCTCTGGGTTCTCGCGCAGAAGTACGGGATCGATCACTGTTTCAGTCTATTCGTGCGCTCCACCGCTCGGCTCGCCGCCTCATCTCCCGTCTTCGAGAAACCGTTCGAGCTGGCGGACGACGATCTCCGGCGCCGTATCGATCGCCTCGTGTCCTTCACCGACCAAGGTCGCCACTTCGGCTTTCGGGATCGTCTCAGCCAGTGACTTCGTGATGTCGCGCGCCCACTCCGGACTCTGCGATCCGAGCATGAGCATCACCGGCACGGTGATCGAACGAGCAGCAGCGACGAGGTCGATGCTCTCCAGCGCCCGTGCTTCACGCGCGAAGGTCGCGACATCATCCGCCCTCCCCTCGGCGGCCGCGGATGCGACGCGGTCAGCCCAGCCGTCGGATGAAATCGCGGCGGCCCCGGGCGGTTCGTAGAGGACGATCCGGCGAAAGTCGTTGGTCGACGCCGCCGCACCGATCGTGAACGTAGCACCGATTCCGTGCGCGAAGACGTCGATCGGTCCGTCGTGGTCCTCGGCGAGCCTGGCTGCGATCGCCGCGATGTCGGCGCTCTCCCCAGCCGCCGAGTATGCCTCCCGGTCGCTGCTGGAACCCCGTCCGCGTCTGTCCATCGCCGACACCCGCCAGTGCGCGGTCAGGTGGGGCCAGATCGTGGACCAGCGTCGCGCGCTCCCTATGCCGCCGTGGACGAGGAGCAGCGGCGCACCGTGGCCGGCGGTGACCAAACCGATCTCCAAGCCGCCCGGCGTCACGATAGAACGCTCGACTCCATCCACGACAACCTTCTCCGCTCGAACGTGGAACGCATCCATGACGGCCCCACCGGCTGCGTGCGCTCACTGGTTGCCGCGCCCTGTCCCGATAAGAATCGCCGGCACCATCCCGACGTGGAAATCGTAACTCGCGCACTGCAGAGAAGCCGGGACGTGGCCAGGCTGGGCGCTATATGTGTGTACCGTGAGAGGCGTGAGCGAATCCGTCGCGATACCCCCGCGCCGCTCAGCCGTCGTCTTCAATCCGATCAAGGTCGACGTCAGGCGGTTGAAGTCGGCTGTGATCGATGCCGCGGCCGCTGCGGGCTGGAGCGAGCCGGCGTGGTTGCCGACGACCGTCGACGATGCGGGCCAAGCGCTCACCCGTCAGGCGATCGCGAACGGCGCCGAACTGGTGCTGGCCGCCGGCGGCGACGGGACGGTGCGAGCGGTTGCGGAATCGCTACGGGGATCCGGCGTGCCTCTCGGGCTCATCCCGACCGGCACGGGCAATCTCCTCGCGCGAAACCTGGCGATCCCGCTCAACACGATCGAAGCCGCCGCGGCCGTGGCATATGCGGACAGTCAGCGCGCGATCGACATCGGTGTGGCGACGCTCACCACCGATTCGGGAGAACAGGTCGAGCATGCTTTCCTCGTGATGGCCGGCCTCGGGCTGGACGCGGCGCTGATCGCCAACACGAACCCCGGGCTCAAGAGCAAGTTCGGCTGGCTCGCCTACGTGGATGCCGGGATGCGATCCCTTCCGAAACTGGGCAAGGTCCGCGTGACGTTCGCGATAGACGACACGAACGAGCACACGGCGCACATGAGCACGATCCTCGTGGCCAACTGCGGATCTCTGCCCGGCAACATCCAGTTGTTTCCGGATGCCCGGGTGGACGACGGCCGGCTCGACGTAGCGGTCATGCAGCCGCGATCACTGTTCGGATGGCTCCTCATCTGGCGCAAGGTCACGTGGGAGAACCGCGTGCTCCGCCGGTCGTCCTTCGGCCGGCGGATCATCAAGCTGACCTCGGGTCGCCGCCAGGCCGTGATTTCCTACCTGCGCGGTCAAGCCGTGACGCTTCGGGTGACCGATCCGGAGCCGTTCGAGATCGACGGCGACGAGTTCGGGATGGTCACGGTTGCGCGCCTGGCGGTCGATCCAGGGGCCCTGTACGTCAAGTCGCGCTAGGGCGGTTCGGGTCAGTCCGCGAACGCCGGACCTTCACGCTCAGTCCGCGAACCGGAGTCCGCGCAACCAGTCCCGGGCGTCGATGAACACCTCATCGCGATACCGGCGGTCGTAGGCGACACTCACTCCGTCCGCGCGCGGATACGATCCCAGGAAGATGACCTTGGGGCTGAACCGGCGGAGCCCGAGCAGGGCGTCTGCGACGCGTTCGTCATCGATGTGCCCGTCCGCGTCCATCACGAATCGGTACCGGCCGAGCGCATCGCCGATCGGGCGCGATGCAAGCAGCGACAAGTTCACACCGCGAGTGGAGAACTGCTCCAAGAGTTCGAGGAGAGCACCGGGACGGTCGTCGGGAAGCTCGGCGATGATGCTGGTCTTGTCCGCGCCGGTCCTGGCCGGTATCGCGCTGTTCCGGCTGACGAGCACGAACCGCGTCACCGCGTTCGGGTTGTCGCCGATGCCGGCCGCCAGGACTTCGAGCTCGTAATGATCGACGATCGAGGGCGGGGCGATGGCTGCGTCGCCGGTCGCGTCCTCGAGCAAAGCGATCGCGGCAGCGACGTTGCTGGCCGCCGGAATGTGGCCGTGGTCCGGGATATGGCTGTCGAGCCATTCGTGGCACTGGCCGTAGGCGACAGGATGCGCGTTGATGACAGAGACATCCTCGAGCCGTGTGCCGGGTCGCGCAACAAGCACGAAGGACACCGGAACCAGGTATTCGCCGATGATTCGCAGTCCCGGGATTTTGGCGAGCGCATCCTGGGCGACTGCGACTCCCCCGTCGACCGAGTTCTCGATCGCGATCATCGCCGCAAGGGAACGGCCGGCCACGACATCCGCGAGCGCCTCGCCGACGTTGTTGACGGCCCGCCACGGTTTGCCGGCGGCTTCGGGGACCTGCGCAAGCGCCGCCTCGGTGAACGTGCCGCTCGGTCCCAGGAAGCTGTATCCCTCCGGATGCGGATTCTCGGCGCTCTGCGGCATGCGTCACAGACTATCGCGCACGTCGATCGCACACGTCGGGCCCGACCGATGCGGCACGGGAGCCCGGGTGCCAGACTGGGAGAATGAGCGATCGCGCCGGAACACCAGCCCGAGAATCCGATCTGACCGACGTCGACGAGTTGGTTCATGCCTACTTCACGCGCGAACCGGACGTATCGATTCCAGAGCAACGGGTGGTCTTCGGCACCTCCGGACACCGAGGATCGTCACTGAACACGTCGTTCAACGAGAACCACATCGCGGCGATCACCCAGGCGATCGTCGAATACCGCGCATCGCAAGGGACCACGGGGCCGCTCTTCATCGGGGCGGACACCCACGCGCTCAGCAACCCGGCGCAGACGACCGCGCTGGAGGTTCTGCTCGCGAACAATGTGCGGGCGCTCGTGGACGAGTTCGGGGACTGGGTGCCGACCCCGGCGGTCTCGCACGCCATCCTGAGCTACAACAACGGCGGCAATAGCGACCGCGCCGACGGCATCGTCGTCACTCCCAGCCACAACCCGCCTCAAGACGGCGGCTTCAAATACAACCCCCCGCACGGCGGGCCCGCGGACAGTGATGCGACGACGTGGATCGCGGATCGCGCCAACGAGCTGATCGCGAATCGCATGCGCGAGGTGAAGCGGAGCGAGCCGAGCGGCGTGGAGACCTACGACTTCCGCAAGCACTACGTCGACGATCTCCGCAACATCATCGACGTCGACGCGATCGCGCGAAGCGGCATCCACATCGGTGCGGATCCGCTCGGCGGCGCGAGCGTCAACTACTGGTCGGCGATCGCGGAGACCTACGGGCTGAATCTGACCGTGGTCAACAAAGAGGTCGACCCGACCTGGCGCTTCATGACGCTCGACTGGGACGAGAAGATCCGGATGGACCCGTCCAGTCCGTCGGTGATGGCGTCGGTCGTCGCCAGGCAGCACGACTTCGACATCCTCACCGGCAACGATGCGGACGCGGATCGCCACGGGATCGTCACGCCCGATGGCGGCCTGATGAACCCGAACCACTACCTCGCGGTCGCCATCGACTACCTCTACCGAAACCGTTCCGGCTGGCGTCCGGATGCCGCGGTTGGCAAGACGCTCGTGTCGTCGACCATGATCGACCGGGTCGCGGAATCGCTCGGACGCCGACTCTGGGAGGTGCCCGTCGGTTTCAAATGGTTCGTCCCCGGGCTCGTCGACGGATCCGTCGGCTTCGGCGGCGAGGAGAGCGCCGGTGCGAGCTTCCTCCGCACGGACGGAACAGTCTGGACGACGGACAAGGACGGCATCCTGCTCGCCTTGCTCGCGAGCGAGATCCTGGCCGTCACCGGCAAGACGCCGACGCAGCTGTACCGGGAGCTGACCGAGAAGTTCGGCGATCCGGTCTACCAACGCATCGACGCTCCCGCCACGCTGGAACAGAAAGCGTCACTCGCTGCACTCGACGGTGACGCGATCACTGCGACAGAGCTCGCAGGCGATCCGATCATCGCGAAGCTCAGCCGCGCACCCGGAAACGACGCGGCGATCGGCGGGGTCAAAGTCATCACCGAACGCGCCTGGTTCGCGGCCCGGCCGAGCGGGACCGAGAACGTCTACAAGATCTACGCCGAATCGTTCGTGGGCCAGGACCACCTTCGCCGAGTGCAGGACGAGGCGAAGAAGATCGTCGACGCCGCGATCAGCTGAGCGCGTGTCCCGGCTACCGCGCGAGCGAGGCCTCGCGAGAACGAGTGCGCGGACCGGCTCTCAGCCGTTGTAGGCGGGCGTCTGCGCGGTCGGCTTCGTGAAGCTCCAGAAGTGGCCGGTCGCGCCCGGGTGCTGCACCGTGATCGTCTGATCGAGGTCACGGAAGTCGTAGTCCAGGTTGTGGCTGGCCGCTTCGATCTGAATCTGCCCGTTCGCACCGTCGATGACCTTGGTCACCACCTCGACATGATCCAACGAGTTGTTGTTGTTCCAGTCGAACATGACGATGTCGCCAGGACGGATGGCGCTGCGCTCGTTGAAGCTGTATTCGGTCAACCCCAGGCTCGGGTTGCTGCGGAAATAGTTGTCCATCGCCGGGACGTACCCCCACGCCGCAGACCATTTCGTTCCCGCGTTGTAGCTGTACCACTGGCTGTTCATCGTCAAGCCGCGCGCCAGCAGCGTCTGGCTCACGAAGTTGGCGCAGTCGCCGCCGACCGGATTCAGGTTGCCGAACTGGGCCGTGTTGTAGGTCTGCCAATATTCGAGTGCGTACTGCATCTGACGGTCGACCGGACTGATCACCTTGTAGACGTACGGCGACGTCAGCGTCGACAAAGCCGCGCCACCCTTGCCGTTCAGCTGAACGGTCACGGATGCCGGCTGGTAGTTCAGCGCGGCCGGCACGGTCACCTTCAACCGCGTCGCCGTGCGGCCGGGATCGATCGTGGCCGCCTGGCCGCCGAACGTCACGGCTGTGACGGCCGACAGGTCCGTCCCGGTGATGGTCGTGGTGTTCGCGCCGGTCACGCCGCCGATAGCCGGAGACAGTGAGTTCGCCTGCGGAGTGGGGCTCGACGTCGGCGTAGGAGTCCCCGTCGGAGCCGCACCCGCAGATCCGGCGCATCCCGTCATCGCGAGCGCTGCGACGCCCAATGCGGCGGCCGCAACAGCCAGGCGGTAGCGGAATGGTCTTCGAGGCACGTATCGATGGTATGCGCTGAGGCGCGATCCCCCCTGGGAGTCGACCGCGATTCCGTCGGCACACCCGCTGTTCGCCTGCGGCGAACCCGTCTCGGGGCGCGCGCGGCGACGTTGCCCGACCGGGCACAAAAGGTGTAACTTTGCACATTGCGCAACATTTCTGCGACGGCTGCGGGGCGCCGTCGGCCAGCGCTGTTTCTCACGCACGAAGTTTCGCTCTCGCGATTCGCAATCAGAGGATATATGTCAAACGCTCAAGAGACTCACCAGGAGACAGCGCCGGCTTCAGAGGCAGCCGCCGGCGTCGTCATGACCCATCGGATGATCCTCACGGTCATTATCGGCCTGATGGCCGGCATGTTCCTCGGCGCGCTCGACCAGACTGTCGTCGGAACCGCGATCCGGACCATTGCCGATGATCTCCACGGTCTCAGCCAGCAAGCCTGGGTGACGACCGCTTACCTGATCATGTCGACGATCAGCACGCCGATCTACGGCAAGCTGAGCGACCTGTTCGGACGCCGCATCCTCTTCATCATCGCGATCACGATCTTCCTGGTCGGTTCGCTGGCATCCGCGATCTTCTCGCACACGATGCTCGAACTGGCCGCCTTCCGCGCGATCCAGGGTCTGGGTGCCGGCGGTCTGATGTCGCTGCCACTGACGATCATGGGCGACATGCTCGCTCCACGGCAGAGGGCGAAGTATCAGGGATACTTCCTCGCCGTCTTCGGAGTCTCCAGCGTGATCGGGCCGCTCGTCGGCGGTCTGTTCGCTGGAACGAGCCAGATCCTGTTCATCACGGGCTGGCGCTGGGTGTTCCTGATCAACGTGCCGATCGGCGTCATCGCGCTCTTCATCGTGTTGCGGTTCCTGCACCTGCCGAAACAACCGAAGCGGAGCAACGTCCGTGTCGACTGGTGGGGCGCGACCTTCGTCATCGTCGCCCTGGTGCCGTTGCTGATGGTCGCCGAGCAGGGACGCGACTGGGGTTGGTGGTCGACCGCTTCGATCGCCTGCTACATCGTCGGCATCTGCGGCGTGATCGCATTCGTGATCAGCCAGTTCAAGATGAAGGACGACGCCCTCATCCCGGTCAAGCTCTTCCGTTCGCCGACCTTCTCGATGGCCACCATCATGGGCGTCCTCGTCGGTTTCGGGATGTTCGGGGCACTGCTCGTCGTCCCGCTCTTCCTGCAGCTGGTTCTCGGCAGCACACCGACCCAAAGCGGCCTCGAGCTGCTGCCGATGATCCTGGGTCTGATGATCGCATCCATCGCGAGTGGTCAGATCATCGCCCGTACCGGCAAGTACCGGATGTTCCCCATCATCGGTACGGGCATGCTCTCCGCCGGGTTCCTCTACTTCACGTTCATCACGGCGGACGACAGCTACTGGTTCCTGGTCCCCGGAATGCTGCTGGTCGGGCTCGGCCTCGGCCAGCTGATGCAGACCCTCACGATCGCCAGCCAGAACTCGGTCGGCCTCCGCGACATGGGCGTGGCGACGAGTGCGTCGACGTTCTTCCGGTCGATCGGTGGAACGCTGGGCACCGCGGTCCTGTTCTCCGTGCTGTTCACACGCATCCCTGACACCATCAAGGCCGCCTTCAGCAACACGACGATCGCGAAGAACCTGCAGACCGCGGCCGCGGATCCGAAGGTGGTCTCCGATCCGAAGAACCACCAGATCCTGCAGCTGCTGAAGGACGCCCAGAACGGCCACTCGTCGTCGCTCGGAAACGCATTGAACGGTGACACGTCGTTCTTGAACAATGCGGATCGGCGCCTCGCCGAACCGTTCCTCGTCGGCTTCTCGAATGCCGCCGTGACCGTTTTCTGGGTGGCGTTCATCGTCGTCATGATCGCGTTCGTGCTCAGCTGGTTCTTCCGGACCCCGGCCCTCCGGGCCAAATCGGCCCTCCAGGAGGCCGCGGATGAGAGGGCACAGGTCGTCGCGAAGCAGGCTGCCGATGAGATGGGTGCGATGATCGAGCCCAGCATCGAGGGCGCTCCGGACTCGGGCCGCACCGATGCAGGGGCTGCAACGGCTCCGGGCGGTGCCGCCCCGAGCGCGGCTCCCGTTGCGGATGGTCCGGGCAACGCGTCCCCCACGACCGCGACCGCTGCCATCGACACGGAGGAGTCGTCCGCGCACGGGCGTCACGCGGCACCGCCGGTCGCCGACGGGGCCTGATCGACTCCAGCTGTTCAGGGGCCCGCACGGGTCGCTGCTCCTCGGGTTCGAGGAGACGCGATCCGTGCGGGTTCCCTGTTTGTGGGCGGGCTTCGACCGTTCGGTCTGTATCCGCGTGAGTTACAATGAGAGCGCTCTCACGCCCTGAATCAGTAGCTATCAAGCACAGCAGTAAAGGAACGGCATGAACTCGAATTGGCCGAAAGGGTTCCTCTGGGGATCCGCCACAGCCGCCGCACAAGTCGAGGGTGCCGCGCACGAGGACGGCAAGGAGGACTCGATCTGGGACCATTTCGCCCGGATCCCGGATGCGATCGCCGGCGGGGACACTCCCGAGGTCGCTGTCGACCACTATCACCGGATGCCCGCCGATGTGGCGCTCATGAAACGCCTCGGCATCCAGTCGTACCGCTTCTCGACCAGTTGGGCGCGGATCAAGCCGGGCGATCGCGAGGTGAACCAACCGGGTCTCGACTTCTACAGCCGACTTGTCGACGAACTGCTCGACGCAGGCATCCTCCCCTGGCTCACGCTGTATCACTGGGATCTGCCCCAAGCGCTCGAGGAGCAAGGCGGCTGGCCCAGCCGCGACACCGCGTACCGGTTCGCCGACTACGCACAGACCGTCTACGCCGCTCTCGGCGACCGCGTCACGCACTGGACGACCTTCAACGAGCCGCTGTGCTCTTCGCTGATCGGCTACGCCTCGGGCGAGCACGCGCCCGGCCGTCGCGAACCGAGCGCCGCCCTCGCCGCGGTCCACCACCAGCACCTCGGTCACGGGCTCGTGACGCAGGCGTTGCGCGAGTCCGGTGCCGAGCAGATCGGCATCACGCTCAACCTCACGAATGCGGTCCCGAACGACCCGGCAGATCCGGCGGATCAGGAGGCCTCGCGTCGGATCGATGCGCTCTGGAACCGTATGTACCTCGAACCGCTCCTGCTCGGCGCCTACCCGGCCGATCTGCTCGAAGACCTTCGCGGTCTCGGCCTTGAGGACGCGATCCAGGAGGGCGACCTCAGCACCATCGCCCAGCCGATCGACTTCATCGGCGTCAACCACTACCACGACGACAACGTCAGCGGACATCCGCTGCCAGTCGGCACCCCGGGCGGCCTCGAGCCGACCTCGAGGCCCAAGTCGTCCCCATTCATCGGCAGCGAATACGTGACCTTCCCGCCTCGGCCCCTCCCGCACACGGCGATGGGCTGGGAAGTCAACCCCGGAGGTCTGCGCGAGCTCCTCGTCCGGCTGACGCGCACCTACGACAATCTGCCGCCGCTCTACGTCACGGAGAACGGTGCCGCCTACGACGACACGGTCGTCGACGGGCGCGTGTCCGACCCCGAGCGCACGGCATACCTCCTGGACCACATCCAAGCCGTGTCCGAGGCGATCGCGGACGGCGCGGATGTCCGCGGCTACTTCGTATGGTCCTTGCTCGACAACTTCGAGTGGGCGTGGGGATTCAACAAGCGGTTCGGGATCGTGCGGGTCGACTACGAGACCCAGGAGCGGATCGTGAAGGACAGTGGTCATGCATACGCCGGCTTGATCGCCGAGGCGTCGGCGATCCGCGCTTAGAACCGTCTTCGGAACAGCTCCCACGTGGACTGCGGTATGGAGGTCCACCGGCCAGGCGCTGCTGTTACTGTCGACTCGTGAGTCAACCGACCGCCGGCCCAGCGGAGACCCCCCGAGCGCCCACGCTCGAAGAGGTCGCCCGCGTCGCAGGCGTGTCCCGAGCCACGGTGTCGCGCGTGGTCAACGGCTCGCCGCGCGTCACCAAAGACATCATCGAGACCGTCAACGCCGCGATCTCCGAACTGAACTACGTCCCCAACCGCGCCGCCCGATCGCTGGCGAGCCGACGGACCCTCGCGATCGCACTCGTCGTCCCCGAGACGGCGGCGCGGGTCTTCACAGACCCCTTCTTCGCATCCGTCGTCCAGGGCGTCGCGCTCTACCTCGCCGAGACGGAATACACGCTCAACATGGTCATCGCGTCCGAGACCAATCCGGACAAGACCCGGCGCTTCCTGATGGGCGGAAACGTCGACGGAGCACTCGTCGTGTCGCACCACAGCGGTGACCACTCGTATGCCCAGCTGCCGCTGCCGATCGTCTTCGGCGGCCGGCCGGTGGGCGAGGACCCCTCGAACAGCTACTACGTCGACGCCGACAACGTCGCTGGGGCGGAACTGGCCACCGAGCACCTGATCTCCCGCGGTCGCCGGAACATCGCGATCATCGCAGGACCGCAGGACATGCCCGGCGGTGTCGACCGTCTCACCGGGTGGCGCCTTGCGATGGCGAAGCACGGACTCGACGACACGCTCATCGAATACGGCGACTTCTCGCCGGCGTCCGGAACCGAGGCGATGCGCCGCCTTCTCATGCGCCGCGTTCCCATCGACGGGCTTTTCGCCACCAACGACCAGATGGGCGCGGGTGCGTATGCCGCGATCCTCGAAGCCGGACTGACGATTCCAGCGTCGATAGCCGTCGTCGGATTCGACGACGATCAATACGGGCTGGCCGTCACGCCGCCGCTCACCACCGTGCACCAGCCGTCGATCGAACTCGGCACCACGATGGCAAAGATCCTCGTCGAGCGCCTGGCCGGGCTCACGGTCGACCACGCGACGACGCTCGCAACCGATCTCGTCATTCGCCAGTCGACCTGAGCCCGCTTGACCGCTCAGCCGACGGTGCGGAAGAGTCTGTTCGCGATGGCTGCGAAGGCCGAGCCGACGGCGGTGATCGCCGCGATCC
>FSWU01000468.1_pt1 | contig 12751 bp, 11 predicted proteins | sample 1638061 | NCBI WGS metagenome assembly FSWU01 (sample SAMEA3914788, study PRJEB12502) | metagenome | biome: forest; material: soil | place: Canada | collected 2011-07-03 | depth 0.1 m
AGCGAGATCGTGAACGTGCGCGGCCCGGAGGGAGACACAGCCACCCAGCTGCACACCCGGCCGATCTCATCGCAGGTGCCATCGATCGCGATGCCGTCTTCTTGGAGTCGTTCGGCCAGCAATGTCCACGAAGGGACGACCTCGTCTTCGCGGTACTGGCGCAGTACGTTCATCGCGCGGATCACCACCGGCCGGCGCCCGTCTGGTGTCGGCACCTCGAAACCACCGCGGGCAAAGGAAACCGCTGCGTCGGACGCGAAACCGGTCTGCCCGGACCGGACCCGGTCGAGTTGTCCCGATGCGCTCCGGACGCGCTCTGGATCGATTTCAAGGCCGAGCACCTCGACGTCAGGACGTACCTTCGCCAGCCGGTGATGGAGTTCGAATGCGGTGACGCCGCTCGCGCCGTACCCGAGATCGACGACGAGGGGATCTGTCGAGCGCCGCAGCTCCGGCCGTGCCGTGATCCAGCGATCGACCCGTCGCAGGCGATTCGTGTTCGTCGTGCCCCGGGTGATCGTGCCGATAGCACGAGCGCTGGGCCGGATCGATCGCGTCATGCTCTCCAGTATCTCTGGGATGGTGTCAAGTATCGCTGGGATGGTGTCAAGGATCGCGGGCATGGTGTCCAGTACCGCGGGCAGGGTCGTCAAAGCAGTAACCGGGCCCCGGTAAACTATCGCCATGTCTGAGACCCACACCCTGATTCTGCTGCGCCATGGCGAAAGCGACTGGAACAAGAAGAATCTGTTCACCGGCTGGGTGGACGTCCCGCTGACCGAGCACGGTATTCACGAGGCGGAGCGTGCCGGCGAGCTTCTTCGTGACGCGCAACTGGCGCCCGACGTCGTCTACACCTCGCTCCTCACCCGCGCGATCAAGACGGCCAACATCGCGCTCGATGGCATCGACCGGCTGTGGATCCCGGTGAAGCGTTCGTGGCGGCTGAACGAGCGTCACTATGGCGCGCTTCAGGGCAAGGACAAGGCACAGACGCTGGCAGAATACGGTCCAGAGCAGTTCCAGACCTGGCGTCGCTCGTTCGACGTCCCGCCACCGCCGATCGACGACGGCAGCGAGTTCTCACAGGCGGGGGATCCGCGCTACGCCGACCTGGGCGATGACCTGCCACGCACCGAATGCCTGAAAGACGTCATCGTGCGGATGCTCCCTTACTGGGATTCGGACATCCGCCCGGACCTGTCGGCAGGCAAGACGGTGCTGATCGCCGCTCACGGCAATTCGATCCGAGCGCTGGTCAAGCACCTCGACGGCATCAGCGATGCGGATATCGCCGAGGTCAACATCCCGACCGGTATCCCGCTCGTCTATGAGCTGGACGGCGACTTCCGTCCGATCCGTCCGGGCGAGTACCTCGACCCTGCTGCGGCAGCGGCAGGTGCAGCGGCAGTAGCTGCTCAGGGCTCGAAATAAGGCCCGGGTGCTAGGCGTAGTCGCAATCGGCTAGGCGTCGATCGGCACCCAGTCGCCGGTGGCGAGGTACTGGACCTTCTTGGCGATCGAGACGGCGTGGTCCGCGAAACGCTCGTGGTAACGCGACGCAAGGGTGGCATCGACCGTATCGATCGTCTCGCCCTTCCACTTCTCGCCGAGCACACGTTCGAACACGCTCACGTGAAGGTCGTCGACCCGATCGTCCTGGTCTCGGATCTCTTCGGCCAGTTTCACGTCCTCCGTGCGCAGCAGTTCGGCGAGCTTTGTCGCGATCTGTACGTCGAGCGCGCCCATCTGGGCGAAAGTGTTGCGAAGGCTCTTCGGGACGACCTTGTCGGGGAAGCGGTATCGGGCCAGCTGCGCGATGTGCTCGGACATGTCGCCCATCCGCTCCAGTGATGCGCTGATGCGCAGTGCGCTGACGACGATGCGCAGGTCGCGCGCCACGGGCTGCTGCCTGGCAAGGATCTGGATGGAGAGTTCGTCCAGTTCCAGAGCGAGTTCATCGATCTTGTGGTCATCCGCGATGACCGTCTCCGCGAGGCTCACGTCGGACGCGTTGAAGGCGGCTGTCGCGTTTTCGATCGACACCACGACGAGGTCGGCGATCTCGACCAGCCGGTCCTGGACTTCGCGCAGTTCCTGCTGGAATACCTCACGCATCGGAAAACCTGATCCTTCCTGTGGGCGCGCGTTCGTGCTCGCCCAGGTCCGTGGCCCATCGTCTCCGCGACAGGTTAACGGACGGTGCTTTATGTCTGAACACTAACCAAAGTACCCTGGTCTCAGCGGTGACCGGTTCTCCGGCACTCAGAACGGTTGGCTACGCTCGGAACCATGGACACGACCTGGCTGGTGCTGCTTGCGCTGCTGCTCGGCCTCGCGGTCGGCGCCGGTTTCGTGTGGATACTCCATATGGCGGCGCGGCGAAGCGTCGACGCGGTCGATGTCGCGAGCCCGCTCGTGCCCGACGGCGTTGACCAGGTCCTCGACGCTCTGGAGTCCACGGCGATGGTCCTCGACCCGTCCAACAACGTCGTGAAAGCCTCGCCGAGCGCGCTGTCCCTCGGACTGATCTGGAATGGGACTCTCGCCCACCCAGAGCTTGTCCTGCTGGTCGACCGAGTCAGGCGCAGCGGCGAAGCGATCAGCGATGAGATCGAACTGAACCGTTCACAGACTGCGGATGCGGGTCAGGTGGTCGGGGTGCGGATCGCACGACTGGGCACCCGCTATGTCCTGCTCCTCGCCGAAGATCGCACTGAGTCGCAGCGGCTCGAGAACGTGCGGCGTGATTTCGTCGCCAACATCAGCCACGAACTGAAGACGCCGATCGGTGCGGTCGGGCTTCTTGCCGAGGCACTGGACAGCGCGTCCGACGATCCGGCACAGGTCAGACGTTTCGCTGCGCGGCTCACCGAGGAGTCGGCCCGGCTTGCGCGGATCACTCAGGACATCATCGAGCTGTCCCGTCTGCAATCGGCCGGTCCGCTCACAGACGCGCTTCCGATACCGGTGGATTCCTCGGTCGCCGCGGCTGTAGACCAGAATCGCGTCGTCGCCGAAGTGCGCAACATCGAATTGGCGATGAAAGGCGACAAGCGCGCGGTCGTCTACGGAAACGAGACCCTCCTGACCGTCGCCGTGCACAATCTGATCTCGAACGCGATCCAGTATTCGCCCGACGGATCTCGCGTGGGGATCGGCGTTCGTCGTGCTGACGGTGTGGTCGAGATCAGCGTGACAGACCAGGGTGAGGGCATCCCCTCCGACGACCTTGATCGTGTCTTCGAACGTTTCTTCCGCGTGGATCAGGCGCGCTCGCGTCAAACCGGAGGCACGGGGCTCGGTCTGGCCATCGTCAAGCATGCAGTGCAGAACCATGGAGGCGACGTTCGGGTCTGGTCCCAGGTCGGCCACGGATCGACGTTCACGATCCGGCTGCCGGAAGCTCTGCCCGAGTCGGCGGATCCGTCCGATTCGTCTTCGGGTCGCATCGCGGATAGGGCCGCTGAGGCTCCAGCGGGTCGCGGTGCCAACAGGCTGGCTGCTAATGCAGGGCCCGCTAGATCAGACCCCGCGAGGTCAGAGGCATTTCCCCCGGCACCGTCGACTTCCCGCAGGCCGGCGCCGGACCAGGCATCACAGTCATCACAGCGATAGGAGACACCACGTGACCCACATCCTGCTCGTCGAGGACGAAGCGGCGCTGAGCGAACCGCTCGAGTTCCTGCTCAAGCGGGAAGGCTACGACGTGACGGTGGCGTCGGATGGGCCGACTGCGCTGGCGGAGTTCGATCGGAGTGGCGCCGACCTCATCCTGCTCGATCTGATGCTCCCGGGAATCCCTGGAACCGAGGTGTGCCGCGAAGTACGAAATCGGTCTTCGGTACCGATCATCATGCTCACGGCAAAGGATTCGGAGGTCGACATCGTCGTCGGATTGGAGCTCGGCGCGGACGACTATGTGACGAAGCCGTATTCGACGCGGGAGCTTCTCGCGAGGATCCGGGCCGTGCTCAGGCGCCGGACCGAGACCGAGCAGGTCGAGGATGACAGCGTCCTCGAGGCCGGCACCGTTCGGATGGACGTCGATCGTCATGCCGTTTCAGTGCGTGGCGGCGAGGTGACGTTGCCGCTGAAGGAATTCGAGCTTCTGGAACTTCTTCTGCGTAACGCTGGGAGAGTTTTGACGCGCGGTCAGCTGATCGACCGCGTGTGGGGCAGCGACTACTTCGGCGACACGAAAACGCTGGACGTTCACATCAAACGGATTCGTTCGCGGATCGAGGAGAACCCGTCCGATCCGTCGATGCTCGTGACGGTTCGCGGACTGGGCTATCGCTTCAACGAGTGATTGTGCCCCCACAGGGCACGGCTATCGCTTCAACGAGTGATTGTGCCCCACAGGGCACGGGACACAGGGCACAGAGCGCAGGCCACAGGGCGAGAGCAACTTCAGCTGGCTGGAGTGGCTGTCGGTGTCGGTGTGGCCGTCGACGTGGCGCCAGGAGTAGGGGTCGCGCCAGGTGTCGGCCTCGGCGCAGGGCGCACGTCCTCCGGCAGTAGGTGCTGGAATTGGGAGAGCGACCCGTTGAGTACCGGTACGAGAAGCCGCAGGCCGGTGTGGGATCCGTACTGGAAGTACACGGGGTAGAGGCTGCCCGGAATCGAATGCATCTGCTCGAATAGAACGATCTGCTTGTTTCCGGTGCCGATCTGTGTGGTCGAGTTCGCCGGGAGCTTCACGTAGAAGGAATCGTTGCGAGTGCCGCTGCCGCGTTCGACCCGCAGACGCACGGCCGTGGCGCCCTGGTTGACGAAAGTGGTCACTAGATTGCCGACCGCACCGGAACCCGAGATCACATTCGCGTTGCGCACGGCGATGTCGCCGATGTCGCCATTGACGCCCGTGCTGGATTCCTTGACGTGAGTCGTGTCCTGAGGAGTGATGAACGTACACCCGGTAGTTCCGACCGCAAGAGCGGCAGCCAGAACGATCGACGCCGTGAAACGAGCTCTCACTTAGACCCTCCAAGTCGATCCGCCGGGCTCAGCTCGGCCCCCAGACGCGGTGCGGAATGCGCTTCGAGTTTAGCGCACTGGAGGCGGTCGTCAGGGACGTTCGCACGGCGCAGAGCGAACCTTACCACCAGACCGCTGTGTTATCATTGAAGTTGCTGAAGGGACATCAATCTATGCTTTTCGAGGTTGGCGAAACCGTCGTCTACCCGCATCATGGTGCGGCGACAATCACCGAAGTCAAGAAGAGAATCATCAAAGGCGAGGAGAAGGTTTACCTCAAGCTCAACGTCACCCAGGGGGATCTGACCATTGAGGTTCCCGCAGACAACGTGGACCTGGTTGGCGTTCGGGATGTCATCGGCAAGGAAGGTCTCGATCGCGTGTTCGAGGTGCTCCGGGCACCGTTCACCGAGGAACCGACCAACTGGTCCCGCCGTTATAAGGCGAACCTCGAGAAGCTGGCGTCTGGCGATGTCATCAAGGTCTCAGAGGTGGTGCGCGACCTGTGGCGTCGCGACCAGGACCGCGGACTGTCGGCCGGCGAGAAGCGCATGCTTGCAAAGGCACGTCAGATCCTGATCTCGGAACTGGCCCTCGCTGAGAAGACCGACGAGGTGCAGGCGTCGAGCGTGCTCGATGAGGTACTGGCTTCCTGATTCCGTAATCTGGCGGACAACCGAGGGACAGCGGTCCTGACGTGAACCCGGGAGAGTCGGGACCGGCCCGGACCGGTCTTGGCGTCGGTCTTATAGGGAGTGCTGATGCCAGTACCCTCGAAGGCATGAACGCATCCAGCGAGTTGCGGCGAGCGATCATCGTTGTGGCAGCAGGCAAAGGCACACGTCTCGGCGCGGACCGGCCGAAGGCTTTCGTGGACCTCGGCGGTCGGAGTCTTCTGGTCCGCTCCCTCGAAGCGGCGTGCGAACTGCCGGATCCTGCCCAATTCGTTGTGGTTGCTCCGTCCGAACTCGTCGACGATGCCGTCATCGCGTGCGCTCCGATCGTTCGCGGTTCGGCAGCCGGTTCACTTCTGACAGTCGTGGCCGGTGGCGAGAGCCGGCAGGAGTCGGTCGCGGCGGGTTTGCGGGCACTGGTTCCAACGATCGAGATCGTTCTCGTCCACGATGCCGCACGCGCCCTCACACCGACGTCGCTGTTCGGATCGGTCGCGGCTGCTGTCGAGCGGCTGGGCCACGGCGTCGTGCCGGCGCTGGCGGTCAGCGACACGATCAAACGGGTCGACGCGGACGGGCGCGTGGTCGAGACAGTTGAGCGGTCCGAACTCGCTGCAATTCAGACGCCGCAGGGCTTTCCGCGGGCTGAGCTGATCGAGGCGTACCGCCTAGCGACCCTCGAGTTCACCGATGACGCCGCATTGGCCGCTGCCGAAGGCCTGCCGGTAAGTGTCATCGCCGGGGATCCGCTGGCGTTCAAGGTGACCACGCCATGGGATCGGGCGCGAGCCGAAGATCTTGTTGCACGCGTGGCCGGGCGGGATCCGGCTACGCCGGCGAGCGACGCAGCGGGGAACACGAGAACTGCGAGTGAAACAGCGGCGAGTGAGTCAGCGGCGAGTGAGTCAGCGGCGAGCGAGAGAGCGGCGAGCGAGACCGCCCGCAAAGAGCCGGACGGGAGGATAGGGGTCGGATCCGACACGCATGCCTACGATCCGGACCGTCCCTTGTGGCTTTGCGGCATCCTCTGGCCGGGCGAGCCGGGACTGGCCGGCCACAGCGACGGTGACGCGGTGTGCCACGCGATCACGGACGCTCTGCTGTCGGCCGCGGGACTTGGCGATATCGGTGGACTTTTCGGAACGTCCGATCCCCGCTACGAGGGAGCGCGGGGTGAGACCTTTCTCGGCGCGACACGCGAGCTACTCGATCGGAGCGGATTCCGCATCGGGAATGTGTCCGTGCAGCTGATCGCGAATCGTCCCCGGTTCTCGTCGCGCCGATCTGAGGCCGAACAAATTCTGACCAGAATTCTCGGAGCGCCGGTCAGCGTCAGTGCCACGACCACTGATGGATTGGGTTTCACGGGCCGCGGTGAAGGAGTCGCCGCCATCGCCACGGCGCTCGTGTATCCGCGGGCGTAATGGCTCAGACTCTGCTCGTGTCCTGTTCGTCTCGTGTCCTGGTCGTCTCGTGTCCTGATCGGCTCGTGTCCTGGTCGTCTCATGTCCTGATCGTCGGGCACCGGCTCACGTCCAGCATTGCGACAGGCTCAGCGCGGCCCAGCGGTCTTCTTCGATGCCCGCCGTGTGGCGATCTCGTAGAGCGTCACACTCGCCGCGATCCCCGCGTTCAACGACTCGGTCGCAGCGCTGATCGGTATCGACACCACCAGATCACAGGTCTCGGTGACGAGGCGCGAAAGTCCTTTGCCCTCGCTCCCGACCACGACGACGATCGGGCGGTCCGCGATCTCGAGCCCTGGGAGACTGACATCGCCGTCTCCATCCAGCCCGAGCACGAAGACGCCACGCTGCTGAAGAGCCTTGAGCGTCTGGGTGAGGTTGCCGGCCATCGCGACGGGCGTGCGCGCGGCGGCGCCCGCTGACGTCTTCCATGCCGCGGCAGTCAGACCGACGGATCGCCGCTGGGGAATGATCACGCCCTGACCTCCGAACGCGGCCGTCGAGCGGATGATCGCCCCGAGGTTGCGCGGATCGGTGATGCCGTCCAGCGCAACGAAGAGTGGCGTCTGTCCCCGCTTCAGAGTGCGCTCCAGAAGCTCGATCGGGTGATCGTATTCGTAGGGCGGTACTTTGAGCGCGACACCCTGATGGACGGAGTCGCGGCCGCCGAGCCGGTCCAGCTCGGGACGCATGACCTCCAGAATCGGAAGCCCTCGGTTGGTGGCGATCGACAGGATCTCGCGGATGCGCTCATCGACATCGATCCGTGCCGCGACATACAACGCGACAGATGGGATTCGCGCCCGCAGCGCTTCCAGCACGGAGTTGCGACCGGTGACGACCTCGGACTCGTCGGTCGGCTTCGAGCGGCGCGACGACGAACCCCCGCGAGAGGCCCCGGAGGATCGATCATCTGCGCGGTCACGACTCGTGCGCCTTGTCGGAGTGTCGGCTCCTGTGGCGGCGCCACCCGCCTTAGCGGCTGCCTTTGCGGCGGCCCTGTCACGTGCCGCCTTGGCTTTCCCTGCGGGATGGTATGGGCGGTCCTCAGCCCTCGGCGTCGGACCGCGTCCTTCGAGAGCCTGCTTGCCTTGTCCGCCGGAACCGACTTGGCGACCACGACTGGTCTTCCTCACCGCGCCACCGCGCGGCTTTCCACTGGGATTCTTCACGATTCGATGCTCCAATGCGCCCCGCCAGGGGTGTCTTCGATGCTGACGCCGGCGGCGCCCAGCTGGTCCCGGATACGGTCCGCTTCCGTATAGTTCCGCTCCGACCGCGCGGCATTGCGCCGGTCGAGCAGCTGTCCGATGAGCGCCGCCAGGGCACGATGGGACGGTGAAACATCGCTCCGCCACTGCGGCGAGAGCGGATTGATGCCGAGCACTTCGGTCATCGCGGCGACCTGTGCGCGTGCGGTGGCTGCCGCGTGGAGTTCCTCGGCGTCCAGCGCGATATTGCCGGAGCGCACCGTCTCGTGCAGCACAGCGAGCGCTTGAGGCACGGCGAGGTCGTCATCCATCGCGTCTGCGAACGCCTGCGGAATGGTCTCCACGCCGACTCCGGCAAACCGCGTACCCTCCAGGCGCCGGTCGACGCGCTCGAAGAAGCCGCTGATCCGTTCCAGCGCGGCTTCCGCTTCAGCGATGGAGCCATCCTGATAGTCGATCGTCGACCGGTAGTGGGCGGACCCCAGGTAATAGCGGATCACGAGTGGTCTGGCCTGCGCGAGGAGATCCGCGGCGTACACGGAATTGCCGAGAGACTTGCTCATCTTCTGACCGTTGACGTTCACAAGGCCGTTGTGCACCCAGTAATTGGCGAATGTGTCGCCCGCGGCAGTGGACTGCGCGAGCTCGTTCTCATGATGCGGGAATCGGAGATCGAGTCCGCCGCCGTGGATGTCGAAGTTGGGTCCCAGGTACCGACGGGACATGGCCGAGCACTCGATGTGCCAACCGGGCCTCCCGCCTCCCCACGGGCTCTCCCAGGAGGCCGACTCCGGCTCGTCCGACTTGCGGCCCTTCCACAGAGCGAAATCGCGTGGATCACGTTTCGCCCGCGGATCCGCATCCGGCGCGGCCTCCATCTTGTCGATGCTTTGCTTGGTGAGTTCACCGTAGCGATCCCAGCTCTGCACGTCGAAATACACATCGCCTGACGCATCCGGCGCCTGATAGGCATGGCCGGCCTCGATCAGCCGGGCGATCATCGCCTGCATCTCCGGGATGCTCGCGGTAGCACGGGGTTCATACGTCGGGGGTTGTACGCCGAGCGTGCGATACCCGTCCGTGAATTCCAGCTCATAGCGGTAAGCGAGCGCCCACCACTCTTCGTGGCTGCCGCCGGCCTGTGCTTCTTGTGCGTTGATCAGAATCTTGTCGTCGATGTCCGTGACATTGCGGACGAGGGTGACATCGTAGCCGCGGTAGCTCAGCCAGCGACGCAACTGGTCGTAGACGAGCGCCGAACGGAGGTGGCCGATGTGCGGAGAGGACTGCACTGTAGGTCCGCACACGTATATCCCCACGGCGCCGGGGGTGATCGGGGCGAAGTCGCGCAGAGCCTGTGCTCTGGAGTCGTAGAGTCGAACGGTCACGCGCTCAAGCCTACTTGGCGCTTCTCGCCGCCGAAGTCGTGTGACGCGATGCTCCAGCTCACACCTTGGCGCGCCAGTCGCCCTCGTCTTCCGCGTCGTCCTGTGCAGCGAATTCGGCGTCCGCGGCGTCTGGGCCTGCACCTGGATCGGCGTCGAGGATCGGAAGGCTGATGGTCTCAGTGGGCGGCGCGATGACGGTCGCCTCGTCCCGCCGATGGCGGAGCACATCGTTGATGTACGACGTGAGCGCTTCGGCGAGCGGCACATCACGTTTCTCGCGCTGCGACATGAACCACCGATGCTCGAGCAGCTGATGAAAGACTTCCGCCGGTTCCAGCTTTCCGCGGAGCTCGGACGGGATCGAGCGTACGACGGGCTCGAACACACGCGTCAGCCATTCGTGGGCCGTCGCCTCCTCGTCGGCGCCCGGCTTGGCGACCGTCGCGGCGTACGAGTCCAGGTCGTTCAGCAGACGCCGGGCCTGATTCTCCTCAGCATCCAGCCCGGTCAGGCGCAGCAGACGGCGCTGATGGTGCCCGGCGTCCACCACCTTGGGCTGAATGCGAACCTCCGTGCCGCTGTCGTCCGTCTTGATCGCGAGTTCGCCGATGTCGAAGCCCAGCTCGTTGAGGCGCTGGACGCGCTCGCTGATCCGCCACCGCTCAGACGATGCGAACGATTCACTGCCTGTCAGCTCCTTCCACAGGGAGCGGTAGGCCGCGACGATGCCGTTCGAGATGTTGATCGGATCGAGCTCATCGGCCACACGGCCGCCGGCTTCCAGATCCATGAGCTCGCCCGCGATGTTGACCCGCGCGATCTCCAGATCGTTCTCCCGCTGACCGTTCGACAGGCCGCCCTCATAGAGCTGGCCGGTCTCGGCGTCCACCAGATATGCGGCGAAGGCACCCGCATCCCGGCGGAAAAGAGTGTTCGACAGGGAGACGTCGCCCCAGAAGAATCCGATGATGTGCAGTCGCACGAGGAGCACGGCAAGCGCATCGACCAGCCGGGTCGCCGTGTCCGGGCGAAGGGTCTGCGAAAAGAGTGCCCGATAGGGCAGGGAGAATTTGAGATGCCTGGTAACGAGGACGGCGCTCAAAGGTTTGCCGTCGTCGTCCGCCCGGTTGTTGATCACCGCGACGGGTTCCACACACGGGATGTCGAGGCGCAGCAGGGCCCGGAGCATCTCGTATTCGCGCTTCGCCATCTCCCCGGTCGTCTCTTTGATGGCCACCACGTAGCCCGAGAGATTCGCGAACCGGACGAGGTGACGCGATATCCCCTTCGGGAGCAACGCGATGTGCTCGCTCGACCACTCGTCCAGCGGCAATTCCCACGGCAGATCCAGCAGCGCCGGATCGACCGTGGCCGCTGTGATGTTCAACGAGGCGCTCATGTGTGAAACCTACTCCAAAAGGTTCGGCGCCCGGCCGGGCGGATGTCCGCTCGGCCGGGCGCCGTTGTCCTCAGTGTGTCAGTCGGTCAGGACTCAGTCGACGACCGCGCCGCCCAGCCGCTCGCCGCTTTCGGCGTTGAACGTGTGCAGGTGGCCCACCTTCGGGGTGATGTAGACGACATCGCCTGCGTTCGGGTGGCTGCGTCCGTCGACACGAGCGACGACGTCGACACGCTTGTTGTCGACCTCGGTGTGACCGTAGAGGTATCCGTCCGCGCCCAGTTCTTCGACCAGGTCGACGTTCACGATGAGACCGTCGTTCGGGGTGAGCGAGACCACCACGTCCTCGGGACGGATGCCCACGGTGATCTGCGGGCCGCCGGCGCCGGCGAGCACCGAACGGTCGACAGGAACCGTGGCCGACCCGAAGGCGATGCCGCCGTCGACGACATCAGAGCCGAACAGGTTCATCGCGGGGCTGCCGATGAAGCCCGCGACGAAGACGTTGGTCGGCTCCGCGTACAGTTCGCGAGGCGTGCCGACCTGCTGCAGGACGCCGTCCTTGAGGACTGCGATCCGGTCGCCCATCGTCAGGGCCTCGGTCTGGTCGTGCGTGACGTAGACCGTTGTGACGCCGAGGCGGCGGGTCAGAGATGCGATCTGCGTGCGCGTCTGCACACGGAGCTTCGCATCGAGGTTCGAAAGCGGCTCGTCCATCAGGAAGACCTGAGGGCTACGGACGATCGCGCGGCCCATCGCGACGCGCTGACGCTGACCGCCGGAGAGTGCCTTCGGCTTGCGGTTGAGGTACGGCTCCAGGTCGAGCAGCTTCGCGGCCTCGAGAACCCGCGATGCGCGCTCGTCCTTGTGAACGCCCGCGATCTTGAGCGCGAAGCCCATGTTCTCGGCAACCGTCATGTGCGGGTACAGAGCGTAGTTCTGGAAGACCATGGCGATATCGCGGTCCTTCGGCGGAACGTCTGTGACGTTGCGCTCGCCGATGAAGATGTTGCCTTCGTTGACTTCCTCCAGGCCTGCGAGCATGCGGAGAGACGTCGACTTGCCGCAGCCCGATGGGCCGACGAGAACGAGGAATTCGCCGTCTTCGATCTTCAGATCGAGCTGATCGACGGCGGGGCGAGTGGAACCCGGATAGAGGCGGGTCGCCTTGTCATAGTTGACAGTGGCCATGGTTTTTCTTGCTCCTTCACCGGCAGGTACGTGCCGGACGATCCGTAGTGAATGGATGATGTGGAACCGCAGGGGACCCAGAGGTCAGCGATGACCACGGGCAATAGTATGCCACGGTTCGAACGGATCACCCATTCGGGGGCTCGACAGGGGTTGAGTGCGGGGCGTGGCCGGGCGGGTCCGGGTTGAGTGCGGGGCGTGGCCGGGCGGGTCCGGGTTGAGCGCGGGGCGTGGCCGGGCTGGTCCGGGTTGAGCGCGGGGCGTGGCCGGGCTGGTCCGGGTGGCGTGTGGTCTGTGGCCTGGTCTCGGGCATCGCCTGGCTCGCGTCCGCATGTGTCGGCTAAAGCCGCATGTGTCGGCTAAAGCCGCTCGTGTCGGTTAATGCCGCGCGCGTTCAGGTCCGCAGTTGCGCGTTCAAGCTCCATTCGGCCGGGTTCCAGGC
>FSWU01000409.1_pt1 | contig 12583 bp, 7 predicted proteins | sample 1638061 | NCBI WGS metagenome assembly FSWU01 (sample SAMEA3914788, study PRJEB12502) | metagenome | biome: forest; material: soil | place: Canada | collected 2011-07-03 | depth 0.1 m
CCTCTCGCCAGCTGGCCCGGCTCGACCTCGGAGGGGCAGCAGCGTCGACAGCGGGAATGGTCGGTCTCATCTACGGTTTCGCAACCGCATCGAGCGCGGGCTGGACCGACCCACGGGTCATCGCCGCGTTCGCGGTCGCAGCGGCCGGGCTGATCGCACTCGTCCTGATCGAACGGAAGCACGTCAATCCGGTCGTTCCGCTCGCCCTGTTCGCCCGGGGTCGCATCGCCGTCCCGTTCATCGCCATGCTCCTGATCCCCGCCGGCATGTTCGCCTTCTTCTACTTCATCTCGCTGTTCACTCAGCAGGTGCTGCACTTCGACGCGCTGGAGACGGGGCTCGCCCTCCTCCCCTTCGTGGCGACGATGGTGGCCACGAGCCAGATCACCCCGAAGCTGCTGCCACGATGGGGTGAGTGGCTGGTCGGTACCGTCGGGCTCGCCCTGCTCGGGCTCGGGCTGCTCTGGCTCAGCCCACTCTCGGACACGAGCACCTTCCTGAGCGGAGTGCTCGGACCGATCGTCGTCATGGGCGTCGGCGCGGGACTGACGTTCGCCCCGATCACCGCTGTCGTGATGCATTTCTCACCGGACGAGCACACCAGCGCGGCATCCAGCCTGCTTCAGACGATGCAGCAGCTCGGCGGATCGATCGGCGTCGCCGCGCTCACGACCGTGTTCGTATCGATCGCCGCAGGCGCAGGGGAAGCACGCGGCGTCTCGATGGCGATCCTGGGTGGAGTCGCGTTCGTCGCCCTCGCCTTCGTCCTCTTCGCGATCTGGGGTCGACGCATCCCCGTGGACGCGGATCCGGGTGCCGAAGCGTCAGGACGCCCGGTTCTCCACTGAACGCACCAGGGCGGTCCTGCGGGGGTCGGGACCGCCCACACGCGATTCGATAGAAAGCTGAGGCAGCTCCAGCGGGGTGGTCTCGGCCGTGGTCAGGTTCGTCACACCGATCAGCCTCGCGATCCGCGCGGCGACCGCTTCGGGATCCGCGAACAGCTCGAACCCGTGCACCCTCAGGTAGTGCCAGCCCAGACGCCGGAGGACTTCCGGCCGCAGACGCAGCGACTCTCGCAGCGTACCGCGGTCGATCACTTCGTCGGTATCGATCGCGACTGCCCGGTCCCCCGAGGATGCCACCAGCGCCAGTTTGCCGCGATAGTCGAGGTCCACCTTCAGCCCGCGGCGCTCCAGTCGAAGCGCCAGGTCCGCAAGCATCGGGTCGGGCTCTGCGGGCACCGGCTCGTTCCGACCGGACTGGATCGCCGCCGCCTCCCGCAGGAGCTCGGCCAACGCGACGATTCCGTGCCGCATCCGCGAGTCGTCGATGTCTTCCGGCGCGAAGCACGACACGATGTCCATCGATCGGCGCGCACGGGTCATGCCGATCGCGAGCTGGCGCTCCCCGCCCGGTTCGGCCAGAGAGCCGAAATTCGACAGCAGACGCCCGTGCGGCGTGCGGCCGAATCCGATCGAGAAGATCACGCGGTCACGGCTCTGACCGACCGACTGATCGAGTGTCACCACCGTGAACGGCTCGGCGCGGTCGCTCAGGATGAAGTCCGAGAGGTCGTCGCGCTTCGCGAACGCCGACAAGACCGCCTGATTGACGCGGACGGCGTGGCGTGGGCTCGCCGTGATCACCATCAGCGACTCACGCGGACGACGCGTCGCATGCTCGATCACCAGCTCGACGACTTTCGCGACCTCGGCGTCCACGCTCTCGACCGCGCCGCTGTCCGCGTCGGGCATTCCGTGGCCACCTCGGACGTAGTTGAGGGTCAGGCTTCCGTGGCCGAGATAGGTGCCGGCCCAGGGCAGCGATTCGATCTTGTCGCTGTAGAAGCGCCGGTTCACCAGGTCGGCAAGGTCCTCGCCGCCGGCACGATAGCTGCGCGTGAGCGTGAACACGGGTAGAAGTTCCGAGAGCTGCGCCAGCGCCGAGTCGGCGTGCAGCCGGTCGACGTCGACGTCACGAACGGAATCGTCCGGGTTCTCGCGCACCGAGATGTCGAATGGAGAGGGCGTCTGCGTCACCGGGTCGCCGAACACCACAAGCTGTTTCGCGCGCCGGATCGCACCGACGTTCTCAGCCAGGAGGGACGCACCGGCGTCGACCAGGAAGACCGCGTCGACGCTCATGTTCTCGTCGATCGACGGGGCCTCGTACGGCGACAACAGCCAAGCGGGAGCAAGTGCCCTCGACAGGTGAGGAGCGAGCGTGTTGAGATCCGTCGAGGAGACCTCGTCCCGTCCGTCCTTGAGCAGCTTGCGAAGCGCCTTTGCCTCATCCGGCCAGTCGACGACGCCGATCTTCCAGGTTTCGGCGAGCACCCAGGCGAGTCCCATGCCGGTGGACGAGGCATGCGCTTCGTCCACGAGGCGGAAGTCGGCCTCAAGCCGGTCGAGTACTCCCGTGTTCGCATTCAGGAGGGCGCGGTCGGACGCGAGTAGCTGCTCGAGCACCGTCTGCCACCAGGCGAGTTCCAGTTCAGCGCCGATCTGCCCGGGCGGAACATGACGAAGGGAGAGGTCTTCCAGCAGCGGATCGAGATCCAGCTCACGCAACGTCGCCAGCAGGGCGGTCCGCTCCTGAAGGTTCGCGAGCACTTCCGAGTCCTCTGCCAGTCCGTCGAGCGAACGGGTCAGTGTCGCGATGTCGAGAATCGCGAGCGACGCCGGCGTTCCGCTCCTGCCCAGCGGGACATCGAGACGCGCGAGGTCTTCGGCGACGCGCTGGTATGCGACCTGGACATCGGCCACGCCGACCGGAACCTCCGGCGTCACTCCGGCCGCCGCGAAACGGTTCCACAGGATGCGCTGCTGCTGGATCTTCCGGAGGCTCTCGTTCAGATCGGTGACGTGCACGCCGGGACGCAGGTACTCCATCGCGTGCTTCCGCAGTCGTCGACGGTTCGCGGAGGACATGGTCGGGCCGTCTTTGCGATTCGAGGTCGCGGCGATCAATTCGGCGAGCGAGCGATCGAACACCGACGGCTGGAACTTGTCCAACGTCTCCCGCAGGTCGAGAAGCAGCCGCAGGTAGACGCCGAGCTCTGCAATCGTCTCGAACGGACGCATGCGGGTCTGTCCGACCACGTCACCGGCGCGTGAGAGCAGGCGCGGCACCTCGGTGCGGGCCAGCTTCTTGGCCAATTCGTGGGCCGCGTCGCCCTCGGCGGTACTCGCGAACGAGGCGCCGTACCAGGGTGAGTCGCCCGGTCCGTACCGGAACTCCCCGAGGGCAGCGGCGTCCGCGAGCGTGCCCGCGGCACGTTGACGTCCGTTGGCGAGTGCCATGACCGACGATTGGCCCAATCGCGCGGTCGTCGACGGAGGCGTGGGCAGCTGAGCGAGACGAGCGAGTTCGTGCAGCGCGTCGAGCACGGAGACGCCGAGAGCCGGATCCCGCCGCGTAAGGGCATGCCGGTAATCGAGCAGGACTTTGCGCAGCCGGACCAGCGCATCGTCGACCTCGGCGATCTGAGGCTGTTTGGCCTTCTCGTTCCTGACGATGGACTGCACCAGATCGCGTCCGAGAGTGCGTGGACGGACCGCGATGCCGCCGAGCCCGATGGTCTCGAGGCGATGTGCGATGGCATCGAGGCTCGACCGGCGAGGTCCGACGACGAGTACGCGCTTGTGCTGAGCGACCAGGGCCCCGATGGCGTTGACGATCGTCTGCGTTCCGCCCGTCCCCGGGAGGGTCTTCACGACGATGGAGTTGCCGGCGCCGATCTGAGCGATCACCTTCTCCTGCTCTTCGTCCGCGTCGAGGAGCAGCGTGTCCGTAGCCGGCGACCGTTCGTCCTGGCCGACGGTCTCGGTGGGCGTGTAAGTCTCCTCGATGCGCCGACGCGCCGAAGGATTCCCGGCGAGCGCGTCGAGGAAGACGCTGTCCAGGTTCTCCGCGTCGCGCAGCAGCTCGCCCGCCACATCCGCGAACGATGAGACGACCAGCCGCGGCTGCACGTTGAACCAGGGCAGGTGAGAGGTCAGCCCGCGGAGCCGATCGATGACCGGCTGCGGCTTGAACACGCCGTTGCTGACGGCGAGTGCGACGAACGCCTCGGCGTCGAGGGTGATCTGGAACTGCTCGCTGAGCGCGTGAGCCAGTTGCGGGTTCAGGAACGGCCGGCCCTTGAGCTTGAGTTCGAAGTCGCGGCCGTAGCGCCGGATGGCGAGCGGTCGAAGCAGGACCGGCGCGACGAACTCGTCACCGCCGTGCCGCCATTCGGCGAGCCCGATGGCCAGGTGGATCGCGTCGAGCCCGCGAACGGTGCGCAGTTCGACGCTCTTGGAGGCGATCGCGTTGGCCGCGACGCGCGCGTTCCTCAGGGCCAGCTCGTCGCGGATGAGGCTGGACAAGAGCGTGGTCTTGCCCATGATGAATTGCGGGAGCCCGCCCGGATGCGTCGTGCTCAGTTCGATCCTGGTACGAGCACTGTCTTCGTAGTGGAGGAGCGGCGAACGACCGCCCAGAGCCCCCAATTGCTCCCGCCAGCGATGCCACACCGGCTCGGCGATATTGGCTGCGACCACGCTCGGATCCCCCACTGTCACGGTTACCGGACTCGTCGTCCGGGACATGTTCGGTGGGTTCAGAGGATCGCCTCGGCCCGAGATCCGCGTCGCCTCGGGAATGTCGCCGGTCTCGGCGAATGGCGAAAAGTCAGGCGCCGAGTCCGCCGCGTCTTGCGCCGTCTCGTCTTCTTCGCGCTTTCTGTCTAGCCGCCACACACCGTTACCCTATGCGGACAGGCCGCCAAAGCTACGCAACGCCGCAGAGTTTCGCGGTTTCCGGGTGTGTCGCGATCCTTGAGGAGATGGCTCGGGTCCGGATCGGCCCACCCCGGGTTCCGTCTGGGCTGAACTCCGGGTCGAACTAGGCCCAGCCCGACTCCACGAGCGCGGCGCGAGCCTCGGCCCGGGCGGAGTACGGGACATGGACTCCGCGGATGTCGCGGTAGTTCTGATGGCCGGGACCTGCCCAGAGGATCGAATCCCCCTCTTTCGCACGCCGGACAGCCTCGCGAATCGCCTGCTTCGGGTTCGGCACCTCGATCGTCTCGACGTCCGGCCGAGCCTCCCGCGCGGACTCGACCAGAGTCGTCCGGATGATCTGAGGGTCCTCGAAGCGCGGGTGGTGATCGGTGACGATGAGCAGATCGCTTCCCTCTATCGCCGCGCGCGCCATTGCGGGTCGCTTCGTCTTGTCCCGGTCACCGTCAGCACCGAAGACCATGATCACCTTGCCGGCGGTGACCTTCCGGATCGCATCCAGCGTCTTCGCGAACGCATCGGCGCTGTGACCGAAGTCGACGTAGACCGTCGGCCCGCGGTTGCCCGAGACCCGCTCGGTGCGTCCCGGCGGGTGGACACGGATGCCGCCGTCCCGGGTCAGAGTCTCCGCAATCCGTTCGAGCTCGAACCCGCCCTCCGCGAGCATTGCGATGGCGAGCCCGGCGTTGGCGGCCATATGACGGCCGATCACCGAGACCGAGGTGGACAGCGCCCATCCGTCCCGGTTGCTGACGGTGAAATAGACGCCCTTCGAATCCTCACCGGTCACCTCGACCAGCCAGTCCGCTTCAGGCGCAGTCTCGGCGGTGCCTGCTCCACTGTCGCTCACGGCGGCGGACTCCGGCGCGGTCGCGATCGTCACGACGGGGATTCCGGCGCTAGCGACCAGCTCCGCACCAGCAGGTGTGTCCAAGCAGATCACCGCTCGACGAGCATGCTCCGGCTGGAACAGCGGCGCCTTCGCCGCGAGGTAGGTCTCCATGTCGCCGTAGTCGTCGAGGTGATCGTGGGTCAGGTTCGTGAACCCCGCGACGTCGAAGACGGCGCCGTCGACGCGGTGCCGGCTGAGCGCCTGCGCACTGACCTCGATCGCCGCGGCCCGCACGCCGGCCTCCGACATCCGCGCGATCAGGGAATGAAGTTCTGTCGCCTCGGGCGTCGTGAGGCCGCTGACCAGTTCGACCTTCCCGAAGCGTCGTTGCGCGGTCGAACTGAGCCCCACCGGAACATCGAGCTGATTGAGGATCGCCTCCAGGATGTAAACGGTCGACGTCTTGCCGTTCGTTCCGGTCACGGCGAAGAGTTCTACACCGCTGTCCGCGGTTCCGTAGAACCATGCGGCCACGTCCCCGAGCCGCGACCTCAGCGAATCGAGCACGATGACGGGGAGTCCGGATGCGCCGGCGGTCGCCGATCCATCGGAGTCGGTGAGGATCGCGGCGGCGCCGCGGTCGCGCGCATCGGCCGCGAACGTAGCACCGTGCTGATTCAAACCGGGCAGCGCAACGAAGAGATCACCGGGGTGCACATCCGACGAGCTCACCGTCAGACCGGTCAGCTGCACATCCGCGAGATTGCTCGTTCCTTCTGGCGTCTTCGACGACGAATCAGCGGGGACTTCCTGAGCCGACCCTCCCAGGACGCACCCGAAACGCTTCGCGACCTCGGCGAGCGACCGCGAGGGACCGCGCTCCGGTCTCACAGGCGGCGGGACAGGCTGGGAGAGAGTCATCTTTTCCTATTCGTGCTCAGGTTGTCAGCTCGTGGAAGGTGTCGGCTCGTGGCCGGGTACCAGCCTAAAGCAGGCGCGGGCGCACGTGTCCTGTCCTTCGGACGCGAAATCATTGTGGATCGGGCCGGCCGAACGGAAGTCGTGCGGCCGCGCCGCCATTGCGCGGCCGCACGGCACGCTCAGGCGGTGACGCCGAGCTCGGCGAGCGCGTCCTCGACGATCGTCAAACCTTCGAGCCCCGGCATCCGACTGATGTTCTGGTCGATGCGCTGGGCAGCTTTGATCCCTTCGACGCCGCCCATCAGGTGGTTCATCACGTGAACCACCTCTTCCTTCTCCATGATGCTCGAGCCGACCGGAGCCCAGAAGTTCTTCAGTGCGAATCGCGCCAGCTTCTGCGCTTTGGTGCTCCTCGCCAGGCGATCCCGGGCTTGGGACGTGTAGAACGCAACGTGCCGTGCCTCCTGTTTGGCGATGCGCCGGAGCAGTTCGGCCAGGGTCGGGTTCTCCTCGAGTTCCGCCATCCGGTTGTATGCCGCGATCGCAGAATGCTCGTTGGCGGCGCCCCACGCCATGTGGACGGCGACGAAGTCGGTCCCCACGAGCTTGCCCATCAGCGACTGCTTGATCGGATCGAAGCGATCCTTCCAGCCCAGCTTCAGCCGGTTGGCCTTCAGCTGGTCGTAGTCGACGGTGATTCCGTGAACGGCGAGCACCGCCGAGAGGGCCTCGCCGTGCCAGAACTCCTCACGGTTCCACATCGTCATGAAGGCTCCGACCTCCGGCTCCCGGTGCGAAGGAGTGGTCAGAAGATCGCGCGTGTAGCAGACGGTGTGGTATTCGACATCGGTCATGTACCGGAGTGTGCGAAGCGACCCCTCGGGGAGAGGATGCTCGCGGAACTGATCGAAATCCAGATCATCCCAGTGCACGCTGACCGAGGTCGCGGTGTACTTGTCAACGTCGAATGCCATATCACCCGGGTCCTTCCGGCAGTCCACCCGCCACGACTCCCGGCGGGTCTTATTACAGTCTTTACTACTTCTCCTGCTGTTGCACCTGGCGCGCGCCTGAGCTTCGCTTCCACGAGCGCACCTGCCAGCGTCGCCTCCGTGCTTCGCGCCACAGGCTCGAATCCGGATTGACCGCTGTCGGGTGCCCCAGAAGTTCGAGCCAGACCAGGTCGGAGTGGCTGTCCCCATAGCCGTATGAGTGGGCGAGGTCGAGCCCGTTCGCCTCGGCGTAGTGCAGCAGCCAGGCCGCGCGCGCCTCGTCCACGAGTGGCGGCTTCTCCAGGTATCCGGTCAGGATGCCGTTGCGTTCGTCCATCGAGCTGCCGACCACCTCGTCGAACAGGTCGGCGATCGGCGCGGCGAGCTGGCCGATCGAACCACTGACCAGGACGGTGCGATGTCCCGCCTCCCGATGCGCACGGATCCGGTCGATCGCCGCCGCGCTGGTGTGCCGGAGCATCGTCGTACGGTAACCACCGGTGACGATCTTCTTCATCCGGGAGACCGGCATTCCACCGTAGCGACGGAGGAAAAGCCGGATGAACTCGCCGCGATCCCGGCGCTCGGCGCGAAGATACGACGGAAGAGTGGTCGACAGGCTGACCACCTCGCCAGGCCAGGACGCCCAGCCGAATCCGGCGGAGCGCACCCACAGGTACTGCTCGACGATGTTGGAGTCGACGACGGTTCCCTCGAGGTCGAACACGGCCACCACGTCGGTCCGGCGCGGCAACGGTTTCTCGCCGCGTGGAGTTCCGGAGGCGCCCTTGCTGCCCGATCGGGACGCGAAAGCACCCGTCAAGCCGATGATCGAGGGGAAGTGCACGTTCTGGAGGTAGTCCTCCCAGTCGATCGCGCGCAGGTCGAACCCGCCCTCGCCGCGAACCCGTGCGGGAAGAGCATCGAGAAGAGCGGTCGTCCTCTTGTCGTCGAAGATCGTCTCCGTCTGCACGTACGCGCGGTACAGACTCGACAGATCGCGCAGCGTCTCGAGGTCCGCCCCTCGCTGCCGGGCCTTGTCCAGCCGCGCACGCATCCCCTCGGTCGGCGGAAGCCGCTCGAGCCAGGCTTCGCGGATCTCGTTGATCTTGCGCCGCGCCCGCAAGGAGCGCTCCACCTTCCGGCCGCCCGGGAACTTCCACGTCGGCACCTGGATGTGCCCCTCGCCCGGGTTCGGCATCGGGTGTTCGGTGAAGTAGTCCTTCACGTTGCGGAACATCCGGTGCATCGGCAGCGGATTGGCCGCCCCCGAGCTGGCGTGGTAATACGCGACCTCGGTGCGCTTCGGTGGGTTGGCCGCGACCGCGAGCACGACGTTCACCACGTAGTCGACGGGCACCACGTCGAGGATGCTGTCCGGCAGACCCGGGAACTCGGGCAGCAGGCCTCGTCCGTAGGCGAGGATGATCGGGTCGGCCACCTTGAAGCCATCGATCCATCCCGGATAGGGGTGCACCAGGGCACTTTCGATGATGGCCGGCCGAACCACTGAGAGCGCATGCCCGCCTTCCGCCCAGAGTTCTTCCGCGGCGCGTTCGGCGAAGGCCTTCGTGAGCGTGTAGACGTCGGTCCAGCCCAGGCTCTCGGCGCGCACCCGTCCGAGTTCGACCAGACGGCCCTGCACCCAGTCGACCCGGGCCTGCTCACTCGCCTTCGCGACGGCCTGCGGACCTTCCTTGCCGTGCTCCGAGCGCGCTTCCGCGATGAATCGCCGCAGCCGCTCAGGCTGCCGGGATGCCAGCTCGACGCGCTCCCGTGCGGAGTGGGCGGCCTCGTACTCTGCGCGCCAATCGACATCGTGGGTCAGCCGGCTCTCCGGCGCGATCCCTTTCCGGATGCCGCCGACGTACGCCGTGGAGATGTGGACCACATGGGGGTCGCTCCCGCTGGCCTCGAGCGCGCCGTACAGCCCGAGAGCACCGCCCACGTTCGTGTCGAACGCCTGGTCGACGGGCGGATCGAAGGAGACCGTCGACGCGCTGTGGATCACGACGTCGATATCGCCCGGGAGCGCAGGCAACCTGTCGAGCGCTCCCTCGATGACCGTCAGCCGCTCACGGATGGTCTCCTCGACGGCATCCACACCGACCCGCTCACGCCACGAACGGAAGACGGGCTTCCGCAGAAGATTCCGCAGCCGGTCGTCGCCGCTCGTCCGTCCTTTCGTGCGCACGACGAGCGAGATCCGTGTGCGTGGGTGGGAGGTGATCAATCGCTCGAGGATCGCCTGACCGACGAAACCGGTGCCACCGGTCAGCAGGACGTGCCGGTCGCCGAGGTCGGATCTGGCCCGCGCCGGGCTCATGAGACGAGCCGCCCTCGCACCGTTTGCGCCACGCGCGATCCGATGCGCGGAAGCTCTGCGATCCGCGTCGCAATGGCATCCGCGGCGGCCGCGCCGGCAGAGGAGCCGGCAGCGCTGCCGAAGACATACCGTTCGAAGAATGTACGATCCTCGTCAGAGTGATCCGCCGCTCCGATCGGCCACGCCATCGCGCGCAAGGAGCGCCGGGTGAGCCGCGCGGCCCGTTCAGACTCGGAGAGACGGCGCACCGACTCGTCGAAGAAGAATTCTTCGTGCCGCGCCTTCACGTCGAGGATCAGCTCGATGGTCGAGCGGAGTGCCCGGTTGTCCGACACCTCGGCGATGCGCTCATAGGCCGCGCGAGTCACCCACTGGTCCACCAGTTCCGTGGTCGTGTGCACGGCGACGATGGTGGGCCCGACGACGATCGCCTGGAGCGCGCGCCGGATCGGACCGATCCGTTCCGCTCTTTCCGCCATCGACCGGCGGCGCGGTCCCTCCGGCCGTGGAGGCGATTGATACCCGCTGGCTTCGACGACGGCCTGCAGCGCATCGGCGATCCAGAACTTCTCGAATGCCCACGTGACCAGGAACGCGGTCACCCGCGCGTCCTTGTGGGTCGCCGTCACGAGCACATTGCGCAACCACTGCATCGTCGCGGATTCGAGATCACGCAGGTACGAGATCGCACGGAGCGAGTCCTGCGTGAGCGGAGAGCTCTGAAGGTCGCTCAGGTCGAGTTCGGCGCGATGGTTGCCACGGGCCGTCTTCGTGAACTCGCGCACGTCGAACCGCGGCCTCGGATTCGTCGCCGCCGTCATGTCACCCTTCGCCAGCCCGCAATATTCCCGCAGCGTGATCGACAACTGACAACGGTGGCCGGATCTGCATCGGTGACGCGCGCTGATGGTCTCACGTCTGTATTCCCTGCACGTATTCTATGGGCACGTAGTCTAAGGTCCATGGCAACAGCTCTCATCACGGGCGGAACTTCGGGGATCGGCGCCGCGTTCGCGCGCGCCCTCGCTGCGCGCGGCGACGACCTCATCCTGGTCGCCCGCTCGGTCGAGCGGCTCGAGAGCACGGCCGCTGAACTACGCGGTCTGGGCACCGGTTCGCGGATCGAGATCCTCTCGGCGGATCTGAGCGATCGCGCGGACGTCGAGCGCGTCGCGGCACGGCTCGAGGACCCCGAGCGTCCTGTGGATCTGCTCGTGAACAATGCCGGATTCGGCATTCACGCGCGCCTCACGTCGAAGGACGTGACGGAACACGATCGCGGCTTCGAGGTGATGTGCCGTGCCGTGCTGGTGCTGTCCGGAGCAGCCGCCCGCAGCATGCGGCCCCGTCACGCCGGAACGATCGTCAACGTCTCGAGCACCGCCGGATACATCACGATGGGCAGCTACTCCGCCATGAAGGCGTGGGTGACATCGTTCACCGAAAGCCTCTCCGTCGAACTCCACGGCACCGGCATCCAGGTGACCGCACTGTGCCCCGGCTGGGTACGCACTGAATTCCATCAGAGAGCGGGGATCCGAGCGTCCTCGATCCCCGGACCGATGTGGCTCGACGCCGATGAACTCGTCGCCGCGTGCCTGCGGGATGTCGCACGCGGCCGAGTGCTGTCCGTGCCGACCGCTCGCTACCGGGCCGTCATCTGGATGCTCCGTCATGCACCGCGCGGTCTTGTCAGGGCGGTGTCCGGCCGCATCTCATCGAGTCGAGACGAGGCCCAGGTATGAGCCGCAAAAGCCGCACGAGCGTTCGAGTGCCGGGTAGCGATACGGTTAAGCGGTGACCGATCCCGAGGAGGCGACCACGACAGCGCGGTCTGGTACGTTGACGTCGGTTCACGACCGTTTCACTTCTAAGACTCTGGCCGTGGCACGATTCCTGGCTCAGCGCGCCCTTCTCAAGCCTCTCGTGTGGTCGTTGCTGCGCGTTGAGATCGTCGGCCGCGCGAAATTGCGCACTCTCAACAGTCTCCGTGGCGGGTTCATCGTCGTCGCCAATCACTCCAGCCATTTGGATGCCCCGCTCATCACGTGCGCCCTTCCGAGGCCGCTCTCCCGCTACCTCGCCACGGCCGCTGCCGGCGACTACTTCTTCGAGGTCTGGTGGCGTCGCGGCCTGACCGCCCTGTTCTTCAACGCGTTCCCCGTCGACAGATCCGCTAAGCGGGCGGCGGCCGGCGCTGCCTCCGAGACCACGGCCGCGCGGCAATCAGCGGCACGCACTCCGCGCAATTCGGAGGTGCGCCGAGCGCCCGCCGACCCGCGCACGCCGCGCATATCGCGACCCGTCTCGACCAAGACGCTCCTGCGTCGCGGCATCCCCGTTCTCGTGTTTCCGGAGGGAACGCGCTCACGCGATGGTGAGCTCGGCAATTTCCAGCCGGGAGCGGCGGCACTCGCCGCGTCCTGCGAGGTCCCACTCCTTCCCGTGGCGCTCGTGGGCGCCCACGAGGCCCAGCCGAGGGGCGCGAGCTGGCCGAAAGCCGGCCGTCCGGCCGTCAGGGTGGTGTTCGGAGATCCGATGCATCCCAGCGACGGCGAGGAACCGAAAGAGTTCATCGAACGGATCAAGACCGAGATCCTGCGGCTGCGGCAGCGACACGAGGCGGGTAGCCTCGCGCACGCAGCACTACCCAAGAAGTCCGGACCTTCGCGCCCGGCATCATCAAAAGGAGCATCCGCGTGAGCGAGGCCGAATCGACCCCATC
>FSWU01000042.1_pt1 | contig 12524 bp, 10 predicted proteins | sample 1638061 | NCBI WGS metagenome assembly FSWU01 (sample SAMEA3914788, study PRJEB12502) | metagenome | biome: forest; material: soil | place: Canada | collected 2011-07-03 | depth 0.1 m
CCAGTCCCCGAAGCCCCAGACCCCGAAGCCCCAGACCCGGAAAGCGAGTGCCCGGTAATGAGCGAACCCCTCCTGGCCATCCGCGAGCTCAGCGTGGACTATCAGACCGAGCGTCCCGTACACGCCGTCCAGCACGTCTCGATCGACATCCACCCTGGCGAGATCTTCGGGCTGGCAGGCGAGAGCGGTTGCGGAAAGTCCACTCTCGCATACGCCGTGACACGGCTGCTGACCCCGCCTGCCGAGATCGTCCACGGCTCCATCGACTGGGCGAACGATGACGGCTCGCACACCGACATCCTGAGCCTCGACGGCAACCAACTGCGAGCGTTCCGCTGGCAGGAGATCTCGATGGTGTTCCAGGGGGCGATGAACGCCCTCAATCCCGTCCACAAAGTGCGGTCGCAGATCGCCGACATCTTCATCGACCACGGGTCGAAGCTGTCGCGCAAGGAGCGGACGGAGCGCGCGGCCGAGCTGCTGCGCACGGTCGGCATCGACCCCTCGCGCCTGAACAGCTACCCGCACGAGCTCTCCGGCGGGATGCGCCAGCGAGTGATGATCGCGATGGCGCTCGCGCTGCGCCCGCGGCTCATCGTGATGGACGAGCCGACGACCGCACTCGACGTCGTGGTGCAGCGCAACATCCTCGATGAGATCAACCGCCTGCGCGACGAGTTCGGCTTCGCGGTGCTGTTCATCACGCATGACCTCGGGCTGCTACTGGAGATCAGCGACCGGGTCGGCGTCATGCTCGCGGGTTCGCTGGTCGAGCAGAACACCCCGGCCGAACTGCTGCAGAGCCCGCAGCACGACTACACGAGGCATCTGCTCAGCTCCTTCCCCAGTCTGCGCGGCGACATGCCGCACACCGGAACCCGCTATGTCGCCGAAGCGGATCGGCCCAGTACCGAGGCGCGCCGGCCCCGAACCGAGGAGGCACGAGCATGACCACTCTCGAAGCGATCGGCATGCGGAAGGTCTACAACATCCGCGGCGGGTTCCGCGGCACCGAACTGGTGGCCGTTGACAACGTGTCGATCATCGTCAAGCCGGGCCAGACGGTCGCTCTCGTCGGCGAGAGCGGAAGCGGGAAGTCCACGATCGCGAAGATGCTGATCCGGCTGGTCGAACCCACCGCCGGAACCGTCACGCTGGACGGCGCCAGCCTCGGCACAGGAAGACGCGAGACCAAGCGCTACCGCTCCCGTGTGCAGATGGTCTTCCAGGACCCGTTCTCATCGCTGAACCCGGCGCTGACGATCCGGCACCAGCTCTCGCGGCCGCTCCGGATCCACGGCATCGTGCGGACCCGGGCCGAGGAGGAGGCCGAGCTGCTGCGGCTGATGGACGCCGTCAACCTGTCGCCGGCGGCCACCTTCCTGGAGAAGTACCCCCACGAGCTCTCCGGCGGCCAGCGTCAGCGGATCGCGATCGCGCGTGCTCTTGCTCCCCGTCCCGAGGTGCTTCTCGCCGACGAACCGGTCTCGATGCTCGACGTGTCGATCCGGCTCGAGATCCTTCAGCTTCTCGACGACCTCAAAGTGCAGAACAACCTCGCGGTCCTGTATATAACCCATGACCTCGCGACGGCACGTCACTTCTCGTCGCAGATCGTCGTCCTCCGCCACGGTCGCGTGGTCGAGCGTGGGGACAGCGACGAGGTCATCCTCAACCCGCTCCACCCATACACCCAGCTTCTGGTCCGGGCCGCGCCCGACCCCCAGTCCGAGCCGTTCGTCGTGGACCCCGAGCGCTACCGCAACCACCCGGAGGCCGTCATCTCGGACACCGACCCCGACGTGACATCGCCGGATCTTCCGGCACACTGGGTGCGGAGCTGGCAGGACGACGTGTCGGTCCAGCGGGATCTGGCTCAACTCTCGACAGACACCCTCGCGCACCGAGCGTGATCGACAGATCCCGCCGGCATGGAACCGTCAGCTGACGGGCGCGGATGCGCGGGCGAAGAAAGTGCGGAGCCGATAGCGTTCTCCGGCGTACTGGATCGTCGACGCCAGGATCGGTCGATCCAAGCGATTCCTGACCAGCTGGACCATCACCAGGGTTGGCGAACCCGCCTGAACGTTCAGATGCTCGGCGATCGTCGAACTCGCTTCGCGCGCCTCGATCGTCGTCTCGGCGTTCGTGAGTTCCAGTCCCGCGGCGCCCAGAGCCGCATAGAGCGATTCCGTGCGGAAGTCGGCCTCGAGAAGCTTCGGGGCCAAATCTGCCGGCACAAGAGCCACGTCGAGTGCAATCGGGACGTCGTTGAGTTTGCGCACCCGTTCGATGCGGTGAACCGGCGTTCCCGGCGCGATCTGAAGCAGTTCCGCCTGATCGATCGTTGCGGGTACCATCCCCGATGCGAGCACATCCGATCCGGCGATCAGGCCCATCCGATCGGCCGTCTCGGTGAACGACTCAAGGCTGTTCGGCCACTCCTTCTGCCCGGCCGCCGCAATGTACCAGCCGCGACCCAGAGCCGGTTTGAGGACGCCGTCCTCGACCAGACGCGCCAGCGCCTTCCGCAGCGTGACCCGGCTGATGCCAAGTTGCTGACACAGTTCCCGCTCCGGCGGTAGCCGCGACCCTGCCTTGAGCGCACCGGCTGCGATGCGGTCCCGCAGGGAATCCACTGCTTGCAACCAGAGCGGGTCCGGATAGTCGGTGCCGAACTGAATCTGCGCCGACCCCGGATTCGGGCGAGTGCTCACGGCAACGCCACAAGACGATCGAAAGCAGCATCCAACTCAGCGTCGACCCTCTGGCGAACCGGATCCTCCTCGTAATACGCGATGATCTCCCTCGCTCCTGCCGAAAATGAGACGCTCGGCGAGAAGTCGGGAACGAGCCGTCGCAACTTCGTCGTGTCGAAAAGCATCGTGTGCCGGAAATCGTGCTCCAGCACATCAGCCCACCCCGACACCTCGGTCGCGATCGTCTCACTCGAGCGGTGGGCCAGCACAGGCTTGCGAACGCCTGCAGCAGCAGCGAGTTCCGTGTGGATCTGGTCCCACGTGAGAATGTCCCCGCTGACCACGTTCACGGTCTCGCCGATGGCGTGCCCGTTTCCCAGCAGGGGCACGAAGGCGCGGGCGAAATCGCTCGAATGCATCAGCGTCCAGAGCGAGGTTCCGTCGCCGTGGACGATCACTGGCCGTCCCTGGCGCATCCTATCGATCGCGGTCCACCCGGACAGGATGGGCATCGCCGTCCGATCGTAGGTGTGGAAAGGCCGGACGACCGTCAACGGGAAACCGGAGTCCCGATACGCCGCACGCATGAATTCTTCGCACTCGATCTTTCCCCGTGGGTAGCCGAAGAACGGCTGGCTGACCGGAGAGGACTCCGTGATGGGGAGCTGAGGCACCGGCCGGGCATACACGGAGCAGGTGCTGATGAAGACGTACTGGCCGGCGATATCCCCGAAAAGCTCGGGGTGACCGGCCAGATCCGAGGGAGCATATCCCACCCAGTTCACGACCGCGTCGAAGCTCTCACCGCCCAGCACAGTGCGCAGGGCATCGACGTCAGAGACGTCGGCGCGCAACTGGCGGACGCCGTCCGGAAGGGCGCGACGCGGCTGCGACCTCGTGACAACCGTCAGGTCGATCCCGCGCCCCACCGCCTCTGCTGCCGCGGCTGAACCGATCATGCCGGCACCACCGAGAAAGAGAACCTTCGCTGTCATCTCAAAACTCCTGTCGTACGTCCGCGCGAGAGCCCGTTCCCGACCAGGTACCGATAGCTGGTCTCAAGGGCCTCGAAGGTGTCCACGTCGAGCCGTTCCAGCTCGACGATGTGCCAGGTCCGGCTGGAGGTCCGACGAAGAGTCTCGGTCCAGTCGATCTGGCCCTCTCCGATCGGGACCATCACGTCGTCCTCATAGCTCGCGACCGGACCGTCTTTGATGTGCACGAAGCGCACTCGCTCGCCGAGCCGGGAGATCACATCGGCGGGGTCGACGCCGCCCATCACCGCCCAGTACGCGTCAAGCTCGACCAGGACGCGCTCGTCCAGCTGGCCGAGCAGGAGGTCATAGGCCTCCCGGCCGTCGAACACGCGGGAGAACTCGGCGAAATGATTGTGATACGCGATCGACATCCCCCGCTCTCCGGCTAGCTCCGCGGCCTCGTTGACCCGCTGGACGCCGGCGGTGATACTCGCCGGCGATTCGAATTCCTCTCGCTCCATGCTCCACACGAGCACGCCGGCTCCGAGCTCGGAGGCGTCGTCGAGGATCCGCTCCGCCTCCGTCCCGGCAGGGAACGGCGTGTGCGCGCTCGTGATCTCGAGACCCGCCGCGGCAACCGCTTCGCGGACCCGCCGCGCACCGAATCGCTCCACCAGCCCGTACGTCTCGATTCCCAGATAGCCGATCTCTGCGACGCGGGCAAGTGTGCCGTCCAGGTCGCGACTGGCCTGCTCGAGCACCGTGTACGCCATGACCGCGATCGGCGGCACAGCGCTGGGCTGCTCACTCATCGCGATCGCCTCCCGCCGCCCACACCATCGCCTGCTTGACCAGAGTGCGCACGGGCGGCTCGCCCCAGGAGCGCATGTCGTGCCCGAGGGCGAGGTACACGACGCGTCCGCGCCCCGCCCGACGCGTGTACATGATCGGGATGACCGCGCCGTCCGCGCGATGGCGCTGAGCAAGGACCTCGATGTCGTCGTCGGCGAGCTCGAATTCGTAATACTCGTCGAAGAGTTCGAAATCATCCACCCCACGCGTGATGGGATGGTCGGCGACGATCTCGATCAGCTGGCGTCCCTCGTGGTGCCCGGGCCCGTGTGAAAGATAGCGATTGCCCAGGAGGTCGAACAGCGGCCGATCGGCGGGATCGAGCCCGTCGCCCGACCAACCGAGGATGTTCGAACCGTGAACGGCGACATACCCCTTTCCGCCCGCGACGAGCTCGGCCAGTCCGCGTTGCTGCTCCGTCACGAACTGGCCACCCGACGTGTAGAAGAGGTACACGTCGGCATTCGCCGTCTCCGGCCTCGGATCGACGAAACGGCTGGTGCCGGCTGCGCGACGGCAGGCGAAGCCCGCTTCGATGCCCAGCTGCTGAAAGACCAGCGAGGCCCCGATGAGGTCGTGATGGATGTCATCGCCGTTGACGATGACCATGGCGCTCTTTCCGAGTGCAGTCATAGTTTCTCCGAACTTATTCCCGGGTTCGATTCCCGGGCTGATCCTCTGGGATGGATTGCTTACTTCGGTTCCAGACGGACGGCGACGACCGCGTTGGGCTGCGAACTGAAATAGGGATTCTCAGCGGTCGGGAATCCCGTCGCCTTGCTCGCGTCCCACTCGCCGTACAGGTTCCAGTAGAAGAGGACGATCCATGGCACCTGCTCGACGAAGATCTCCTGCATCTGGTTGATGATGTCCTGCTGCTCCGCTGCCGTCGATGCGTACGGGTACTGTTCGAAAAGCTTTGCGGCCGTCGCGTCTTCGAAGCGATTGATGTTCTGCCCGGACGCGATCACCTGGCCGACCGGCTTCGACCATGCAGGGTTCATCGTCCAGTTGTAGAACTGCCACGCGGTCACCGGGTTGTTGATCGGATAGCCGATCGACGCCTGATACTTCCCCGACTCGGTCAGGTCATTGATGTCATTGACCGCGACTCCATCGATGGCGACCTTGATACCGACATCCTTCATCTGGGAGATGATCACCTGGGCCGGAGCGACCTGGTCGGTATAGGCGCTCGGAATGGTGATCGTGAACGCAAGCTGCTGGCCGTTCTTGTAGTAGTAGCCGTCGCTCTGCTTGGCGAACCCCTCCCCCTCGATCAGCTTGGTGGCAGCGGCCACGTCCTGCTTGAACACCAGGTTCTTGTACTGGGGTGCCAGCACGTCCTTGAACGCGGGCATGGGCAGGCCGGTCGGGCTCGTCGCCGGCTGCGAGCCACGAGAGGACGCGATCTGCTTACGATCCAGCGCGAGGCTCACTGCCTTGCGGATGTTCAGGCTGTTGAAGGGGAAGACCGCGTTGTTGGTGATCAGCCCGTCCGTGCCGACGATCGGCCAGAAGATGCGGTTGTTCTTGTTCTTGTCGAGGTAGCTCTTCTGCACATTGGGGATGTAGTCGCCCGCCCAATCCAGCTGACCGGAGATGATCGCGTTCGAGTACGACGTGTCATCCGAGTAGGCGGTGAATCGGATGCCGCCGATCTTCGGCTTCCCCGGTTGCCAGTATTTGTCGTTCTTGGCGAGCAGGTAGCTCTGCGGCGAGTAGGTGCTGAGGACGAATGGGCCGGTGCCGATCGGGTTCGGATCCTCGAACTTGGTCGGATCACCGGCGTTCGCCCACTTGTGCTGGGAGACGATCGACAGCCCGAGGTTGGTGACGAGGTCCTGCTCGGCCGGTGCGCTGTACGTGAATCGCACGGTGTGCGGGTCGACTGCCGTGACCGTTTCGAAGTAGACGCCGAAGAGGTTCAGCGCTGGGTTCTTGTTGATCAGGTTGTAGGAGAACACGACGTCGTCGGCCGAGAACGCCTTCCCGTCGGACCATTTCACGTTGGGCTGGAGCTTGATGTCCAGAGTCTTGTTCTGGTTACTCCAGGTCCACGACTTCGCCAGCCACGGGATGATGTCGTTCGCCTTGGCCGGATTGACCTGGATCAGCGGCTCGTAGATCATTCCGCCAGAGCCGAGCACTTCGGCATTCGTAGCAAGGAACGGATTGAAGACGCGGGTGAGGCCGGTCGCCGTTCCACCGGCGTTCAAGATCAGGCTGCTGCTACTGCTGCCGGCGCTGGTGGTGGTCGTGCAAGCGGCCAGTGCCAGGGACATCCCTGTGGCGCTGACGAGCCCCACAAACGCTCTGCGAGTGACGTCATTGGTGTGCTGCGTCGTCATCGGTGTACCTCTCCTCATCGATTATTGGTAACGCGTGGATTTGGGTGCAGTTGTCGTTCGGTCGTGCAGATGGTGCGTTCAGCTCTCAGGAGCTGCCGGCGGCGTGGACACCGCAGGTGTTTCGCTTGCGGCAGCCGACGCTGTCGCATTCGCCGCGGATGGCGCCTCGACGGCGTCCGCGGACAGTTCTGGGGATCCCTCGTACAGCCAGCAGCGCGCCCACTGCCCGGAGCCGACGTCGAAGCGCGGCGGGGGCGTGGTTTTGCACTTCTCCATCGCGAACGGGCATCGGGGGTGGAAGCGGCAGCCTGATGGAGGGGTGATGAGGCTGGGCGGCTGCCCGATCGCCTCGATGCGTTTGCGGTCGGCGGGACGATCCGGGTCCGGAGCCGACGAGAGCAGGAGCTGGGTATACGGGTGCTTCGCGTTCTGGGTCACGTCTTCAGACGACCCGCTTTCGATCAGCTGCCCCGCATACATCACGGAGGTGTTCTTGGCGAAGTAACGCGCGGTGGCGATGTCGTGTGTCACATACAGCAGCGCGACGTTCAGCTCGCTGGCCAGGCGACCAAGGAGATTGAGAATGCCCAGACGGATCGAGACATCGAGGCTCGAGACCGGCTCGTCGGCCAGAAGCACCTGTGGCCGGGCGGCGAGCGCGCGGGCGATCGACGCGCGCTGCCGCTGACCGCCCGACAGCTCGTGCGGGTACTTCTCGGCGAACTGCTGGGGCGGAGTGAGACTCACCTCGGTGAGCACCTCGGCAAGCCGCTCTTGCGCTGCCGTGCCCTTGGCACCGTTCTCGTGGATGCGGATCACACGTTCGATGTGCCGCTGGATTGTCTGCAGCGGGTTGAACGAGCCGAACGGATCCTGGAGGACCATCTGGACGTTTCCCACGTATTCCCGGAATGCACGGCCGCGTTTGGCGTGGACTCTCTCGCCCCGAAGCAGAACCTCACCCGAGGTCGGCTGCTCAAGCATGGACAGCATCCGGGTGAGGGTCGACTTGCCACAGCCCGACTCGCCGACCAGCCCGGAGACCTCGCCGGGATACAGGTTCAGCGATACGTCATCGACGGCGTGGAGCACCTGGTCCTTCAGCGAGATGATGCCGTTGCCGCGAACGGAGAAGTGCTTGACCAGGTGCCGCGCCTCGAGGACCGGGCGGTGGCCGCCATCGAACGTGAGGGTCTCGGAGCCGACGCCGGCTGCGAGCTGATCCGATCGGGTGTTCTCGCTCATCAACGCTCTTCTCCGACCAGGAGCTGGTCGTGCTCGGTGTCCGTGCCAGCCGGCCGGAGCTGCGGGTCGTAAAGCAGGCAGGCCGCGACCGTCTGCCGCTCCTCCCGCGCTTCGGGGGTCTCGGCGCCGCCCGTCCGCGCCTGTGCCGGCGGCTTCGAGCCGGCACTGTCCCTCATCCCGATCGTCGGGATCAGTGCCGGTACGTGTTGTGAGCACGCCTCGTAGACGAACGGGCAGCGGGTTCGGAACGCGCAGCCGCTCGGGATCTGCCGGAGGTCCGGCGGCGACCCCGGGATGCCGACGAGCTCGCGCTTCGGGCCGGAGAGCTTCGGGAAGGAATTCAGTAGGCCCTGGCTGTAAGGGTGCTTCGCGTCCCGGTAGAAGTTGGATGCCGAAGCGACCTCGATCACCCGTCCCGCGTACATCACTGCGATCTCGTCGCACAGCTCGACCAGGAGCGAAAGGTCGTGGGTGATGAAGATGACCGAGAAGCCGAGGCGGTCCTTCAACTCGATGATCTTCTCGATGATCTGACGCTGGATGACCACATCGAGAGCTGTCGTCGGCTCGTCCATGACGACGATCTCCGGGTTCAGGGCGAGCGCGATGGCGATCATCACCCTCTGGCGCATTCCTCCGGAGAGCTCGTGCGGGTACGCGTTCGCGCGGTCAGGAGAGATGCCGACGAGCTGGAGCAGGTCCTTCACCCGATTCTCGAGATCGGCCTTGGCGACTCCGGGCTCGTGGGCGACGATGACGTCCTTGAGCTGCGCGCCGATCCTCAGGATGGGGTTGAGAGCGTTCATGGCCGACTGGAATGCGATCGAGAGATCGGCCCACCGGAACTTGCGGAGCTCCGCGTCGGTCATCTTGAGGATGTCGACCTGCTTGCCGTCGCGGTCGGTGTAGACGAGTTCTCCCGCCGAGATCTCGGCCGGCGGCTTGTGCAGGCGCGTGATGGCATAGGCGAGGGTGGACTTCCCGGAACCGGACTCGCCGGCGATCCCGAGTACGCTGCCGCGCTTGAGCCTGAGGGAGACGTCGTTGACCGCCTTGATCGGCGTCGGCCCGGTCACGTAGTCCACCTGGAGGTGGCGGATGTCGAGGATGACGTCGCGTTCCTCGGCGGTGGCCGTCCGCACCGGCTGCGAGAGACCTCGCGTGTCGCCTGGCTCGGACTCGGCCACCAGCGACGCGGCGCCTCGGCGACGCCGGGTCGGAGCCACCTCCGGCCGACGCGGCTTGCGGGTGCCGAGGCCGGCGACGCGCAGCCGGGGGTTCACGAACTCGTCGATGCCGAAGTTGATCAGGGACAGACCGGTTCCGACCAGCGCGATCGCAAGGCCCGCAGGGATGTACCACCACCACGCCCCTAGGAGAAGCGCGCCCGAACTCTGGGCCCAGTAGAGGATCGTCCCCCAGGACCACTCCGTCACGTTGGTGAGCCCCAGGAACGCGAGACCCGCCTGGGTCAAGATCGCGGCGATGACCGTTCCGAAGAACGAAGAGGCAATGATCGCGAGCTGATTGGGCACGATATCGAGCGCGATGATCCGGAATGTCCCCTCACCGGACAGGCGGGCAGCGGAGATGAATTCCCGCTTCCTGATGGAGAACGTCTGAGCTCGCAGGAGCCTGGCACTCCACGCCCAGCCGGTGATGGCGATGACGACGATGATGCTCAGCGAGCCCGCACCGGGCAGGTATCCCAGCATGATCACGGCCAGCGGCAGGCCGGGGATGACAAGGAAGATGTTGGTGATCAGCGAGAGCACCTCGTCCCAGAACCCTCCGAGGTAGCCGGCAAGCAGCCCCACGAGGATGGACAACGCGGTCGACAGGATGGCGGCCACGAATCCGACGTACATCGACGACTGAGTCGCGGCGATCATCTGGGCGAAGAGATCCTGCCCGCTCTGAGTCGTCCCGAGGAGGTGAGCGAACGACGGCGCTTCGAGGACGGAATTGCTGACCTGAGATGGATCGGTCCTGACGAGCACGGGCCCCAGGATGGCGACCAGGCCGAAGAAGATCACGATGACGAAGCCGGCAACGATCTTCGGAGATTTGAGGCCGCTGAACGCGGCGAATCGGCGGTTGCCGTCGCGGGCGGGCTGGGGCTCCGATGCGGTCTCGACGTCGGCGGAAATTACCTGTGCACTCGTCATCTCAAGCCTCCTGGCGCGTACGTGGGTCGAGGGCGACATAGGCGATATCGGCCAGCAGATTGGCGATGAGGACCGCGAACGTGATGATCAGGAAGATCGCCTGGATGAGCGGATAGTCCTGATCCGAGACGGCCTGGAAGAGGATGTTCCCGATCCCGGGATATGAGAAGACGATCTCGGTCACGATCGAGCCGCCGACGATGAACCCGAGAGACATTGCGAAGCTGGCCAGCGACGGGAGCATCGCGTTTCGCGCGGCATACGTGAACATCACACGATATTTCGACAACCCCTTCGCCTCGGCGAGGAGCACGTAGTCCTCCGCGAGCGTGGTCACCATCATGTTGCGCATCCCGAGAAGCCAGCCGCCGACCGAAGCGACCACGATCGTCGTCGCCGGGAGGATCGCATGGTAAACGGCGCTCCCGATGAAGCTCAGACTCAGCCCGATGGTCGTCTCGGGAGAGTAGCCGCCGGACACCGGCAACCAATGGAGCGTGATGGAGAAGATCAGCACGACGATCAGCGCGAACCAGAAGTAGGGCACCGAGGAGAGGAACGTGGTGATCGGGACGAGTCCGTCTGTCCAGGTTCCGCGCCGCCATCCGACATAGATGCCGAGCATCGTGCCGATGACGAAGCTGAGGATCGTGCTGACGGTGACCAGCACGAGCGTCCACGGCAGACTTTGAGCGATGATCTGGATCACCGGCGTCGGGTAGTAGGTGTAAGAGATACCGAAGTTCCCGGTCAGGACGTCCTTGATGTAGCCGATGTATTGAACCCAGAGGTTCTGGTTGGACTGCCCGAAAAGCTTCTCCAGTGCGTAGATCGCGTGCGGGCTCAGCTTGCCGTGGAACCTGGTGATCATGTCCTGGATCGGGTTACCGGGTAGTGCGCGCGGCAGGAAGAAGTTGAGCGTGATCGCGGCCCAGGCGGTGACCACGTAAAAGATGCCTCTTCGGACCAGAAGTTTCACAACGATCCTCCCGGAGTATTGCTGAGTGCCATGCTGAGGGCTCCTTGGTTCCTGCGACGCGCCCACTCGGCCGAGCGGGCGATGATCTGACGGACGGACGGCTCTCGCCAGACGCGCATGTCGTGGCCGAACTGGATGTAACAGACGCGCCCGTCTCCCAGGCTCGAGAGATGGACCAGCGGCTCAGCGCCGTGCCCCGTTGCGCGCCACGCGACGACGTCCACTGCGGGCCGTGTCTCGATCCGGTAATGCTCGTGGGTCAGTTCGAAGGGCTCGATTCCATTGGTCACTGCATCCATTCCGCCCAGGCGGATGGTGAAGCGGCTCTCGTGTGGCGGCTCACCGTGCGAGACATATCGGCTCCCGATCAGCTCGAATGCCGTCCGGTAACTCTCGTCCAGCTCGCCGTCGATACTGCCGAAGACGTTCGACGAGTGCAGAGCCAGCAGCCCGGCGCCACCCCGAACCGCCTCGGCGAGCGCCGCTTGGTGGGCGGGAGGAAACTCGCCCATCGCCCGGTACAGCACGATCAGATCTTCGCGATCGGCTTCGGCGACCGCACCCGATAACCCCATCCGCACACGGGCGACGAAGCCTTCGGCGATCAGGATGTCCTGCAGCTCGAGACTGGCGGTGAACAGGTCCTCGTAGACGTCATCGCCACAAATAACGATCAGTGCGGAAGCCCCGGCCTCTTTCGGACCGCACGATTCGTGCGAGTTCGCAGTTGCTATCACCGTCGGGTCGCCTCAGTAGGTGGATCGCAGTTCGCCGGTCGGATTCCAGAATCCGTCGGCCAGACCGGCCAGGAGCGCGTTGTCGTGTCGGTCGAGAGGCAGCTCCACGCGCCGGCGCGAGCGGCTGCTCTCGTACGTCGAGAAGATCAGCTCGGCACCCGCGATACCGTGACATGCGCTGAGCTCGGGTTCGGAACCGTTCGCGAGGCTTTCGACCAGATCCTGAATGGCTGCAGCCGTACAGGCGATGATCGCCGGATCGATGCCTCGGTTCCAGGTGCTGGAATCGGTTTCGAAAGGCGTATCGAAGACGATGTCCTCCTCGCCGAAGCGCCGGATCAGGCAACGCCGCCCGCGCGAATCCAGCCGCCCCTCAGAGCCCTGGACGATGAGACCCAGATTGTTCTCCAGGTTCAGCGACGGCGTCTGAGGTTCGCGTCCGGTGAGAACGAAGACGTTCACGCCGTTGCCCCACTTGATCACGGTCGCCGACGACGTCTCGGTGAAAGCGTTGTA
>FSWU01000161.1_pt1 | contig 12424 bp, 10 predicted proteins | sample 1638061 | NCBI WGS metagenome assembly FSWU01 (sample SAMEA3914788, study PRJEB12502) | metagenome | biome: forest; material: soil | place: Canada | collected 2011-07-03 | depth 0.1 m
CCGGATCATGCCGTGGAGATCCAGGTCGAGGAGTATCACCACTACAACTCACAGAAGTCGGATGAGCCGCTTTTCCTGTTCGCGCCGACCGGCCCGAGTGTGCCCCGCGCTCTCGATACAGGTCACGATGCGCGCCGCTACGGCGGCCAGCTGTATGCGTTCACCACCTCGGGCGAGCACGCGTTCGACGACGACGCGAATCAGGTGATCGAACTTCCCCCGGTCAGCGAGGAGCTCGCGCCGCTCCTGTACGTCCTCCCGGCGCAGATGATCGGCTATCACCTCGGTATGGCCAAGTTCGCCGCAGCGGAGGCAGCGGAGGCAGCGGCGGCAGCGCAGGAACGGCAGGCTCCCGAGGCCGCGGGGGCGTCGGGTGACTGAGGCTGGAAAGCGCGGTGTGTCGCTCGTTTGCATCGGCAACATGACCATCGACGTCGCCGTTCGGGACGGCGTGCGCAGCAAGGCCGCTGTGGGCGGCGACGCCGCCTATGCCGCTCTCGCTGCACGTCCGCACCTCGGACGGGTTTCGATGCTGGCACCCATCGGCCCGGACCTTCCGCGGTGGGTTCTGGAATCGCTTCGCTCGCGAGGCATCGGCCTGCGGGACCTTCCGAGGCGGAGCCGCCCGACGATCAAGAACGTGGTCACGTACCAGTCGGACGGTTCGCGCACATGGGAGATGCTCGCCTCCGAGGCGGAGTTCGACGTGATGTCGGTCTACCCCCAGGACGTCGAACCGTGGGTCCTCGAGTCGAGCGGGATCCTGCTGTCGGCCATGAGCCTCGAGTCGCAGCTCGCGCTCACGCCGTGGCTTCGTGCCAACTCTGCGGCGACCCTCTACCTCGACCTGCAAGAGGACTACGTGGCGGGCCACCGCGACGAGATCCTCGGCATGGTCGCGTCGTGCGATGTGTTCCTGCCCAGCGAGGCTGAGGCGACCGCGCTCGCCGGCACCGACGACCTGGCCGAAGCGGCGAGGTCCTTCCAAGAACGCGGGCCGAAGACAGTCGTCATCAAGCGCGCCGAACGTGGCTGTCTCGTCCTCGACGGGGACGCGATGACCGAAGTGGCCATCGATGCCGTGGAACCGGTGGACAGCACCGGCGCGGGCGACGCATTCTGCGGGGCGTTCGCGGCAGTCCATCAGAAGAGCGGAGACACGCTGGCCGCCGTCCACGCGGGCGCCGAAGGAGCGAGAGCCGCGATCGGAGCCTTCGGGATCGCCGGACTGCTCGATGCGCCCGCACTCGGAGGTCAGCGTTCGGGTGTGTCGAGATGATCGCAGAGACCGTCCGCATCGGGATTCTCAACCCAAACACGACTCGTTCGATGACCGAATCGGTTGTCGAGCACGCGGCCTCGTCCGCGCGTCCGGGAACGCGACTGATTCCGCTCACCTCGAGGCAGGGATCCGCCGCCATCGAATCTCATGTCGACGAGATCGAGGGTTCGCTGGGCGTGCTTCGCGAGGTGGAGCGCTGTGAGAGAGCGGCCGATCGTCCGGACGGTTATGTCCTCGCCTGCTTCGGAGACACGGGACTCCACGGTGCACGCCAGGCAGCGTCGGGACCGGTCGTGGGAATGACGGAGGCGGCCCTGCTGACCGCGGCACTGATCGCATACCGATTCTCGATCGTCACCATGCCTTCGCGAACGAGGAGCATGTCGGACCGCGTGGTCCGCGAACTCGGTCTCGAGCATCGCTGCGTGGTACGCGCGGTCGATGAGCCGGTCTCGGAGATCGTCGGTGGCGCTCTGCATCTGCTCGAACTCTTCGTGGACCAGGGACGTGCCGCGATCGCCGAGGATGCAGCAGAGGCCGTCATCCTGGGTTGCGCGGGGCTTTCCGAGCTCGTCGGCCCGCTGCAGGACGCGCTCCGGATTCCAGTGATCGAAGGAGTCGCCGCCGCCGTCGCGTTGACTGAAGGTCTGCTGGCACAGGGGCTGTCGACGTCGCGAGCCGGCTCGTTCGCCTCTTCGGTCACCGAGGACGACCGCGCGGGGTCCGGAGGCGTCCGATGAGCGAGTTGACCGAGCAGACCGAGCTGACCGAGCAGACCGAGCTGATCGGGCAGGAGCGCTCCAGCATCCTCTTCCGGGACGTCTACCTCTACGATGCCGCGGCCGGGTCCGGAATGACCGGGCCGACCGACCTCCTCGTCGCGGGCCGAGAGATCGCGGCGATCGGCTCAGCAGCACGCTCATCGGCGACCGACGAGACCGAGATCATCCAAGGGTGTGGCCACCATCTGATCGTGCCCGGGCTCATCAATGCCCACTTCCATTCGCCCGCGAACCACCTGAAGGGTTCGCTGCCGAGCCTTCCGCTCGAACTGTTCATGCTTTACGAGTCCCCCCTCGACGCCGAGCTCGCTCCGACGCCGCGGGAGGTCTACCTCCGGACGATGCTCGCTGCCATGGAGATGCTCAAGACCGGAACGACGAGTGTGCAGGACGACGCGTTCCTCATGCCGCACCCGTCAGAAGAGGTCATCGACGCTGTCATGCAGGCTTACGCGGATTGCGGGATTCGTGCGAGCGTCGCCTTGGACCAACCTGAGCTGGCCGAGTCCGCGAAACTCCCTTATCTGGGCTCGATCGAGGACGCCCTCCTGCGGCGATCACTCGATTCGCCGGCGCCGATGGGGCGAGCGGAACTGCTCGAGCATTACCGCTACCTCATTGAGCGGTGGAATGGTGCGCACAACGGCCGCCTCACCGCTGCAGTCTCCGTGTCGGCACCACAGCGCGTGAGTGCAGAGTATTTCGAGGCGCTGAACGAACTGAGCGCGAGACACTCGATCCCTCTCTTCGCTCACATGCTCGAGACAAAAGTCCAACGAGCGCTGGCATCGGAGCAACCGCGATTCCAGGGCAGGTCGCTAGTCGAATACACCTCCGACCTGGGGCTTCTCGACGAGCGTACGAATGTCATCCACGCCGTCTGGACGAGCGCTCGCGATCTCCAGCTGATCGCCGAGGCCGGTTCGACCATCGCGCACAACCCGGTCAGCAACCTGAGACTGGGCAGCGGAGTGGCCCCCTATCGCATGATCAAGGACCTGGGCATCCCGGTCGCTCTCGGCATCGATGAGGCGATCTGCGACGACTCGGCGAACATGTGGGGGGTCGTCAAGATGACCGGCCTGATCCACAACATCTCAGGAGCCGACAGCGAATCGTGGCCATCCGCCGCGGAGGTTCTCCAGGATCTGTGGGAAGGCGGGGCCACGTCGCTTCTCAAAGCACGCAGCCTGGGAAGGGTCGAACCGGGATACCTGGCCGACCTCGCGATGCTCGACCTGCACACCGCGGCATTCACTCCGCTCAACGATCTTCGCGGACAGCTCGTCTATTGCGAGTCGGGCACGAGCGTGCGGCTCACCGTCGTCAACGGCCGGATCGTCTTCAGAGATGGCGCGCTGACCGGAGTCGACGAGGAGTCGATCCTCGATGAATCGCGCGAGCTGTTCGCCCGAAAGCTTCCCTCGATCAGGCGGGCTCGCGACGGCGCGAAGGCCGTCCATTCCCAGTACCAGGCGATCGTCGCCGCAGCCGCTGCCGCTGACCTCGGCATGAACAGATGGATCCAACACGCATGACGACATCCCCGACACCCGGCATCACGCTGACCGGCGCGGTCTCTTCTCACGACCGTTATGACTACCTGCCGATCATCGGACGCACGCCGATGGCGTGGCCGAACGGAAAGAGACTGGCGGTCTATGTGGCGCTCGGTCTGGAGGACTATCACTTCGGCGGCGGACGCGTCGAGAACATCCTGGAGGGCGTTCCCGCGCCAGACCATGTCAACGCAGGCTGGCGTGACTATGGGAACCGCGTCGGTGCATTCCGCCTCCTCCACCGATTCGAACGTCTGGGCATACCTCCGACGATCCTCCTCAACACGGCGGTGTACGACAGCGCGCCGGCACTGATCGGTGAGGCCCGTCGACTCGATGCAGAGTTCGTCGCCCACGGGGCCTCGAACTCGGATTCGCTCGAAGGACTGACGGAGAGCGAGGAGCGCGCGTACCTGTCGTCAGTCTTCGATCGGGTCGAGGCAGAAGAGGGGGAAGCTCCGCAGGGATGGTCAAGTCCGTGGCTCACGCACACCGAGAACACGCTCGATCTTCTTGCGGAGACCGGCTATCGGTACGTCATGGACCTTCGCTTCGACGACCAGCCGGTCTGGTTGAAGACGCGAAGAACCCCGCTGCTGGCGATGCCGTACGGACTCGAGCTGAACGACAGCACGTCGATGATCGGCAGAAACGTCGGATCGGTTCCCTTCGCCGACATGATCATCGACGAGTTCGACGAGCTGCTGGCGGCATCCGACGAGAACGCGCTGGTCATGAGCATCGTCGTCCATTCGTTCATCTCGGGTGTGCCGTTCCGGCTCCGCCAGCTGACGCGTGCGTTGGAGCACATCGTCAGTCACCGTGACGATGTCTGGCTGACTCAGCCGCGCCACATCTATCGGGCTGCCGCGGCCGCGGTGAGTGCCGGAGCCGAAGAAGGCAATGAACCGAAGGTGGTGGTGTCGCGTGCGCTCGATTGATCGTGTGGAGGCTCCTGACGCGAGCGGGGCGACAGCCGTCGCGGAGGTCGTGGATCTCGAAGTGAGTCTCGAGCGGAACGGAGTGCGCTCCGAGATCATCCGCGGCGTGAATCTGACGATCAAGAAGGGTGAGATCGTCGGTCTGGTCGGGGAGTCCGGGTCGGGGAAGAGCGTGCTCGCTCTCTCACTGATGGGGCTGCTGCCGGTCCAGTCCAAACCGGAGTCCCGTGGCGCCGTCCGAGTCGCAGGAGTCGACATTCTGAACGGCTCGCGCGAGGAGCTTCGCGCCGTGCGGCGAGACCAGCTCGGCGTCATCTTCCAGGATCCGATGACCTCGCTCAATCCGACCATGCGGGTCGGTCGCCAGATCACCGAGGTCACTCACGATGCGGATGAATCGATGCGGCTCATGTCCGCAGTGGGCATCAACGATGTGGCGATGCGCTTCCGGGTGTTCCCGCATGAACTCTCCGGGGGGCTGCGTCAGCGGATAATGGCCGCGATCGCGTTGGCGGGAAACCCTTCGCTCATCATCGCCGATGAGCCGACGACAGCCCTGGACGTCACTGTTCAGGCCCAGGTTCTCGCGCTCCTCCGGGAGCTTCGGGACACCTTCGGATGCAGCATCGTCCTGATCACCCACGACCTCGCGGTAGCGGCCCAGATCGCTGACCGCATCGCTGTCCTCTACGCCGGTCGCATCGCGGAACTCGGTCCGGCGTCGTCGATCATTCATCGTCCGACGCATCCCTACACAATCGGCCTGCTCCGATCCCGTCTCTCGCTCCAGACGCCTCGCGATGTGTCGCTGCGCACGCTGGTCGCCGACGATGCCCCCGTGTCAGAGCGCATGAAAGGATGCGCCTACCACACGCGTTGCCCGCTGGCTCTCGAGACGTGCGCTACCGAACAGCCGGCCTTGATCCCGGCCGTTCTGTCGAACGAGACGGCTGGTGCGGCGGCCACGTTGCGGGCCTGCTGGCGCCCCTTGGAGGATGTGCAGGCGTACCGGGAGGAGCGCACGCCCGCGACCAGGCTCGAGGCGGCGGAAGCAGTCGGGGACACGAGGAGTCCGGCCGTACGGGTCAGCGGATTGCGTGTCACATTCGACCTGAAAGGCGGCCGCAAGCGCGGCCGGATCGACGCGTTGCGTGGCGTCGACCTCACCGTGCAGCAGGCGGAGGCGGTCTCGATCGTCGGAGAGAGCGGGTCGGGCAAGTCGACCCTGCTTCGGGCGATCGCGGGACTCACGCCGATCACCTCGGGCACGGTCGACATCGCTTCCGGTGGCGCGCAGATGGTCTTTCAAGACGCGGGATCGTCGTTGACCCCGTGGCTGACGGTCGGCGAGCTGCTGCGTGAGCGCCTCCTGAGCCTGCGTCTGTCGAAGGAAGAGATGCGCGGTCGCGTTGAGACCGCGCTGACCGCGATCGGACTGCCGGCGTCCGTCGCCGATGCGCACCCGTCCGAGCTGTCCGGGGGGCAGCGTCAACGCGTCGCGCTCGCCAGGGCGACCATCATCCCGCCTGCCGTTCTGCTCTGCGATGAACCCACCAGCGCGCTGGACGCATCACTTGCGGCGAGCGTGCTCAATCTGATCCGGGAGATGCGATCCCGCCTGAACATGACCGTTCTGTTCGTCACACACGACCTCTCGGTCGCCCGCCTCATGGGGGATCGCATCGTCGTCATGACCAATGGGGAGATCGTGGAAGAGGGGCGCGCAGAGGCCGTGATCGAGCATCCGCAGCATCCGTACACCAGCACCCTGCTGGCGTCGGTTCCGGAAATCGGAGTCACCGTATGACCACTCGAACAGATGTCGACATCCGCCGCTTCAGGCTGACCGTTCCGATGCTGAACTTCCGGGCGGGCCACCGCGTCGACAAGATACTCGTCGGACTGCTGATCCTGATCACCCTGATCGCGATCTTCGCCCACCTGCTGGCTCCGTACAACCCGATCCAACCTGTCGGAGGAGTCGACCTGCCGCCCGGTTCGGCGGGCCACATCCTGGGAACGGACTCGATCGGCCGAGACATTCTTAGCCGCACGCTGTGGGGCATCCAGACGAGCTGGTTCTCGGCGTTGATAATCGTGGCGTCCGGCCTCGTCTTCGGAGGGGTCATCGGGGTCCTCGCCGGCGCGTTCGGAGGATGGATCGACAACCTCCTGATGCGATTCACCGACCTCTTCCTCGCTCTCCCCGGCACCCTGGTGGCTATCGCCATCGTCGCGGCGCTCGGATACAGCCTTGAGAACACGCTCATCGGCATCGCCGTGGTCTGGTGGCCGTACTATGCACGAATCATCCGTGGTGAGACGAAGGCGATCGCTTCCCGTCCGCACGTCGAGGCGGCTCGGCTCGCCGGAAATCGGAGAGGGCGGCTGATCGTCCGTCACATCCTCCCGGGTGTCGTGACCACGGCGGTGGTCGCGGCGAGTCTCGACATCGGAAACGTGATCCTGCTCCTCGCCGGATTGTCATTCCTCGGCCTCGGGCAAGCTGCGCCCGCTCCGGAGCTGGGCGCAGACACGGCACGAAACCTGCAGCTGCTCCTCACCCAATGGTGGGTACCGATCGTCCCCGGAATCGCGGTCCTGGTCCTCAGCCTCATCGCGAATCTGGGCGGCGACGCGATCCGCAACCTCATCGGCTCACGGCGTTAGGAGAATCAAATGACGAGATTCATCATCCGCCGCCTGGTCGCAGCATTGATCCTGCTCCTCGTCCTGTCGGCGATCATCTTCATCTTGCAGGCGATCTCGCCCGGCGACCCCGTCAAGGCGTATCTCGGCGACAACGCTTCACCGGCGGCCGTGGCGGCAGAGCGTCAGAAGCTCGGATTGAACGATCCGATCTATCTGCAGTACCTGCACTACATGGTCAACATCTTCCACGGCAATCTGGGGATCTCATATCGCACCCACCGGCCGGTTCTCAGCGACCTGGAGACATACCTGCCCGCGACGGCCGAACTCGTGCTCGTCTCGTTCATATTCGCCCTGATCCTGGGCGTCGTCTTCGCGATGTCGGCCGCTCTGCAATGGCGCGGTACCTTCGTCTACCGAGGCGTGCTACTGGTCACCGCCACGGCTCCGCCCTTCCTCCTGGCGCTCGGCGGAATCATCGTCTTCTACGCACAGCTCGGGTGGCTCCCGGCATCGGGCCAGGGTAACGGTCCGAGCGGCCCGACCGGTTTCCTTCTGATCGACAGTCTGATCGGCGGGGACATCTCGGCGTGGGCGTCGGCGTGGCAGCACCTTCTTCTTCCCGCGCTCGTACTCGCCATCGCACCGGCGATCGCGATCGGCCGGGTGCTGCGTTCGAGTCTTGACGCGACCCTCGGCGCTGAATATGTCCGCACGGCGGAATCGAAAGGCCTCACCGAGTTCACGGTCTTCCGTCGCCACGTGTTTCGCAACTCGGTCGGGCCCGGTCTCTCCATGGCGGGTCTGCAACTCGGGTTCATGTTCGCGGGAGTCGTCGTCGTCGAGGAGATCTTCAGCTGGCCGGGGATCGGGAACTACCTCGCCGACAGCATCCCGGTTTCGGATTTTCCCGCCATCGCCGGCGTGACCCTCGTCCTCGGTTCGATCTACATCGTCGCCAATGCGATCGTCGATGTTCTCCAAGTGATCGCCGACCCTCGGCTCAGCGTCTAGTCGCGCCGGTCCGAACATCCCACAGCAGTACCCGAGCAAAGGAGCTGAAAGTGCGCAATCCATTCAAACGGGCTATCCGGACGGCGGTGACCCTCGTCGCAGTCGCCGGCCTGATGACCCTGACCGCATGTTCGTCAGGGGGCGGATCACAGGCCAATCCCGCGCCGACCAACGGCACGCTGACCGTCGGTCTGCTCAACGACATCGGTCAGCCGCCGGACCCCGACGTCTATTATGCGAACAACGGGCTCGCCATCGTGCTCAACGCTTACGACGGCCTGGTGCAGTACAAGAACGGTGCGGACAGCGGGGTGATCGCGCCTCGTCTGGCCACGTCGTGGACCGCGTCCGACAACAACACGGTGTACACCTTCAAGCTTCGTCCGGGGGTCACCTTCCACGATGGCACGCCGTTCACCTCCGAGGCCGTCAAGGTCTCCTTCGCCCGTCGGCTGGCGATCAATGGCGGTGCTGCCTATATGGTTCAGGGGGTCGCCTCCGTCGCCACCCCCGACCCGCTCACCGCCGTGGTGACGCTCAAGTCGCCCAATGCGGCGTTCCTGGACTACCTGGCGTCGCCGTTCGGTCCGAAGATGGAGTCACCGACCTGCCTGGCGAAACACGCCGGCACGAATGACGACCAGACGTACCTTGAGTCGCATGACTGCGGATCCGGCGCTTACGAACTCACCGGCGCTCAGGTCGGCACGCGGTACACCATGACGCAGTACGGCAACTACTGGGGAACCAAGTCGCCATTCAAGACGATCGAGCTTCCCGTCTACAGCAACGTGTCATCGCTTCAGTTGGCGCTGAAGCGCGGCGCCGTGGATGTCGCCGTGGCGAATCTGCCGTCTTCCAGCTTGTCGACCTACCAGAACAGTTCCGTGTTCAACAGTTATCTGTTGCCGACGTTCCAGGGTGCGTTCGTCTTCACGAACCCGAGCCGATCGTTCTTCTCGAGTCAAAAGGCGAGGCTGGCCTTCTTGCAGACCTTCGATCAGGCGAAGCTCGTGAAAGAGGTTCTGGGTGCTCGTTCGACAGTCGCGAAGACCATCTACCCCGTCGGAGTGATGCCGCCCGCACTCGATCCGCAGCACATCAGCTATGACCCGAAGGTGATGGCGTCCTACGCCAAATCGTTGCCGAAGGGGACACCGCTCGTCATCGGCTACGCGTCCGACAATACGAATGCGCAACAGATCGCGAACATTGTGTCGGCCGAGCTGCAGCAGGATGGGGTCACCGCGAGCGCACAGAGCTACCCGACTTCGCAGATCTTCTCGTGGGCCGCAGACCCGTCGAAAGGACCCGACGCGTTCGTCGACGGCAACAACGGTCCGGACGGCGGCAACCCCTACATGTTCGGGCACGTATTTTGGGACAAGACCGGAGGCATCAACTACTTTGGTTGCAACGATCCCGCAACGGACAATGACCTCAACCAGGCTCTCGTGACGGGCAGCAATCAGTTGTTCGCTCAGGCTGCGGAGACCTATTCCAAGACCGGGTGCTACCTGAACCTGGCAGACAACAAGGACTGGGTCGTAGCGCAGAAGTGGCTTGTAGGCGTGCCAGGGGCACACAACATCGGGGCCAACGAACTCGATTTCAGCAAGCTCAGCATTAAGAAATAAGACATCGTGTGCGCGGGGCTCGGGTCAGGAGCGAGCTCCGCGCTACGGTGTCGAACGTGATCCCGGAGGCTTTCAATGCCTCCGAACTGGAAAGGCGCGTATCGCATGGCTGTAGAAATAGCAGCGCCAACAGACGCCGGCAGAAAGAAATCGCTGTCGAGGCAAACGTATCTCGAGCTCCGGCGCGGCATCATTCTCGGACGATACCCGCAAGGGTCGCGGTTGGCTGAACAGAAACTTGCGGAAGAACTCGACGTGTCTCGCGTACCCCTCAGGGAGGCCGTCCCTCAACTCGAGATGGATGGTTTCGTAGAGACGTATCCGCGCCGTGGCGCATTCGTCACGCGATGGGACGCGAAACGCGTGAACGACCTCTTCGACCTTCGGCTGTGTCTCGAGGCCGGCGCAGCGCGCTACGCCGCTCGTCAGGTTTCTCAGGGGCGATCATTGCAGCCGTTGACCGATGCCCTTGCGCGATCACGCGAAGTCGTCGAAGGGGGAGACCTGTACGAGATCGCCCAGGCGAGCACCTCACTCCACGAGGTGATCGTCGATCTGAGCGACAACGACCTCATGAAGTCATTGATGCGATCCGTATCGGGCCGCATGCTCTGGCTGTTCTATCTGACCTCGCAGCTCGACGCCGAGGACGCGTACGAAGATCACGTTAGGCTTCGTGATGCGATCGCTTCCGGAAACGACCGCGTCGCAGAATCGGTCGCATACACTCACATCGAACGGGATCGCATCCCTTCGCTCGTCTCGCTCAAGGCGTTCTTCGCGAAGAAGTCGGACGGCGCCTGAGGGTCAGCTCCGGTTGCCCCGTTCGTGCAGCTGAGTCCGTTCCCGGCGTCGAGGGATTGACGAGGTTACGATGTTCTGAGCGGCCGCATCCACTGTGGCGATCAGTCGGGGGAGTGCGTTCGATGGCAGATGACATGGTCCGTTTCCTCAACGAGCGGGGGCTGGGCGCCCTCGCGGTCAAGATGGGAATCGAGGTCCTCGAGTTCACCACTGAGCGGGCCGTGGCCCGGATGCCGGTGGACGGCAACACGCAGCCGTTCGGGCTGATGCACGGCGGCGCGTACGTCGTGCTGGCGGAGTCCCTGGGTTCGACGCACGCCAACTTCCTCGCCGGGCCTGACAAGCTCGCGGTGGGTATCGAGGTCAACGCCTCGCACACCGGCTCGGTGAGCGAGGGATGGGTGACCGGAACCTGTCTGCCGCTGGAAATCGGCGAACTGACCATCATCCACGAGATCGTCGTGGCCGATGAGAACGGGCGCCGGTGTTCGACGATCCGGATCACCGACTTCGTCCGCGACGCCCCAGGCAGGGGATTCTTCCAATAGACATCGGACTGCTCTCGGTGCCGATCAGTCGCGCGCCATCGCTGCCGCCAGGTGAGCCTCCACGTCAACGTACAGATCGTCGGCGATGTCGAAGACGACCTTGATGATCTCGCCGCCGGTGTATTCGAACCGCGACCCCTCGTATTCCTTGGATACGGCGTCGCCGCTGTCGTAACCTACGCACAGGCCCTCGCCACACAGTGAGAAGTGACCGAGCACGGTCCGGATCTCCTGCTCGGCGACCTGCTCGTCGTCGATGTAGAGCTTGAGCGGTCCGATTCCCTCGTGATGCTCGCCCATCCGCTCCTTCGTGAACTCCACCCCGAAGACGTGCGGTCCAGGAGCCGGGACCGGCGCCGAGATCAGGTCCTCCGGCGGAATCCCGAGGAAGTTGTAGGAGTAGGTGATCCGGCCGTCCTTGATGAACAGGGAGTGACCGCCGAATCGGGACCCCTGGGCGAAGATGACCCCTTCTGTGTCCGCGGTGGTCCGGATCTCCGCGAGAATCTTGTACGAGACGCCATGCGTGTTCGCGGCCGAGCGCTCGGGTATCTCGGTCGTGCCCGGATAGTACGTGTAGGTGCCGGTCGGGGGCACCGGGATCTTGAACTCCATGCCGATGAACGTCTCGAGATCTTTGGTGCTCCCCAGGATCTGGAGGTCGTTGAGCGGCAGAACCAAGTTGCGCTTCGCCTCCTCCATCCACAGTTCGGTGAGCTCGGCGACTTTCTCCGGATTCCCCTCCGCGACGTCGTGGGCTTCAGAACGATCGACATCGGTGTGGAAGAGCTGCCACCGGTCGTCGTCGAAGTGACTCATCCCGCTCGTCGCGCCGTGCTCCGTGACCGCCTTCCAGCCGTCGTGCCAGATCCCGCGACTGCCGAGCATCTCGTAGTACTGGGTGTGCTTCTCGGTCGGCCCATCGGGCGTCGCGTCGAAGCTGTACCGCATGGAGACGCCGTCCAAGGGACGCTGGTCGACGCCGTTGTAGGTCGCAGGTAGCTCGACACCGCACACGTCGAAGATCGTGGCGACGATATCGGTGGAGTGATGATATTGATGCCGTACCTCGCCGTGCGCGGTGATGCCGGCGGGCCAGTGGATGACCAAGGGGTCGCACACCCCGCCCTGGTAGGTATACCGCTTGAACATCCGGTACGGGGTCGAGAACGCTGTCGCCCATCCGGTCGGGTAGTGGTTGTAGG
>FSWU01000373.1_pt1 | contig 12367 bp, 7 predicted proteins | sample 1638061 | NCBI WGS metagenome assembly FSWU01 (sample SAMEA3914788, study PRJEB12502) | metagenome | biome: forest; material: soil | place: Canada | collected 2011-07-03 | depth 0.1 m
CCATTGAGCAACGACGCACAATCGACCGAGACCGGCGAGAGAACCGAGACCGGTGCGGGCGCCGCGACCGGCGAGAGTAACCCGACCCGTCAAATCATTGCCGACCCCACGACGGCGCCGACACCGGGACTCCAGGGTCTGCCTTACGAAGCGCAGGAGATCCAGACCGAACATCTCCTTTTGCGCCCGCTGAAGAAATCCGATGTCGTCGACGTTGATGCTTACCAGAAGCGCAAAGATGTTTTCCGGTACCTCCTCTGGGAGGTTCGCGACCATGAGGAACCGGCGAAACGGTTCGAAAAGCATCTCGCCCTCACGCGGCTCGCCGCCGACGGCGATGGCCTCATCTATGCGGTGGAACTTCCCGACCCGTCCGGTGAGCACGGCCGTGTCATCGGCGACATCAGCATCTACCTGAAGAGTGAGAAGCAGGCACAGCTCGAAGTGGGCTGGGTGTTCCACCCTGCCGTCCATGGTCGCGGCTTCGCCACCGAGGCCGCCCAGGCGATCCTCCGCCTCTGCTTCGAAACGCTCGGCGCGCATCGCGTCTACGCTGAACTGGACGCGCGCAACGACGCGTCGGCCCGCCTGTGCGAGATTCTCGGAATGAGGCACGAGGGCGTCCTCCGCGAGAACGAGCTCTTCCGCGACGAGTGGATCGATACGTCGATCTTCGCGCTTCTCGCGTCCGAATTCGCGGGCTGAATTCGTTTTGCGTCGGTAATTCAGGAGAATCTGACGTGTCGGACCCCGACACGACGTTCTCGTCGCGTGTCACGGCGGGAAAACCTGCATTCCCAACCGTATCGGCCGCCGACTCGCATTCGGCCAACCAGTTCTGTCGGAACGTCTCTCGTCGGCAATTCAGGAGAATCTGCCGTGTCGGACCCCGACACGACGTTCTTGCCGGGTGTCACGGCGAATTCACCTGCGTTACCAACCTAAAGGGCGCCGCCGGAAACCTCGCTTCCCGATCTCAAAGTGCGTCGGCGCCGACCATCTCTCCGCGGTAGACCGCCGTCAGTACGACTGCGGCTGCGTGAACAGACCCTGCGGATCGTAGGTGCGCCTGATACGGGCAAGCCTCGACGCGTTGCTGCCGAAATATGCGGTCGGCGCATCCGTCAGCGTCGCATCGGAGTAGTTCACGTATGCGGTGTTACCCCAGTACGGCGTCATCGCCTGCCGGAAGCCTCGCACATACGACCAGTAGGGATCCGGCGATGCGCCGGTCTGGAATGTCGACGTGTACTGGATGGTCATCGGCGCGTTCCGATAGAAGAACGCCGAGTCGTCGGCGGACACTTGCGAGACGACGCCTCCGAGAGCGTCCATCGAAATCCCGCCCTCGGTCATCCCCGAAACTCCCTGCGCACCCTGAACCTGTGCGATCAAGGCGCCAATGCCCGCGCTGCTGAGCGCAGTCGTTCCGATGTGAGACGTATTCGCGAACGGCTCGCGGGTGAGTGCACCGCCCGGTCCGGTCTGACATTGCGCGATCGGGACGTTTGCACAACCGGCATAACCCATCATCGCGTTCAGGTAGCTCTTGGTAACGACGCTTTGGGCGGTCAGCGCGGCGCCGATGCGTGAGAAGAGCGACGCGAGCTGTGCGCTGAGCGCCGCCGGTGCACCGATCCACGTTCCCGACATCGAGATCGCGGGCCCCGAGCTGTGTACCTGTCCACCGAGGAGCTTCAACGTCGTCCACAGTTGCGGATCCGTCGACGGCATCCACGACTGCCACGCGGCCACGACCGATGCGGCTGCGGAAAACGGCCAACTGTAGTAGAAAGTCGTCACGGTGGGTGCCGCGACCGTGCGGTAGGTGATCGATGTCACCACTCCCAAGTGCCCTCCCCCGCCGCCTCGGCACGCCCAGAAAAGATCGGGATTCGACGATGAGCTCGCAGTACGGATCCGGCCGTCCGCTGTAACGATCTGAAAACTCTGAACCTGGTCGCATGCCAGTCCGTAGGCCCGGGTCAGGACACCGACCCCGCCGCCGAGGGTGAGACCCGCTGCCCCGACAGTGGCACAGGATCCGGCCCCGATCGCCCGGCCGGCACCCCCGAGCGTGCTGTAGACCTGGGCAAGCGACGCGCCGGCGCCGACCGTCGCAGTGCCGTCCGTGGCGACGGACACACCCGACATGCCGCGCGTGTCGATGACGAGCGAAGACGGCATCCCCGTCCCGGGTGCGCCGCCCGACGACCAACCCGGGTAACTGTGGCCGCCGGCACGCATCGCGAGCGGGACCCGGTAGGTGTGAGCGAATGCGAGTGCCGCCGCGACATCCTGGGCCGAACTCGCCGTCAGCACGGCGAGCGGTTCAGCGGAGTCATAGATCGGGTTCTCGGTCAGTTTGACCTGGCCGTAGTCGGCCTGTCCGGGCAAAGCGAGCGGACCCTTGACCTTGGACGCGAGCGACGACCACGGCGGTGGGGCCGCCGGTGTGTGCGTCGGTCCGGTCGTCGGTCCCGGCTTTGTGGGTGTGCACGCCGCGAGCGCGACACTGAGCGCTCCGGCCGCGCCTACACTGAGAGCCACCCGCCGCGTGATCCGTTCCACGCTGGTCACCCTACTAGGGCTCCGGCTGTCGGCACGCCAGTGCCCACGCGAACCGCCGAGCAGGAGCAAACGACCCGCAGGATCAGGCAGGACGACCCGCAGGATCACGTGCGAACGACCCCAACGATCCCTACGACGACCCGCAGGACGCCCGAACGATCAAGCTCCCGCGAGACGCTCTGCCAGGTAGGCCTGCAATCCTTCGATCGGGACGCGCTCCTGTCCCATCGTGTCTCGGTCGCGGACGGTCGCCGCACCGTCTTCGAGTGAATCGAAGTCCACCGTGACGCAGAAGGGCGTGCCGATCTCATCCTGCCGCCGATAACGGCGACCGATCGCGCCCGCATCGTCGAAGTCCACGTTCCAGAAACCGCGGAGCTTCGCGGCCAGCTCGCGCGCGACCGGCGACAGAGCCTCGTTGCGACTGAGCGGCAACACGGCAACCTTGACGGGAGCCAGACGCGGATCCAGCCTCAGCACGGTACGCCGATCTGTGCCGCCCTTCGCGTTCGGCACTTCCTCCTCGTGGTACGCATCGACCAGGAACGCCATGAGCGAGCGCGTGAGCCCGGCTGCGGGTTCGATCACGTAAGGGATCCAGCGCTCGTTGCGGGTCTGATCGAAATAGCTGAGGTCCTTGCCCGAGGCCTCGGTGTGGGTGCTCAGGTCGTAGTTCGTGCGGTTGGCGATGCCCTCCAGCTCGCCGAACTCGCTGCCCGTGAATCCGAACCGGTATTCGATGTCGACGGTGCGCGTCGAATAGTGCGACCGCTTCTCCTTCGGGTGCTCGAACAGGCGGAGGTTCTCGGGGTCGATACCGAGACCCACGTACCAATTCCAGCGCTGGTCGATCCAGTACTGGTGCCACTCCTCGTCCGTCCCGGGCTCGACGAAGTACTCCATCTCCATCTGCTCGAACTCACGCGTGCGGAAAATGAAATTCCCCGGCGTGATCTCGTTGCGGAAGCTTTTGCCGATCTGCCCGATCCCGAAGGGCGGTTTCATCCGGCTGGCCTGAAGCACGTTGGCGAAGTTGACGAAGATGCCCTGCGCGGTCTCAGGGCGCAGATAGTGCAGCCCCGACTCGTCGTCGACAGGGCCGAGATAGGTTTTCAGCAGACCGGAGAATGCGCGCGGCTCGGTCCAGGTGTGGCGCATCCCGCAGTTCGGGCAGGCGATGTCGTCCAGGCCGTTCTCCGGCGCGCGGCCCTTCTTCTCCTCGAACTCCTCGAGCAGATGGTCGGCGCGGAAGCGATGATGGCAGTTCGTGCATTCGACGAGCGGATCGGTGAAGACTTCGACGTGACCGGAGGCCTCCCAGACCTGCTTGGGGAGGATGACGCTGGAGTCGAGGCCCACGACGTCGTCACGGCTGGTGACCATGTACCGCCACCACTGCCGCTTGATGTTCTCCTTCAACTCGACGCCGAGAGGCCCGTAATCCCAGGCCGACCGGGATCCACCGTAGATCTCACCCGCCTGGAACACGAACCCGCGGTGGCGGGCGAGGGCAATGACGGAATCGAGTCTGGTGGGTGCGGCCACGGTGGCTCCAATGGGGCGTCGCGTCCGGGCGCGCGCCCGGAGAACAAGGTGAAACGGGATGGACAGTGGATAGAGGTCTCCCAGTTTACGTGCCCGGCCTGGGCACCGCGTACGGAGCAGACCTGCCCCCGCCACCGCGGCCCTCGATGTACGCAGCCGTGTCGCGTAGCGTTGACACCATGCCGGACCATCACAAACGCACCGCGCTCATCATCGGCGGCACAGGCCAGATCGGCACCGCGGCCGCACGCCGCCTCGCCGGCGACGGTTGGTCCGTCCTGCTCGCGCATCGCGGGGAGCACACGGGGGATCCGACTCTCAACGAGTTGGATGTGACAACGGTCCGGCTCGATCGGGAGAACACCGATAAGCTCCTCGAGGTCGCGAGCGGCCACGACCTCGTCGTGGACACGGTCGCCTACAACACCGCACACGCCGACCAGTTGGCGAGGCTGGCCGGTGACGTAGGCTCGCTCGTCGTCATCTCGACCGGATCCGTCTACGTCGGCCGCAACGGCAGCTATCTGGACATCGCGGACGATGAAGATCCTGAAGCCTTTCCCGACTACCCGATCCCGCTACACGAGACCGACCCCACCGTGGACAACGACAAGCGGACCTACTCCCCTCTGAAGGCCGCGATGGAGCGCCGTCTTCTGGCCAGCAAGGGCCTCCCCGTGAGCATCCTGCGCCCTGGCGCGATCCACGGACTGTTCAACCCGACTCCACGCGAGTGGTATTTCGTCAAGCGCGCGCTGGACGGGCGATCCCGGATCATCCTCTCCAATGACGGCCAAAGCCGGTTCAGCACATCCTCGACGGTCAACATCGCCGAATTGATCGCGCTGTGCGCGGCGAGGCCGGCACGGCGCGTTCTGAACGCTGTCGAAGAGGACACGCTGACGGTCGCCGAGATCGCCGACACGATCTTCTCCGCGATGGGCCACAACGTTGAAATCGTGACGTTCCCGGGCACGTCCGGCGCGCTCGGTTCCACACCGTGGTCCACGGCACGCCCCCTGGTCCTCAGCATGGATGCAGCCAAGGCCGAGTTGGGCTATCGTCAGCCCGTCGACTATGCGACCTCGGTGCGATCGGAGATCCGGATGATCACACGAGCCGTCGCGGAGGCCGCCGACCGGCACCGTCCGTGGCAGGAGGCTTTCCCGGCACTCGTGTCGAAGATGGGCGCCGACACGTGGTTCGACTATGCCGCAGAAGACGCGTTCACATCCTCGCTGAACTGAACGCGCGTCTCGGCAAGCGCCCTCAGTGCACGTATTCCAGGAGGTCGAGACCGACCGTGTGCATCCCGTCCAGAACAGCGAGGCGCACCGACAGGGCAGAATCGTCGAAGTAGGTCGAGACGGCGTAGGCGAGTCCCGCTCGGGGACCCCGCAGTACGCCCACGTCGCTGCGCACCCCGTTGTCCGTGCCGGTCTTGTTCACCAGCAGGATGCCGTGGTCGCCCGAACGATGAGCGAGCGGGTCGAGGCCGAACGCTGATCCGACGAGCGACAGGTCGTTGTTGAGCGACAGCCAGGAGATCACCCGCCGACTGGTCGACGGGTCCACGATCTCTCCACGCGCCAGCGACGAGAGCAGCCAGGTGAGCTCGTTGGCGCTGCCGACGGACAGCTGGGGGGCGTCGTCCGGTCCCCGATGGTCGCGCACCAGGTCGAGCAACGCGGTGCGTTTCAGGCCGAGCGCCTCGGTCCGGGCGCTGACTGCTTCGAGACCCACGTGACGCAACAGAACATTGGTCGCGAGGTTGTCGCTTGTCGCCCCGACGAGAGCGGCCAGGTCCGCGACCGGAAGCGAGGGCACCTGGAGGTGCTGCCAGATCCCCGAGTCTCCGACCGCGTCCTCGAGTTCTCGTTCGAGCAGGCTGAGCGGGCCGAACTGGCCTTCCCGGATACGGGCGGCGACCTCGACGAGGAGCAGCACTTTGCCGATGCTGGCCGTGGGCATGACCACGTGATCGTCCACTGAGAAGAGGACCGCACCGGTCGCCAGGTCGGTGGCCCGTGCCGACACCTGGACACCGTTCAACGCCAGTTCGCCGAGCGCAGCGAATCCACGGCTGAAGCTTTCGCTCGCCTCCGCGCCACGGTGCTTTCCCCGATGCGACGCACTGTGGCGGTTGCGGCGCTCGGAACCGGGAGCGCGGACTACCATCGGCGCGGGCAGGCATTTGGAACGGGCGACATTACTTTCCTCGACAGGGTGCTCGAGGTCTTCGCGACGGCTGCGGCGAACCGTTCGCGCGACCTCTGATGCGATGTTACCCAGTGAAGCTGGGATGCTCACCAGATCGTGACGCGCTTCTCCTTTTCGAGCCACAATCCGTCAGATTCGGCGACGTTGAAGGTCTCGTAGAACTCGTCGATGTTGCGCACGATCTGGTTGCAGCGGAATTCGTTCGGCGAATGCGGGTCGATGGCGAGCAGCCGGACGACCTCCTCATCCCTGCCCTTCTGCTGCCACGCTTGCGCCCACGACAGGAAGAATCGCTCAGCGCCCGTCAGGCCGTCGATCACCGGGGATTCCCGGCCGTCGAGCGAGATCAGGTACGCCTTCCATGCAATGGCCAGACCGCCGAGGTCTCCGATGTTCTCACCGATCGTGAGCGCGCCATTGACGTGCTGGTCAGGCACCTGTCGCGGAGCGAGCGCGTTGTACTGCTCGATGAGGGAACTGGTCCGTTCCTCGAATGCGGCGCGATCGTCGGCCGTCCACCAGTCGGTGAGCTTGCCGTCGCCGTCGTACTTCGAGCCCTGGTCGTCGAATCCGTGCCCGATCTCGTGACCGATCACAGCGCCGATCGCGCCGTAGTTGGCAGCATCGTCGCGTTCCTCGTCGAAGAACGGGTACTGCAGGATCGCCGCAGGGAAAACGATTTCGTTGAATCCGGGGTTGTAGTAGGCGTTGATCGTCTGCGGTGTCATGAACCATTCGTCGCGATCGAGCGGCTTGCCGATCTTGCCGAGTTCACGATTGAACTCGAACACGCTGGTCGCCCGCACATTGGCGACCAGGTCCGCCGGATCGATGCTCAGGTCGGAGTAATCGCGCCACTTCACCGGGAAGCCGATCTTGGGCGTGAACTTGGAAAGCTTCTCGAGCGCGCGCTGGCGCGTCTCCGCTCCCATCCAGTCGAGCTCGGCGATGCTCTGACGGTAGGCCTCGATCAGATTCGCCACGAGAACGTCCATGCTCGCCTTGGCTGCCGGAGGGAAGTGCTCCTCAACGTAGATGCGGCCGACCGCTTCGCCCATGGCGCCTTCCACGAGAGATACTCCTCGCTTCCAGCGATCCCGGATCTGGGGCGTCCCGGTGAGGGTGTGACCGTAGAAGGAGAAGTTCTCGTCGACGAACTCCGGTGACAGGAAGGGTGCGGCGCCATGGATGACCTGCCAGGCGAGCCAGTCCTTCCACGAGTCCAGGCGATCCTCGGTCAGAAGTGAGACGAGGCCGCTGGTGAAACTCGGCTGACGGAGGACGACCTCGTCGAGAGCGCCCGCCGGTGCTCCGAGTGCGGCGTGCCAGCCGTCGAGTGCCGTGCCTGCGAGCTCGCCGACCGTCGGCAGGCCCGTTTCATCGACGGCGCCGCCCTCGGCGAACGCGTAGAGATTGTAGGTCTTCTCGCTGTCGCGCGACGTGACGTTGTCCCAATGGTGGGCGGCGATCGCGGTCTCCAGTTCGAACACCCGCTGTGCGCGGGCTGCCGGAGCGTCGAGTCCAGCCAGCTCGAACATCCGCTCGATGTGCGACTGGTATGCCGTCCGGATCTCCGCGAAACGTTCCTCCCGGAAGTAGCTCTCGTCCGGCAGCGAGATCCCCGACTGCTCGACGAACGGCAGGTAGCGCTCAGGATTGCCCGGGTCGTTGTCGACGAAGATCTGGAAGAACCCGCTCAGGCCCTGCCGTTCCAGTCCGCCGATGGTGGTCAACAGTTCCGGAATGCTGCCGACCTCCGCCGCACGAGCCAGCTCTTCGGCGATCGGGGCCGCGCCAAGCGCCGCGATCCTCTCCTCATCCATGAAGCTCGCATACAGATCCCCGAACTTGCGCTGTTCCGTCCCGTCGGACGCCCCGGCGGCCGACGTGATGATCTCGCGGACCGCTTTCTCCGCCTCCTCGGCGAGGATGATGAATGAGCCGTACCGGGCCTTGTCCGCCGGGATCTCAGTGCGTTCGAGCCACCGTTCGTTGACGTGCCTGAAAAGGTCGTCCTGCGGACGGATCTCAGTGCTCAATTCGTCGATCGCGATACCGGATGCAGCTGCCAAGTCAGTCATTGCACCAGCCTACCCAGCGCCGCCGACGGTTGAGCAGCGTCGACGACGGTCCACCGCACGGGTCCGCCGAACGAGCCTCGCGCCGCGATAACGTACTGCCATAGCCGCTTCCGTTTTCAGATCCCAGCCGATGGATCGTGAGATCCTCCGACTCGCTGTGCCCGCTCTCGGGGCGCTGATCGCCGAGCCGATGTTCCTGCTCGCCGATTCCGCGATGGTCGGGCATCTGGGCGGCACTCCGCTCGCCGGGCTGGGCATCGCCAGCGCGATCCTCCAGACGATCACCGGGTTGATGATCTTCCTCGCATACAGCACCACTCCGTCGGTCGCCCGAAAACTCGGCGCCGGGGATCTCCGCGGCGCCGTCGAGTCCGGAGTGGACAGTATCTGGCTCGCGGCAGTACTCGGCTGCGTCCTCGGGTTCGCAGGCTGGCTGTGTGTCCCGCTCATGATCGGAGCCTTCGGAGCCGCCGCGCCGGTCGCCGCCGAAGCGGACATCTATCTGCGGATCTCGATGGTCGGCCTCCCCGCGATGCTGGTCGTCTACGCGGCCACCGGACTACTGCGCGGGTTGCAGGACACACGCACTCCGCTCGTGGTCGCGACGATCGGGTTCGGTGCGAACATCCTGCTCAACTTCCTCTTCATCTACGTGGCCCATCTGGGCATCGCGGGCTCGGCGACCGGCACCGTCGTCGCCCAGTGGGGCATGGCCCTGACCTATCTCGCTTTTGCGGCACATCACGCGCGGCGGGTCCGTGCGCGACTCCTTCCGCACCGTTCCGGGCTGCACAGCCTCGGCGTCGCGGGCGGATGGCTGTTCCTGCGAACGGCGAGCCTGCGGGCGGCGATGCTGCTCGCCGTGTTCGAGGCCACCCATCTGGGCTCGGCGGAAGTGGCAGCGTTCCAGATCGCGATGACGATCTATTCGACTCTCGCATTCGCGCTGGACGCGCTGGCCATCGCCGCCCAAGCGCTCGTGGGACGCAACCTGGGTGCCTCGGACCGGGATTCGGTCCACGCCGTTCTGCGCCGCTGCGTTCAATGGGGAATCGGCTCCGGCATCGTGCTCGGCGCGATCGTCGTCGCCGCCAGTCCTGTGCTCGGATTCGTGTTCACCACGGACCACAGCGTTCTGGCGCTGCTTCCGGCCACACTGGCGATCATCGGCTGTGGCGGCCCGCTGAGCGGTTACGTGTTCGTGCTCGACGGTGTGCTGATCGGCGCAGGGGACGCCCGCTACCTGGCGATCACGGGAATCGTCAATCTGGCGGTCTTCGTTCCGCTCGCCGTCCTCGTCGGCACGCTCGCGCCGGCCGGGGTCGTCGGTCTCGCGTGGCTGAGCGCGGCGTTCGCTCTCGGCTACCTGGGGGCACGAGCTGTCACGCTGGGTGCCCGGGCGCGCACGCCCCACTGGATCACGCTGGGCGCCTGAGCGTGTTCCCGCTCAGCGCCCCGACCTGAGCGTGACGGCGCGCGTGTTCCCGATCAGCCTTGTGATGCGCGCGGCGGCGCGGTCGTGTTCCCGAGATGGAAGGTGCTGCGGAACAGCATCGGCTCGGGCTCGCGGCCGTCCAGGAGCTCGACGATCGCGTGTCCTGCCGCCGCCCCTTTTTCGAACGCGGGTTGGACGAGGGTGGTCAGGTCGTACGGCCACAGGCCGTCAACGCGAACGCCGTCGAACCCGATGACGCTCAGGTCTTCCGGAACGGCCAGTCCGAGTTGCTCTGCGCCGCGGATCACGCCGGCCGCCAGAAGATCGCTTTGCGCTATCACCGCGGTGGGTCGATCCGATGGATCGGCGAGCAACGCCCGCGCAGCGCGCATCCCCTCCCCCACATAGCTGCCCTGTGTGACGTATCCGGCCAGGTCAGGGAAGACATCACGCGCGCCGGCGAGACGCTCCAGCGCGGTGTTCGCGTTCCCTCGGTCCTCGAGCTCACGGGTGAGCGGGCCCGACCTCCGATCCCGGTCCAGGGGAAGAGTCACTACTGCGACGCGGGTGTGTCCGAGATCGCGCAAGTGCTCGGCACCGGCCAGGGTCGCGCTGCGGTTGTCTTGCGAGATCGTGTGCATTCCGAGTCCGGGGGCCGCTTCGATGGCCACGATGGGGATGCCGCGCTGACGCATCGCCGCGACCGAATCGTCCAGCCGGGGGCTGCACCCGATGAGGACGACGGCGTCCATCGGCGCATCCTCGATGTGGGAGGCGGGACCACCGGCGTCCGAGAGCACCAGGATGCCGGCCTCGATCGCCGCAAGCTCCTGCGACATGCCGTCGAGCATGGCGATCTTGATCGGATCGCGAAACGCGTCGCGCACCCGTTCCTCGACGACGATGCCGACGATCCCCGACCTGCCGCGGCGCAACGATCTGGCGCGAGGATCGGGCCCTGCATAATCGAGTTCGCGTGCCGCGGTGAGCACTCGCTCCCGGGTAGCGACGGACACCGGACCGGACCCGCTGAACGCGAGCGACGCAGTAGAATTGGAGACGCCCGCGAGCCGCGCCACTGCAGCCAACGTGGGGCGCATGCGAACCGATTCCGCTTCGTCGTTCATCCACTCTCCTCACAGGAAAACGGCATTTGACCAATTGCCGACTTCTTCGATAGCTTAGTCGAATCGATTCGATCGAATCGATTCGACCCCTTCCGATCCGGATCCACATGACGAGAACATCCTCATCCCGCACCAACGCCGTCCCGATGCGTCCGGGCGTGCTGGCGTGGCGTAACGCGGTCCTCGCCGTGTTCATCCTCAACGGCTTCGAGTTCTCGACCTGGGTCAGCCGGATTCCGGGTGTTCGCGACTCCCTTCACCTTCGCGATGCCGACGTCGGCCTTCTGCTGCTCTGCATCTCGATCGGCGCGATCCTCGGTCTTGTGCTCGCATCCACCCTGCTGTCGTGGCTCGGCTCCCGTGGTGGAATCGTCGCGGCGATCGCCTTCGGATCGACCGGACTCGTCCTCGCCGGACTGGGTGCGTCCACCTTCCACCTGGTTCCGCTGGTGGCGGTCGGACTGGCGATGCTCGGCGTAGGCAACGGGTCGGTCGACGTGATCATGAATGTCGAAGGAACGATCGTCGAACGGGCCAGGGGCAAGACCCAGATGCCCCTCATGCACGCCGGCTACAGCCTCGGCACGGTCGTCGGCGCAGGGATCGGCGCAGCCGCCGCAGCCCTGCACGTCGACACGTCGTGGCATCTCTCGACTGCTGCGGTGATCGCCGTCGCGGGAGTGATCATCGCCGTCAGGTTCTTCGGGACCGATGAACTCCGGACTTCGCTTCCCGCCAAGGCGCGGGCGGACAAGCCGCGGACCAAGATGAGCTCGCGGTTGAAGAGCAAGGTCATCGTCTGGACCGACGTGACCCTGATCGCGATCGGCGTCGTCATGCTCGGCATGGCGTTCACCGAGGGATCGGCGGGCGACTGGCTCGCGCTCGCGGTCGTGGACGGCCACCACCAGGGCAACGCGACAGGAGCCGTCTACTACGGGATCTTCGTCGCGGCGATGACCGTCGGCCGCGTGCTCGGCGGTCCGCTCGTCGACCGGGTCGGTCGAGTGCTCGCCATCCGGGGCACTGCGATCATCGGCGTCGCCGGCCTGCTTCTTTTCATACTCGGCGGCCCGCTCTGGCTGATCGCGATCGGGACCGTGCTCTGGGGCTTCGGCTGCGCGCTCGGCTTCCCGCTGGGCATGTCCGCGGCTGCAGACAACACGGACCATCCCGCCGAGCGTGTGAGCGCCGTTGCGATGATCGGCTACTGCGCTTTCCTCGTTGGCCCACCGGTGATGGGATTCCTCGCGCAGGCGTTCGGGATACTGAATGCGCTCTACCTGGTGCTGTTCCTGCTCGCGTTGTCCATCGTCTTCGCCGGGGCTCTGCGGCACCGTCCCGATTCCAGATCCGGAAGCGTCGCCGGCGCCGATCCGACCCCCGGC
>FSWU01000147.1_pt1 | contig 12321 bp, 12 predicted proteins | sample 1638061 | NCBI WGS metagenome assembly FSWU01 (sample SAMEA3914788, study PRJEB12502) | metagenome | biome: forest; material: soil | place: Canada | collected 2011-07-03 | depth 0.1 m
GCATTGGTCAGCAGATTGTTGAGGACACGGGCGAAACTGTGACTCGACAGTGCGATCGCGGGTCCGGTCGCTCCGCGCGGTTTGTAGTCGAAGTCGATGGCCACCTGATCGCCCGCGAGCAGTCGCGCATGGTCGATCGCTTCCGCCAGTTCGGTCGTCACGGTGCGCCAGTCCGCGGTGCCAGAACCGTCCGCCGCTTCGATCCGGGAGAGTTCGAGGAGGTTCGTTGCGAGCTGTGACAGTCGCAGCACGGTCGCGTGGGAGGAGCGAACGTCGGAAAGGAGCGATTCGGCGTTGCCTGCGTCCAATTCCGCGAGCTCCAGTTGCCCCTGCAGAACCGCCAGTGGTGTCCGCAGTTCGTGGCTCGCATCCGAGACCAGCTGTTTCTCGCGTTCGGCGGAGACGCGAAGGCGGCGGATCAGGTCGTTGAGCGTGTTCGCCAGCGCAGCGAGCTCGTCTTGGGCGATCCCCACCGGAAGGAGACCGGTCGACGAGTCTTCGGCGATCACCTCCGCCCGCGCTCGCATCCGGTTTACCGGACGTAATGCGAGCCGTGCGAGCACCCACGACGCCAGACCGAGAATTATGACGAGTGCGATGGCCCCGATCACGAGCGCGCTGGTGAGGCTGCTGAGAATGAGCGCGGCGGTTTCATCGTTCCGCGCGACGACGACCCTGTACGTGCCGACCGAAGTGTCGACTTCGCGCACCATGACGAGGTAGCTGGTCGAGAAGGTGGGGACATCCAGGATGCTGGGTTTGACTCGTTCGAGGTAGGGGAGTTGCCGCTCGAGTCCGTGCGGCAGGGTCGAGACGAGGATGTCCTTCTTCGGGCTGAAGACCGCGATCAGCTGACCCTCGACGGGCTCGTAGAGCTGTCCGGACGGGTTGTCTCTGAGCTGGGCGATGTACGGGGCAGCGTCGTTGTTGAGCAATGTGATCGTCGCGTTGCGGAGGATGGACGCGACCCCGACTCGTACCACGAGCACGGCGATGATGCCGAGGAGGACCGCGACCACGAGGCTGCCGACCGTGATCTTGCTGGAGATGGAGAGGCGGCGGAGGCGATTCACTTACGAAGTGCCAGATAGTATCCGCGGCCGCGCTCGGTCACGATCTTGAGGTTGGCGCCTGCGGCCTCGAGCTTCTTTCGGAGGTAGGAGATGTATTGGTCGATCACGTTCGGGCCGATGGACGCATCGGCCCCCCAGACCTCTTCGAAGATCTCGGCCCGCGTGAGCACCTCGTCGGGGTTGTTGGCGAACAGCCGAAGCAGGCTGAACTCGCGCCGGCTGAGCGGAAGCTCGTTGTCGTCGATGAGGGCGCGGTGTTCGAGCGAATCGATTTCGAGCTTGCCCACGACGATGTGCGCCCGGCCGCCGGAAGGCTCGCGACGCACGAGGGCCCGGATGCGGGCGGCGAGCTCGGCGAATGCGAACGGCTTGGTGAGGTAGTCGTCGGCTCCGGAATCCAGGCCGCGAACACGGTCCTCGACGGCATCCCGGGCAGTCAGCAGGATGATCGGCATCTTGTTGCCGCTCTCCCGGACGTGGCGACAGATCTCGAAGCCGTCCATTCCAGGGAGCATGACGTCGATGGCGGCCGCCATGAAGTCGTTTTTGCGCATGGCGATGAGCGCGTCGACTCCGTTGTCAACAAGCGTCAGCTCGTATCCTTCGGCGCGCAAACTGCGCTCCACGAGAGCGCCCATCTCCGGATCGTCTTCGACGACGAGAATCTTCATGAATGACATGGTGCCACGCGCGGCTTCGAATTCAGACCAAAGCCAGGTAGACGAAGGAGCACACGCCCATGGCGAGGCAGTAGATCGCAAACGGCTTCAGCGTACGGGTCTGAAAGTACCGATCCAGGAACCGGACCGAGATGAGCGCCGCGATGAACGCCGCCGCGCTGCCTGCGAGCACCTGGCCATGGATGCCGTGGCCGACCGGTCCGAAGAGGGTCGGGAGTTTGAGAACGCCGGCCGCCAGGATCACCGGGGTCGCCAGGAGGAATGCGAACCGCGCAGCCTCGCGGTGGCTGAGACCCGCGGCCATGCCGCTGACCATCGTCACACCGGAGCGGCTGATCCCCGCGCACAGGGCCAGGATCTGGGACGCGCCGATCAGCACACCGCGGCCTGTCTTCATGCCGGAGATCCGGGAATCGTCGATCGTGTTGCTCTCGTGGTCGAATTCGGAGTTCGCCGTCTGCTCCGCCACCTGCTCCGAGGCACCGACCCGCGCCATCTGTCGCGATCTCATTCGTTCGCCGAGCAGGAGGATGAGTCCGTTCACGGCGAGGAACGCTGCTGCGGGAAGCGGCCTGCCCAGGTATTCGGTGAAGATCTTCTCGAATAGCAGGCCGGCGAGCGCGACCGGGATCGTCGCTAGGATCAGCAGCCACGCCATCCGCTCGGAAGGCGTGCGGACCCTGCGGTAGCGGATCGAGGTGAGGAAGCCCCCGATGATGCGCACCCAGTCGCGCCAGAAGAAGACCAGCAGCGCGAGGGCGGTGGCCACGTGGAGCCCGACGATGAAGGCGAGGTAGGGGGACCCGGGGGTCGAGACGTTGAGGTCTTTGGCCCATTGGCCTCCGACGAGGGCAGGGATGATCACCGCATGTCCGAGGCTGGAGATCGGGAACAACTCGGAGATGCCCTGGACCGCACCCATCACGATCGCTTCGAGGTAGCTCAAATGACTCACTGTGTGAATCTATCGACTAGACGGCTCTGAATTCTCAGCAACCACCAAGCTGTGGGGAAATCCTCAGTCCCGTGCCCTGTGAAAAGTCCCCTGACCTGTGAAACCCCGGCCCGCGCTCTCCGCTGGATCCTCAGTCCTGTGTCCGGTGGATCAGGCGCGACAGAACGATGGCGCTCCGCGTGTGATCGACGTTGGGGGCGAGTCTGACGCGCTCCAGGGCGGCCTCCAGGCTCGGGATGTCGCGAGATCGGATGTGCACGATCGCGTCTGCGCTTCCGGTCACCGTCCCTGCATCGACCACCTCGGGCACGCCTGAGAGGATGCGCAGCAATTCGTCGGGGGCGACCGTGCCACGGCAGAACAATTCGACGTATGCCTCCGTGTTCATCCCGTCGACCGCCGGATCCACCTGGATCGTGAAGGCGCGGATGACTCCGTCGGCCACCAGCCGGTCTACACGACGCTTCACCGCGGAGGCCGACAAGCCCACGACACCGCCGATGTCGCCGTATCCCGCGCGCGCGTTCTGACGCAGCAGATCGAGGATGTTGCGATCGAGGTTGTCCACCACAGCATCCTAATTGCTCGCGAGACACGATCGATGCGCAGATTTCGAGAAACTTGCAGTTTCCGTGCGTAGGTCGGCAAGAATCGCTGAATAGCGTCGTGTCAGACTGGCTGCACGCAATCGATGAGAGGACGCGATGTCGATCACAGCAAATCGAGAGCAACTGGCGCCAGAACGCGTCGCACGTCCGCGGTCGGTCCTCATGTGCAGGCCCGACCACTTCTCCGTCGTGTACCGGATCAATCCGTGGATGAACCCGCAGAATCCCACCGATACGGGCAAGGCGGTGGAGCAATGGGAGACGCTGGCCGCCATCTATCGGGGCATCGGACACACGATCGAGCTGATCGATCCGATCGACGGACTTCCCGACATGGTCTACGCGGCCAACGGCGGTTTCGTCATCGACGGCATCGCGTACGGGGCCGCGTTCACCCACCCCGAGCGGCAGGCCGAAGGCCCGGCATACATGGACTGGTTCCGTGATCACGACCTCGAGGTCGTCACGCCCGAGAACGTCAACGAAGGTGAGGGGGACTTCCTCCTCGTCGGCGACACCATCCTGGCCGGCACCGGGTTCCGCAGCACCACAGACAGTCATGCAGAGCTGTCGCGGGTCTTCAATCGAGAGGTCCTCTCCCTTACCTTGACCGATCCGAGCTTCTATCACCTGGACACCGCGCTCTCCGTGCTGGACGATCGCCCGGGGCACGAAGACATCGCCTACCTCCCGGGTGCGTTCGACCGCGCGAGTCTCGGCGTGCTGCGCGAGCGTTTCCCGGACGCGATCGAAGTGGATCCCGAGGATGCGCGAGTGCTCGGGCTGAACTCCTTCTCCGATGGGCTGAATGTCGTGATCGCGGCGCGCGCGACCCATTTCGACGATCAGCTCCGGGAGCGCGGCTATCACCCGATCGGCGTAGACCTGTCCGAGCTCCTGCTCGGCGGCGGAGGAGTCAAATGCTGCACGTTGGAGTTGAGACGATGACAGTCTCCCTTGAGCAGACGAACGCGATCGAGCTCGAGGACGAGCACGCCGCGCACAACTACCACCCGCTTCCCGTCGTCATCGCATCCGGTGAGGGTGCGTGGGTGACGGACATCGACGGGCGTCGCTATCTGGACTGCCTGGCCGCGTATTCGGCGATCAACTTCGGCCACTCGAACCCTGTCCTCCTGGAGGCGGCGCGAGCCCAGCTCGAGAAGATCACGCTCACAAGCCGCGCGTTCCACAACGATCGCCTCGGCCCGTTCGTCACGGCGCTTGCAGCGCTCGCCGGCAAGGACATGGTCCTGCCGATGAACACCGGCGCGGAGGCGGTGGAGACCGGGATCAAAGTCGCGCGTGCGTGGGGTTACCGGGTCAAGGGGGTGCCGGCGGAGCGCGCCACCATTATCGTCGCGGCAGGCAATTTCCACGGCCGGACGACCACCATCGTGAGCTTCTCGGACGATCCGGTGGCCCACGACGACTTCGGCCCGTACACACCCGGTTTCCGGATGGTTCCTTACGGCGATGCGGCGGCGATCGAAGCGGCCATCGACGAGACGACCGTGGCGGTGCTGATCGAGCCGATCCAGGGTGAGGCGGGGATCATCGTCCCGCCCCCGGACTATCTGCCGGCGGTGCGTGCTCTGTGCACCGCCAACAATGTCCTGTTCATCGCCGACGAGATCCAGTCCGGACTCGGCCGCGTCGGCGCGACGTTCGCCTGCGACCTGAGCGGCGTCGTTCCAGATGTGTACCTGCTCGGGAAGGCGCTCGGCGGAGGGATCGTGCCGGTTTCTGCGGTCGTCGGCAACCGCGATGTCCTCGGAGTGATCCGCCCGGGCGAACACGGGTCGACTTTCGGGGGCAACCCGCTCGCCGCGGCCATCGGACTCGAGGTCGTCCGCCTTCTCGAGACCGGCGAGCCGCAGGAACGTGCGCAGCTTCTGGGCAAGCGCCTGCACCTCGGTCTCGAGCAATTGATCGGGCACGGTGTGGTCGCGGTGCGTGGCGCGGGATTGTGGGCCGGGATCGACATCGACCCGGACCTGGCAAGCGGCCGTGAGGTGTGTGAGCTGCTGCTCGATCGCGGTCTGCTTGCGAAGGACACGCACGATTCCACCATCCGCCTGGCGCCGCCGATCGTCATCGAGCCGGGCGACATCGACTGGGCGGTCCGCCAGCTCGGCGAAGTGCTCCAGGATCTGGGCGCGCGGATGTGAGTCCTTTCAGCTGACGGGGAAGACTGTCGGCGCATCCGGATGTGATTGGCGTCCAATCAGCATGTGACGGTATCCCTGGGGGCGGTCGCCCAATCACGTGCGCCTGTGCGCGCGCGGGATCCGCGAACGAACCGTACGGCCCTGCTCGCGGGCATCTTCGCCGTGGTCTTCTGCGCTGCGGGGTCCTGGATCCCCTCTTTCTGGGGCGACGAGGCCGCGAGCATCATGTCGGCCGAGCGTCCTCTCCCGTCATTGTTCCGCATGCTCGGCAACGTCGACGCGGTCCACGGCACCTACTATCTGATGCTGCACTTCTGGATCGAGGTGTTCGGCGCCTCTCCGCTCTCCGTCCGGTTCCCCAGCGCCATCGCCGCGGGTCTCATCGTCGCCGGGACGGTCGTCCTCGCCGAGCGCCTGGCTTCGTATCGCGTCGCAGTCTTCGCCGGCCTCGTGTGCCTCCTGTTCCCCCGGATCACCTTCATGGGCGCGGAGGCCAGGTCTTACGCCCTCAGCGCGGCATGCGCCGTCTGGCTCACGGTCGTCTTCGTTGGTCTGATCACCCGGCGGGATCGGCGCATCCTGCCCTGGGCCGCCTATGCCGCACTGCTCGCGGTGACCGGTTATGTCTTCCTGTTCGCGATGCTGATCGTCGTCGCCCATCTTGCGATATTGCTCACCGTCTCGCGCGATCACTGGATGCGGCGCACCTGGCTCCTCTCGGTCGCGATCGCCCTCGCGCTGACGGCGCCGGTCATCTTCTACGCCGTCGCCGAGCGCAATCAGATCAAGTACCTGTCCGTGCGAGACGCGCTGACGCCGTGGAACCTGCTCGTCGTGCAGTGGTTCGGGAACGTCGTCTACGCGGCGTTCGCCTGGGCGCTTGTCGTGGCAGCCGCGCTGATCGCATGGCGGATGCGCCGGGAGGGTCGGACCCTGCGGCGCTTGAGCCTGCCACTCGTCGCTGCCTGCTGGGCGTTGATCCCGACGATCATCCTGGTTGCGGCGAACGGTATCCACTCGGTCTATTCAGCCCGTTACCTGAGCTTCGCAGCGCCCGGCGCCGTGCTGCTGATCGCGTGGATGCTCTCGCGGATCCCCGGCACCATGCGGCTTAGGCTTCCTCTTCGATCGAGCCGGATCCGCCGCATGCCCGTCGCGGTGGCCGCCCTCATAGCGCTGCTCCTGGCCGCTGCTCCGACCTACGTCCTGCAACGCGGTCCCTATTCGGAGAACAACAGTGACTGGGCGCAGGTCTCGGCCACGGTCGGCTCGCACGCGAAGCCCGGTGACGCGATCGTGTTCGACGAGTCCACGATCCCGTCGCTCCGTCTGCGTCTGGCCATGCACGTGTATCCGCAGGACTACGTGGGTCTCGACGACGTGATGCTACGCGTTCCGTTCACGGACAACGCCTGGTGGTGGGACAAGCTCGACACCTTGAAGTCGGTGTCGGGCCGTTTGGATGCCGTCGGTCGTGTCTGGGTGCTCGAGTATCGCGCACCGGGGGAGCCGACGGACCGCTACGGCATGGCCGATCTCCGCGGACTCGGTTTCCGTGTCACGCACTCCTATCCGGAGCATGCGTCGACCGTTTACGAACTCCAGCGTTCCTGAGCTGCACAATTTTCTGAGCCGGCTCACCCGCGCTGGTCTCCCGGCCGGATCAGTGCCAATATAGACGCCATGACCCAGCAGGAATCTGAAATATCAAAGACGAGCCACGGCTTCTTCGGGCAACCTCGCGCCCTTGCGAACCTCTTCGGCGTTGAGCTCTGGGAGCGCTTCTCCTTCTACGGAATGCAGGGCATCCTTCTCCTGTACTTGTTCTACAGCACGGCCGATGGCGGTCTGGGGATCTCGAAGACGGTCGCAGCGGGCATCGTTGGGGCATACGGCGGCTGCGTCTACCTGTCTACAATTCTCGGCGCCTGGATCTCGGACCGACTGCTCGGCGCAGAGCGGGTTCTCTTCTTCAGCGCGGTCGTCATCATGCTCGGGCACATCTCGCTCGCGTTGATCCCCGGGGTCCCCGGTGTGATCGTCGGCCTCATCCTGGTCGCGTTCGGCAGCGGTGGGCTGAAGGCCAGCGCGACAAGCGTCGTCGGCACCCTCTACGCCCCCGAGGACACGCGCCGGGACGCCGGCTTCTCGATCTTCTATCTCGGCATCAACCTGGGTGCGTTCTTCGGACCCCTCCTGACCGGCTTGCTGCAGTCGACGCTCGGGTTCCATTTCGGCTTCGGACTCGCCGCGCTCGGAATGGCATTCGGGTTGATCCAGTATTCGATCGGGCGCCGGAACTTGCCGAAAGCATCACGCACGGTGCCGAACCCGTTGCCGCGCCGCCGTTATCCACTCGCGATCGGGATCGCTGTGGTCGGGATCGCGGTCATCGTCGCTCTCGTGCTGGCGGGCGCGATCACCGCCTCGAATCTCGTGACGGTCGTGATCGGCGTCACCATCGTGGCCGCGGTCGCGTACTTCGCACTGATCCTGCTGAAGGTGACGGGTGTGGAGCGGCGTCGCGTCGTCGCCTTCATTCCGCTGTTCATCGCGAGCGTGGCATTCTGGTCGCTCTACCAGCAGCAGTTCACCGTGCTCACGATCTATTCGGACGAACGACTTGACAGGTTCTTGTTCGGGTGGACGATGCCCGTTTCCTGGATCCAGTCGATCAATCCGATCTTCATCATCATCCTTTCGGGCGTCTTCGCCGCGATCTGGACCAAGCTGGGCAAGCGCCAGCCGTCGACGCCGGTCAAATTCGCGCTGGGCACAATGGTCATGGGGCTCGCCTTCCTGCTGTTCCTGCCCTTCGCTGGGACGGGTCCGCACGGCACGCCGTTGCTCGCGATCGTCGGCATCCTTTTCGTCTTCACGATCGCCGAACTGCTGCTTTCGCCGGTCGGGCTGTCGGTCTCGACGAAACTCGCGCCGCAGTCCTTCCGGACGCAGATGGTGGCGCTGTTCTTCCTGTCAGTGGCGCTGGGAACCGCGATCTCGGGCAAGCTCGCCGAGTTCTACAACCCGCATCACGAAGATGCATACTTCGGAATCCTCGGCGGGATAGCGATCGTTCTGGGTGTCGCGCTCGCCGTCGCCAGCCCTTGGGTGGTGCGGCTGATGAGCGGCGTCCGGTAGGCGGGTGGGCGTTCGCCGGATCAGCGCCCGGCGAACGCTCTGCTCTTGCCGGATCAGCTCCGGAGCACGACGTTCAGAGCCTCCTCGCCGTCGCGCATCCGCTCGATCTGGGTCCGCAGCAGACGCGCCATGCGAGGCAGCATCGCGGAAGTGGCGCCGCCCACGTGCGGTGAGATCAGCACATTGGGCAGAGCGAACAGCGGATGTCCTTCCGGAAGCGGCTCCGGGTCCGTCACGTCGAGTGCTGCACGAAGCCGTCCAGAGGTGACTTCGGCGAGCAGGGCGTCGGTGTCGACGACCGGCCCGCGCGCGATGTTGACGAGCAGCGCGCCGTCCGGCATCGCGGCGAGGAACGCGGCATCGACCATCCGGGCGGTCTCGTCCGTGAGTGGGACGCCGATGATGACGATATCGGCCTGCGGGAGCAGCTCCTGAAGCTCGTGGAATCCGTGGATGCCCTCGCGGGCGACGCGAGCAACGCGGATCACATTCACTTCGAACGGGGCAAGGCGCTCTTCAATGGCCTGCCCGACTCCGCCGTAGCCGATGAGCAGCACGGTGCGGTCGGCGAGGCTGGGGTAGCGATCGGGCTTCCATTCGCCCTTCTCCGCCGCGCGTACGAAGTCCGGGATACCGCGCTGGGCGGCGAGGGTCAGCGCGAGCGTGAGCTCGGCTGTCGACGTCTCATGGACGCTCGATGCGTTGGCGAGGACGTGACCCGCGGGCAGCCGTATGCCGTCGTAGCCGATCGACTGGCTCTGCACCAGCCGGATGTTCACACCGTCCAGCCAGGGGAACTTGTCGGCGGCGCGCATGTAGGGCATGACGACGATGTCGATGTTCTCCTCCGGTGCCGGCCCGTCGACGTCCCAGCGGATCAGCCGTGACCCCGCGGGAGGTTCCCCCAGAGCGTCTGCGAGTGCGGTCCCTGGTGTGCTGACGACGATCACATATCCTCCTGGAGTTGCCGGAAAGCGCTGGGGGTGCTCAAGAAAGCGCTGGGGTGGTCAAGTCCCGCCGCGCAACGATCATGCCCGTTGAGTGGTCGCGTCCTGGCTCACGAGCTCCTCACGGAGCGCTGCCGGGTCGACCATCGTGAAGCGTAACCGCCACGCATCACGGCGTAGTCGCAAGTTGCGGTACCTGATCAGATAGTAGACGCCGACACCCGCGGCCACGAAGCCGGAGGCTGCTCCGACACCCATCGCCCAGCGGGGACCGAACGCATCCGCGACCCAGCCGACGATCGGCGCCCCGATCGGAGTGCCGCCCATGAAGATCGCCATGTAGATCGCCATCACCCGCCCGCGGAGCGCAGGCGTCGTCGTCATCTGGATGGCGCCGTTCGCTGTCGTCGTGAGGGTCTGGGACGCGACGCCGACGATGATCAGGGCGAGCCCGAACAGCACGTAGTTCGGCATGAACGCAGCCACCGCGCAGCCGAATCCGAACAAAGCTGCGCCCAGGAACAACAGAACGAGCCTCGGCTTCTCGCGTCTGGCCGCGAGGAGTGCTCCGACCACCGATCCGATCGCCATCACCGACGAGAGGAGTCCGTATTCGCCAGCGCCCTTGTGGAAGACGGTGACGGCCATTGTCGAAATGAAGATGGGGAAGTTCAGTCCGAATGTGCCGATCAGGAAGACGAGCCAGAGGATCGCCATGATGTCCGGCCGGCTCCAGACATAGCGGAACCCTTCGACGAGACTGCCGCGCCCGCGCGACACGTGCGTGCTCTTGTGCAACTCGCGGACCCGGAGGAATTTCAGCGAGATGAGCACGGCACCGAACGTCGCAGCGTTGATCAGGAACACCCACCCGGCACCGACGACGGCCGTCAGAAGGCCCGCGACGGCCGGACCCGCCATGCGGGCGACATTGAATGACGCCGCGTTGAGCGCGACGGCATTGGAAAGATTCTGGGTCCCGACGAGGTCGGACACGAACGTCTGACGCGCGGGTGCATCGAATGCCGATACACAGCCGAGCAGGAAGGCGAAGCCGTAGACCTCGAGCAGGGTGACCTGGCCGCTCACCGTCAGGATGCCGAGGCCGAGGCCCAGGATGCCCATCGCCGCCTGCGTCATCATGAGCAGCTTGCGGCGGTCCAAGTGGTCGGCCGCGAATCCCGTCACCGGGAGCAGGAGTACCTGGGGCCCGAACTGCAGGGCCATGGTGATGCCCACCGCGGAAGCGCTGTTGTGTGTGAGCTGCGTCAGGACGATCCAGTCCTGGGCCGTGCGCTGCATCCACGTTCCGACGTTGGAGACGATGGCGCCGGCGGCCCAGACACGGTAGTTGAAATTGCTCAGGGAGCGGAACATCGAACTCATGAGTCGGCGAGCTCCCGGAGGAGCCGGGTGGCGTCGGCCAGCAGCGCACGACTGCTCGGATCGAGCTCCTCGAGACGGCGGTAGAGCCATGCGTCCCGCCTGCGCCGGGTCTCCTCGACCAGTGCGCGTCCCGCGTCGGTGGCATAGACGACGACCTTGCGACCGTCGTCCGGATCGCCTTCGCGCCGCGCATAGCCGGCGGCCACCAGTCCGTTGACCGTCCGGTTCATCGAGGGGGGCTTCACGCGCTCGTGTTCACTGAGCGCGCTGAGAGTGTGCTCGCCCTCGCGGACCAGCAGGAAGAGGACGGATGTCTGCCCGTCGCTGATCTCGTCGTCCGCCTTCTCGGCGCGGACACGGCGCGAGAGCCGGGCTACCGCGATCCGGAGATCGGTGCTGAGTTCGTGATCATCCTGCATAGATACTTAGCATAGCAAATTAGCCATGCTAATGAAAACTGCGGAGCCGTATCGCGTCGAGTTTCCGTTCAGCGAAACGGGCCTCCGCGCTCCGGCGTTCAGCGGTCACGATCGCGGCGTCGGAGCTCTGTTCCTCGGCTTGCGCGACGTGCCGGCGTCCCCAGGTGCTGAGGGCGCCTCCAATTCGGATCGCAGCGTGCGCCGCGCCATCGGTGACATAGATCGTGCTCATGATGGGTCCTTCGGAGTGTCAGTGGGTCGAGGTGAAAGCAGGTCGACCAGCGGGAATGCATTGAACTGAACCTGGATCTGCAGCGCGTCCGGTGCACCCGTGTCCTCGTCTGAGGCGTACTTCTCCTCCATCGACGAGAGGAACTGCAGGTATTCGTCGCCGAACTGCTGCAGATGTTCGCGGGTGAGGCGCAATGTGCCCGTGCTCAGCGTTGCCGCGATCTCCCAGCCGGAGCCGAGGGCGTCGCGGCCGTACCGCAGGAAGGCGGTGAGCTGTCGCTCGTTCTCCGCGTGCCATTCGCGGGAGATGATGTCCGTCGCCTCCCGGCCGGCGGGCGTTTCGCGGCTCGAGGCGGAACCGATCCGGAGATCGCCCGGAGTCAGCTGCCACCAGCGCTCGCGTGCGGAGCCCTTGCCTTCGACCTCGCGGATGATGTCGTGTTTCGCGAGCTGCCGCAGGTGGTAACTCGTAGCCCCGCTTGATTCCCCGAGCCGTTCGGCGAGACCGCTTGCAGTGAGCGGACCGAAGTTGGTGAGCTCTTGCATGATCCGCACTCGCAGCGGGTGCGCCAGGGCGCGCAGCGTGCTGAGGTCGAGTTCGCGTCTGCCCACGGGGCCTTCGTCCGTCATGTTCCAAAGATATCATTGCAAAATAAGCTTTGCAAGTAAATATTTGCAAACGAAGCTTTGCGCTTTGATCACCCGTGCGC
>FSWU01000181.1_pt1 | contig 12046 bp, 15 predicted proteins | sample 1638061 | NCBI WGS metagenome assembly FSWU01 (sample SAMEA3914788, study PRJEB12502) | metagenome | biome: forest; material: soil | place: Canada | collected 2011-07-03 | depth 0.1 m
AGCACGACCGTCGTTCACTCGATTCCAGAAAAAGTAACGCAAAAAGGAAGCTTCAATGTCGAACACACCTAGCCTCACCTCAACTCTCACGCCACCGGATGTGGTCCGCTGCGCCTACATGGAACTCGTGGTCACGGATCTGGAGGCGTCCCGCGAGTTCTACGTGGACATCCTGGGCCTGGTGGTGACGGAGGAAGACGAGAACGCGATCTATTTGCGCTCCCTCGAGGAGTTCATCCATCACAACCTTGTGCTGCGTAAGGGTCCTGTGGCGGCGGCAGCGGCCCTGGCCTTCCGCGTTCGTACACCGCAGGACGTCGACCGCGCCGAAGCGTACTATCGCGATCTGGGCTGCCGCGTCGAGCGGCGCCCTGAAGGATTCGTGAAGGGCGTTGGCGACGCGGTCCGGGTCGAGGATCCGCTCGGCTTTCCTTACGAATTCTTCTACGCGATCGAGCACGCCGAACGGCTCGCCTGGCGTTACGACCTCTACGGCGCCGGTGCTCTGGTGCGTCTAGACCATTTCAATCAGGTCACGCCGGATGTCACGCGAGGTTGCGAATACCTTCGCGGTCTCGGATTCCGGATCACGGAGGACATCGAGGACGAGGACGGCGTCATCTACGCCGCTTGGCTGCACCGCAAGGACACCGTCCATGACACGGCCTTGACCGGCGGCGCCGGCCCGCGAATGCACCACCTCGCTTTCTCGACGCACGAGAAGCACAACATCCTCTACATCTGTGACAAGCTCGGCGCTCTCCGCAAATCGGACACGATTGAGCGCGGACCGGGTAGGCACGGCGTCTCGAATGCGTTCTATCTCTACCTTCGGGACCCCGATGGTCACCGAGTGGAGATCTACACGCAGGACTACTACACCGGCGATCCCGACAACCCGGTCGTCACCTGGGACGTCCATGACAACCAACGCCGCGATTGGTGGGGCAATCCGGTCGTGCCGAGCTGGTACACGGACGCGTCGCTGGTGCTCGACCTTGACGGCGAACCCAAGCCGGTCCTCGAGAGAGAGGAGCCGAGTGAAATGAGTGTCACAATCGGGGCCGACGGCTTTTCCTACACCCGCAAAGACGACTCCGAACGGGGCTTCAAGGTCGGTGGTCAGGTCTAGGTCACGCCTGGCTGATGCGCACCATGTTTCCGGCGGGGTCGCGAAAGGCTGCGTCCCGCACGCCCCAGAACTGGTCCGCTGGCTCCTGCAGAATCTCGGCGTTTCCCGCCGCCCTTATCCTCTCGAAAGTCGCATCGAGATCGTCGGTTCGGAGCAGTATTCCGGGCAGTTCGCCCTTTGCCAGCAAGGCCGCGATCGCGTCGCCGTCCTCCTGGGAACGACCGGCGTGCGGTTGCGAGAGTACGATCTCGATCTCTGGCTGGTCAGCCGTCGACAAGGTGATCCAGCGGAATCCGTCGTTGGCGACCTCGTTCCGTACCTCGAGTTCGAGGATGTCGCGATAGAAGGCGAGGGCGGCATCTGGGTCGTCTACGAGAACGTGCACGTGGCTGATTGAAACGGTCATGTGGAAGACATTAGGGCACGACTACGACGGCTGCTTCTTCGATTCTGCTCGATTGTGGACGGCTCGCTGGCGCGCTGTTCTGTTGCGGAAGTCTATTGCGGAAGTCTGTTGCGGAAGAGACGACTCCGCACCGGATGATTGACGGCGGTCCCGCCGCGGACGTCCCAGCACCATCGCGGCACAACCCGGCACTGCAAAGCTGTCGTTGTGGTCACGAGCCCGGTACTCGCTCGGCGTCTCACCTACGATTTCGGTGAACCGCGAACTGAATGAGCCGAGGCTTGTACAGCCGACAGCGAAGCAGGCATCCGTCACGCTCACATCGCCCGTGCGCAACAGAGCTTTGGCGCGCTCGATGCGCCGGGTCATCAGATGTGCGTATGGCGTTTCGCCGTAGGCCTCGCGGAAGCGACGGCTGAAATGTGCAGTCGACATCAACGCAACTCTGGCCAGTGCGGGCACATCGAGCGGCCGGGCATACTCGCGGTCCATCAAATCCCGAGCGCGGCACAAACGGCGCAGTTCGTCTAGATCAGGGCGGAGCATGACCCCATTATGCGCTCGGGACATCCACGGCAACCCGGCATCACATCAATTCTTGACCGGGCGGTCAATCAAGCCTAAAATCGTTTACAGGTTCCGGACATAGCGGAACCGGTGACCCCTCGCAGGAACGCGAAGGCGTTCCACGGGGAGCCAGCCGTTGAACTGTTGAGGGAGGTTGGTTCTCGATGAAGATGTGGACACGTTGGCAGGACTGGGCGGCTGTCGCTGCCGGCCTGTACGTCGCACTCGCGACAATGTGGACGGCACACGCCGGAGCATCAGTCGCGCTGATGATCGTGCTGGGCGTCCTGTTGATCATTTCCGGTTTGGTGAACCTGGCGCGGCCCGGCCTTGTTGCGATCGAGTGGGTCCAAGGTGTCCTCGGGGCACTGCTGTTCATCTCACCCTGGGTCGGCCAGTACGCAACCGCAACGGGCGCAGCGTGGACGTCCTGGATCTGCGGAGGTGTCGCGATCGTCGTCGCCGTCCTCGCGGTCCAGCCGAGCACGAGAGTGCACCACCAGCACCAGCCGATCGCGCACTAGGCGCTGGACGGCACCACCACAGTGGGGGCAGCATTGAGCTGCCCCCACTTCTTCTTCAGAGGAGCCGATCGTGACGGACGAACCCGACGCCCGTGTGCGCATACTCAACGCCGCGGAAAAACTCTTCGCACAACGCGGGTTCGACGCGACGGCCACGTCAGCCGTCGCGACACGCGCCTCCGTGCCTAAAGGGCTGCTCTTCTATTACTTTCCGACGAAAGCCGACCTGCTTCGCGCTCTAGTCGGGGAGCGCCTCAGTCTCGGCCCGATCGACTGCTCGGCATACATCGAACCCGGCAAGCCGGTCGAATCGTTGCTGGGGCTGACCCGGCGAATCTACGAATTGCAAAGAGATTCCGACGTGATGCGCGTGATCGTCTGGCGGGAACAACGCACTCACCCGGAGGTGATGGTGCGTCTGCAGGAATACCATCGCCAGCTTCAGGGGGTGATCGAACGAGTCCTGAAGGCGAGCGTTCCGAGCCGAGCATCGGCCTCCCGCCTCGGCACCGCCGCTCAAGCCTGGGTCGCGATACTCATGTCGAGACCTCTTGAGGATCGTGTCGAGATCGCCGAAAGTGCTGGGCTGGTCGGATCCACCACCCGCGAGCCTCACACGGAGGGTCCGGTCGCAGCTCTGACCGAACTCGCCGAGTTGATCTGCGACGGTCTGACCCGGCGCGCGCGCAGAACGGCACGAACGACTCCTACAGGGACAGCCCTCTCCGCCGGAGCGCCGTAGAAAGGTCGTAGAAAGGTCGCGGAAGCGTCGTAGAAAGGTCGCAGAAGCGTCGCGCAAGCGTCGTCGAAGGTGGTCGACGACCAGTGCGCAGCCTGGAGGTAACACACTTGCAACCTCCCCTCGATAGTCTGAAAGCATGCTCGATCGCGACGAAGACTTCGCCAGAGCCCTCCTTTCGGAGGGGCCCGTGGCGCGCTATTCGGCGTCACTTACCCGGTTCGGACAATTGGTAGGGACCTGGGATGCCCGAGGCACGCGTCTCGACGAAGCGACCGGCGAATGGACGGAGCGGCACTTCACCTGGATGGTCGCCTTCATCTTGGGCGGCCACGGCGTGCAAGACCTGGAAGTCGTGCAATCCAGTCACGATCCCAAAGTTCACGATCCCAGAGTTCAAGATCCCAAAGTTCAAGATCCCAAAAGTCAAGATCCCAAAGTTACTGAGATCACTGAAACAGCTGAGACTCGCCAAGCCGCTGAAACTGCTGAGGCTCGCGGAACCGCGGAAACTTTCGAAACCATCGCCACAGCGCTACGCGTTTATGACCCTGTCGCAGGCGCGGTGCGCGTCAGTTTCGCATCGCCCGTCTCGAACCAATATTGCAACCTCATCGCGGTCGACTGGCACGACGGCATCAGGCAAGACGGAACACAGAACGACGGCCGCCCCATCCGTTGGAACTTCACGTCGATCGCCGACTATCACTATTCCTGGGAGGGCTGGGTCTCGAACGACGACGGCGCCTCATGGGAGCTTGTCGAACACATCGATGGCACACGGATCGGGTAGGTAGAACATGTCCCGCACAGATCGCCCGGCGCAGAGTTCACACGCCACTCCGGGCACGAGCATCACCCAGGGCGCGCACCTTGTCGGAAGCGTCAACCTTCCCGACGCAGCAAGCGTCTTCCGAGCGGTCAGCGAAAACCTGGGTTCACGGTTACGACGCATTCCTGACGGCGAGGTCGGGGAACGGTACTACTGGATCCAGTTCCAGCGCGACCGGCTGGCGGCAACGGACGGCATCAGCCGCGTCCCCGGCGAGCCGCGTTTCCTGCGCGGGCGATTCGATGCTCGTCCATTGTTCCTGGACGGGACGGTGGCGGCCGATGACCTGGAATTCCAGTCGCTGGGATACGCCGACGCCGCCCTCGAGTCTTATGCCACATTTCGCGCACTGCGAAGCGACGGCACGATAGCTACAGGAACTAGATTCCAAGTTTCACTTCCAACGCCGGCCGCGATCATCGCGTCGTTCGTCGTCCCGGACAGCAGGGCTGAACTCGAGCCGGCGTACGAACGCGCGATCTTCGCAGAGCTGACGAGGATCCTCGACGGCATCCCGCACGAGGACCTCGCAATCCAGTGGGACACGGCCGCCGAGTTCGGTCTGCTCGAGAGCGCGCGACTCCCAGCCGGATATCCTCTCGTGCCCTGGTTCGACGATGTCCTGGACGGTGTGATCGAACGTGCAGTAAGGCAGGCGTCCGCCGTTCCAGCGGATGTACAGGTCGGGTACCACCTGTGCTACGGCGACGTCGAGGAGGCGCATTTCGTCCAGCCCGAGGACACAGGGCTTCTGACCGCGTTTGCGACCGGTTTGCTGCGCGACTCGCCTCGGCCCATCACCTGGTTGCATCTGCCCGTCCCGATCGAGCGCGACGACGACGCCTACTTCGCTCCGCTTGCAGAGCTTGATCTGCCGGAAGACACGGAGCTCTACCTCGGCGTAATCCACCACGAGGACGGAATCGAGGGCGCCGAGCGCCGGATCCGTGCGGCGCATCGCGTGCAACCAGAATTCGGCGTCGCAACGGAATGCGGTTTCGGACGCGGTCCGAGCGAGCGCACCGTACCCCTGCTGAAGCTCCACGAATCGATGACGGACATTTGGTGAGCACCCGACACGTCCGAACGGCGGGACGTAGGAGCGGCGGCGAAAGCTGAGCCTCGCAACGCCTGAACAGCCGCGGCACCCGGACAGCCGAACCCGCAACACCCGACATCAGCAGCGGCGACTCCGACTACCTGTGAAAACCGTTGACCAGGCGAACCAGAGCGCTTAGATTTCGAGTAGCACTGATCTGTTGTGCCATTGACGGTGGCGAAGGGCTGAACCTACTTGCGGGCGGATTCGTGAGCTTGCATGCTAATCGAGCTACAAGAAGGGTGCCGGCTTCGATGCCGTGATAGCACGACGCAGTGACAGCAACAGGGGGTAGTAAAAATGGGGGAAATCAATCCGGCAGGAATCAACCTTCCTGCCACTCAGCCGATCGACATCACCACATTGATGGAAGACGCGCTCAAAGACGGCCCGGCGGAGGAACCGGCTCACTAACGCTGGCGGAGCTTCGTGGAGCTTCCGGGTCGCCGGAGCGCAGTCCATCGACGATGCGCTACGCAGATACATCTCGTCGCCCTGGGACGACTCGCGATGAGACGTCTCGATGCGCACGAACTCGATATCCTCGCCGTCCTCAGCGCAGCCGGGACCGCGGGCTGACTCGACGCCCGTTCCTCAGCTCATCGTCCCCCGACGCCTGCAGGCCGCCGGAGCCCGGAAAATCTATAGCATCGCGGGGATTCACCGTGCGTCGTGCGAGCTGGATGATCGCCACAGCGACCGCAGCGACGCCGATCACCTGTCCGACGAGTGCTCCAGGGCTGGTCGCGAGCCTCTCGCCATAGGCGATCGCACCGATCAGCGCTCCCGTCAGAGGATCGGAGAGTGTCAGCGCTGGGAGTGACGCGGCAAGCGGGCCCGACTGGTACGCGGTCTGGTTCAGGATCACCGCGACTGCGCCGATTGCTACGAGCGCGTAGATCGGCCAATTGCCGAACACCGCGCTCGCGCCTTCCGGTATCAGCGCGACGACATATTTGATCAGACCCGCGACCATCCCGTAGGCGATTCCGGTGGCAAGTCCGAACAGGCTCGCCCGGATTCGTCTTGCCGGACCCGCTCCGAGCAGAACAGCCGCTGCCCCAACCAGAGCGGCAACCAGCATAGTCACGAGGAGCTTCGAATCTTCGGGAAATCGGGTTCCAGACGCTGGGCGTCCCGAGTCCAGGAATGTCGCCAGCCCGGCGATCAACAGTAACGCCCACAGCCATTCAGCAAGGCTCGGCCGCCGCGAATGGAGCAGGGCACTCGCCGGGAGCGCGAAAAGCAATCCGGACATGAGGAGTGGTTGCACAAGAGTCAAATCGCCCAAGCTCAGCGCGACCGCGTGGAACCCCAGCGCCGCCGCCGATGCAGCGAGACCGATCAACCACAAGGGTCGACGAAGGAGATAGGTAACCAGGTTGAGCCGCAATCCTCGACCGGCCGGAGCCTTGCCGACGGTCCGGTGTTGCAACACGCTCGCGACCGCCGCGCAACCGGCGGATGCCAGGGCCGCCACTATCGCCCATGCGACACTCAAATTCCGACCGCTCCTCGAACTGGATCCGGGACCCCAGTTTTCACCTGCAGCTGCCTGCGTTGGGCTAGAGCACCGGGATTAACCTGTTGGTTACCTTAGTCGGTCATCCCTTGTCGATGCTGTGGGTATCGGCGCCCAGGACAGGTTCGTCTAGCGTTGGATACATGTCTACCGAATCCAGCGAGGTACCCATCAGCGACCGGCTTGACGCATCGTTCGGTGCCTATGTCGCGTCAGGTCAAGCACCCGGCCTCGCCTATGGAATCGTGACTTCTGAAGGCCTCATTCACGGCACCGGATTCGGGCGTGCCAACGAGTCGGGCGCTTTGCCTGGCATCGATACTCCTTTCCCCATCGCCTCTATGTCGAAAAGCTTCACGGCCGCTGCGATGCTGCTCGTCCGGGATCGCGGATTGCTCTCGCTCGATGATCCGATCACTCGTTACCTCCCCGATTTCCGTGCGACAGGCGTTCCAGAGGACCCCTGCGATCCTCCCTCCATCCGCATGCTCCTCAGCATGTCCGGCGGCCTCACCGAAGACAATTCATGGGTCGACCCACAAATCGGAATGACCGAAGAGGAACTCTTACGGCTCGTCGCGATCGGCCTCAAGTACAGCCACACGCCGGGGACGGTATATGAGTACTCCAATCTCGGATTTGCGCTTATCGGCCTCGTCCTGCAGCGCGTGACCGGTGAACGCATCGAAGACTTCATTACGTCAGAACTCCTCACACCGCTCGGGATGAACTCGACATCCTTCAGCCCATCGTCACACGACGCTGCCCTTCGCGCCGAAGGCTATTCACTCGACCGGGAAGGAAACTGGAAACCATATCCTGTGCAGGAATCCCGTGCCTTCGCGTCCGCGGGCGGAATCGTCAGCACGGTGCGGGATCTGAGCACCTGGGTCGGCTGGCTCGGCGAAGCGTTCCGTCCAGGTTCATCGAGAGGCGTAGAGGTTCTCAGCCGAGCATCGCGGCGTGAGCTCCAGCGGGTCGAGAGCGTCATCCCCCCGGCACTCAGTCTTCAGCCGAACGGTATGTGGCGCACGTCGATCGGAGGGTACGGCCTCGGACTCCACATCGAACACGACGTGCACCGCGGGGTCATCGTCTCGCACTCGGGAGGACTACCCGGCTACAAACTCCATATGTGCTGGCATCCGGACTCGGGTTACGGTCTCGTCGTTCTGACCAACAGCCATCGTGGGGATCCGATCTCGCTCGCAACTGACAACCTGGCTTTGCTCCTGCACACGAACCAGGTGCCCTCCGAGACGATCGCTTTGTGGAGGGAGACCGTATCGGCCCGGATTGCCGTCGAGAGCCTGGTTCGCCAATGGAATGAAGCGATCGCGGAAAGCCTGTTTGCCGAAAACGTTGATTTCGACCGCCCGATTCCAGAGCGTCGAGCGGAGATCGACGAACTCGTTGCGCGGATCGGTCCATTGCGCGACGCTCGTCCCGTCGACGAAGTGCTCTCGGCAGCGACACCGGCGGATGTGACCTGGTCGATCCCTGCAGAACACGGCGAGCTGATCTGCATGGTTCACCTCAATGAACTCGATCCGCCCCGGGTACAGGAGTTCGTCGTCACAGCCGTTCCAGCCAATACTCCACGCAGCGCCGCGCCCTTCGACATCTCACCACGGAGGGCTGCCTTGGGAGACGCTTCTCTGAGCGCGGCGCCGAACGTCCGGGTCATCGTGCCGGAGGTTTGAGTCTCCGAGCCGAACAGAACGCGAGCAATCGTGCCGGATGTAGGGGCCGCGCGCGCGTTGAAGCCTGGCCTCGCGTGAGATGGAGAACGTGAAGCGGCGCTCTATCGGGAAGTGGAGCTTTCGATGAACTGCTCGAGAGCTGCGCGACCCTCCTCGTCAGGCATCTGGCGGGCGGGCGATTTCATGAAATAGGCTGACGCTGATTCGATCGGGCCGCCCTGGCCTGCGTCAAGTGCTAGTTTCACTGCACGGATCGCGTCGATTACTATTCCGGCGGAATTCGGCGAATCCCACACCTCGAGCTTGTATTCGAGGCTGATCGGTGCGTTCCCGAATCCGTGACCCTCGATCCGCACATATGCGAACTTGCGATCGTCCAGCCACGGGACATGGTCACTCGGACCGATATGAACGTCGCGGTCAGGAAGATCGACGTCGATATTGCTCGTGACAGCGCGCGTTTTCGACACCTTCTTCGAATTCAGCCGTGACCGCTCGAGCATGTTCTTGAAATCCATGTTCCCGCCGACATTCAGCTGGTAAGTGCGATCGATGGCGATCCCGCGGCTCTCAAAAAGTCGCGCAAGAACGCGGTGGGTAATCGTCGCGCCGACTTGGCTTTTGATGTCGTCGCCGATGATCGGAACGCCGGCCTCGGTAAATTTCGCTGCCCACTCCGGGTCGCTGGCGATGAACACCGGTATTGCGTTCACGAATCCCACACCAGCATCGATCGCGGCCTGAGCGTAGTGCTTGGCCGCCGCGTCGGACCCCACCGGCAGATAGCAAACCAGCACGTCCGCGCCGCTGGCACGAAGCGCGGCCGCGACATCGACTGGCTCCGCCGGCGATTCTTCGACGATGTCACGATAGTACTCACCGAGCCCGTCCAAAGTCGGCCCGCGCTGAACCAGCACCCCGGTCTCGGCCACCTCAGCGAACGCTAGTGTGTTGTTCTCGCTGGCCCAGATCGCCTCAGCTAGATCCAGCCCCACTTTCGCCACATCCACATCGAATGCCGCGACGAACTCCACATCTCCCACGTGGTATCCACCGAAAACTGTGTGCATGAGACCCGGAACCGGCTCATCGGATGGCGCGTCGCGATAGAACGTCACGCCCTGTACCAGCGAGTTCGCGCAGTTTCCGACCCCGGCTAAAGCGACCTTGATTCCCATGCAGATGATTCCTTTTCGGTTACTGAAATTCTGGACTTGCTGGACTTGCTGGACTTGCTGGACTTGATGGACTTGATGGCTTACCCGATCCACTGGGCTTACCCAATCCGCCGGATTTACCCGAATTATCGGATTTACCCGAATTATCGGATTTACCCGATTTGTCGGATCCTGGACTGCTAGGCGTGCTGGATTCCGCACTTCTGGACTGGAATTCATCACGCCGAAATCATGCGTCGACGCGGTTTTATCGAAAGCCAGCCCGTAAGCGCACCACCAACGCGGCTTTGCTCATGAGAGGGTGCCAGCGAAGCACTGCCGACGACGTTCGCCGACGATCTTCGCCGACGACGATCGCCGACGAAACTTCGCCAACGAATGCAGCGCCCACGGACGCAGCGCGAACGAACACACCCCAGCAACCCGAGCTGTGAACACACGCACTACTAACTGTAATTCGCCGAGACCCGCCAAACTTCCCGCCGGATCAGCAACCGAGCGCTCAGGCTTCACGTGTCGGGCGCTCGATCCTCGTCTTGTCGCGGGCTCACCCGTCGCGCCTCACACGACGGTGACGGTCGGCGGCGCAATCGACTAATGCTCTACCGATTAGCTCTGGACGTAGCTCTCGACCTAGCTCTCGACGTACCTCTCGACGCGCGAAAGTGGGTGGACCTGACCTCCGGAAAGCCGGTAGGAACCGTTCAACATCGTCAACTGACTTCGATGCGATGAGAGGGCGGCAATCTTGGCCGGAAGCCAAGGTCCGATGTCGAGAGAGAAAACCGCACGTCCGGGCATGCCTTCTTCCGGCTCGAGCGCAGCGTCTTCCGGCTCGAGCGCAGCGTCTTCCGGCTCGATGAGCGCAGCGTCTTCCGGCTCGATAAGCGCAATTCGAATCCCGGTCGCTTGTGCGGCGCGAACGCCCGCATCATGCATCCTCACGTGATCCGGGTGCCCGTATCCGCCTTGGTCGTCATATGTGACGATCAGGTCCGGACGAGTCGAATCGATCACCGCCCGAATGTCCGAGACGACTTCACCGAGAGGTGCCCTGCTCAGCGCATCTACTGTGGAATCGGTGGCCGCAGCCGCTACCGTCGGCGTCAGCCAGACCATCCCCGAATCTGCGTACCGACGCGCATCCATTCCGGCCGTGCGCGCGGCCGGCGCACCAAGAAATCGTTGGTCGGAAACTCCGAGCGCGCTCATCGCGCTCGCCAGCTCTGCCATGCGCAGGTCGGCGAGTTGTTGCGTGCCCTCGAACATCTTCAGCGGCCCCTCCACCACTTCCCCGCGCTCACCGCGAGTGCCTGTGAGAACCGTCACTCCGACTCCCTTCGAGGTCAGCATCGCGATCGTCCCACCCGTCGCGAGCGTCTCGTCATCCGGGTGGGCGTGCAAGAAGAGAACCTGTCCGACACCGTCGAACGGATTCTTCGCTTCGGTCGTCATCTCGGAGACATCTCCTCATCCTCGCTCTCATTGATCACGATCCCCGCCAGGCCTGCGGCCGCGACTGCGGGCATACGTTCTGTCACAAGCTGCACCACGGTCCTGCTGCCACACGCTGCGCGACTAGCTGCGCCGTGATCCTGCTGTCGCACGCTGCGCCACAAGGTTCTGTCACGAGCCGGGTCACACGCTACGTTCCTGCAGCGCTCGCTCGTATATCGCAGCCGTCCGTTGGGCCGTAGCCTCCCACGTGCGATCGCTTGCGCGAGCAATTGCGGATCGTGAAAGGCGTTCCCAGAGTGAGCGGTCGCTGACGACACGGACAATTCCCGACGCCCACGCCCACTCCTCCTCCACAGGGTCCTTGCTGCGGGGAACGAGTATTCCGGTGATCCCGTCGTCCACCGAATCAAGGAGACCCGCACTGGCAGTCGCAATCACGGGCGTGCCACTGGCCGCAGCCTCGAGCGCAACCAATCCGTACGTCTCTGACGCGGACGGGATCAATACGATGGCTGCTGCGGACATACGCTCGGCCACCCGGTCGCGACTTTCGGCTCCGGCGAACACCACATCCGTTTCGAGTCCACGTGCTGCGACGAGCGCGCGCAGATGCTCCGGGTAGCCACCTGAGGGTCCCGACACGTCGCCCACCAGAATCAGCCGAGGACGATGCGCGGGATCGATTCGGGAGAGCGCACGGATCGCCAGATCCTGACGTTTCAGCGGCTGGACACGGCCGACCACCAGCAAGTCACCGGCAACTTCGTGAAGCATGTCGTCTCGCACGCGGTCAGGCGCACCATCGTCCGGGCGTTCAGACACGCCGTCGCGCACAGCATCATGTTCAACGTCGATCACAGCTCCGATCACAGCTCCGATCACAGCT
>FSWU01000148.1_pt1 | contig 11948 bp, 14 predicted proteins | sample 1638061 | NCBI WGS metagenome assembly FSWU01 (sample SAMEA3914788, study PRJEB12502) | metagenome | biome: forest; material: soil | place: Canada | collected 2011-07-03 | depth 0.1 m
GTCCTCGCTTCTGGTGAACGAAGGCGGTGCGATCCACGTCGACGGCGCTGGGACGGTCCTCGTCACGGAAACGGTGCAGCTCGATCCCGGCCGCAATCCGTATGCCGATCGGGAACGGGTCGAGACGGAACTGGCACGCACCATCGGCGCCGGCAATGTGATCTGGCTTCCTCGCGGTCTCACCCGCGACTACGAGGATCTCGGCACGCGCGGTCACGTCGACATGGTCGCGACCATCCCGTCTCCCGGCATTCTGCTCCTGCACTCGCAGGACGACCCCGGCCATCCGGACTACGCGATCACGCGTGACCTTCGGAACTTCCTTCAGGGAACGCGCGATGCGACGGGCCGCGAATGGTCCATCGTCGATCTCCCCGCGCCGGAAACCCTCCGCGACTCGGTTGGCTTCGTCGACTACAACTACGTGAACCACGTCGTCGTCAACGGCGGCGTCATCGCCTGCGGTTTCGGCGAACCGGTCGCAGACGCCCGCGCCCGCGACATCCTCGCCGACGCGTATCCGGGACGGCAGATCGTGACCATCGACGCCCGTCCGTTGTTCGCTCGCGGCGGTGGCATCCACTGCATCACCCAGCAGCAGCCCGCCGCGGTTCCCGCCTAGAGTCCGGCGCCGACAGCGGTGACGTCCGACCGACCTCGCCGACGACGGACGAACGGCGCCGAATGTTTCGCTGCGTTACCACACCGGATGCGCCTCGAACGACGCCGTGCCTAACCTGTACGGGTGCCCGCAGATAGCGGGTTCGAGGCGATCGAGGCGAGATGACTCAGCGGATCACGACAGAGCATGGTGCGAGCTGCGCCGGAGGATCGGCATGCGCCGATGTCCGGCCCGGTCACGACATGCACGCGATCCAGCGTCGTTTGGCCGCGGCGACGCCGAGCAAGTGGCGTGACGTGATCGTGACCAGCGTCCGCGACGACGGATGGGTCACGGTCTCCGACTTCGCTACTGGCGAACCGACCCGCGTATGGCACCACGAATCCCTCGCCGGTCAGGCAGAAACAGGCGAACCTGCTGCGTTGAGCTCCTACAACGTCCTCGCCGTCGGCGACGTGTGGTTCAACGTCGCGCCTTCCGGCGAATAGCCTCGCGCCTTCCGGCGAATAGCCGGCCAGGGCAAAGCAGCTCAGGACATCGCCGCTTTCTTCATCGAGTCGAGGACCGTGGAGCACGCGGCCGCGCAGTCCTTGCAGGCCTGAGCGCACAGACGGCAGTGCTCGTGCATGTCCGCGTGCTTCATGCACTCGTCGGCGCAGGCGTTGCACATGGCCATGCAGGCTTCGAGCATCGCCATCATCGACGTCGACTCATAGCCCATCGGCCGCATCATGGAGCGCATCATCGTGTTGCACATGTCCGCGCACGTGGCGCACATGCTCGAGCACACGGCCATGTTCTCGCCTTCGGCAGCATCCGACGCCGAACACATCGTGCAAGCCTGCTCACACGCCGAGCAGGCCTCGATGCAAGCCTCGATGTCGGACATCTGCATTCCGTGCATGCCGCTCATGTCTTCCATCGGCATCGACATCATCTGAGACATCATGTTCATGATGAACCATCCTCCCGGTCGCATCGCGACCAATTCGAGCCACCCTTACACGTCCACATCGTACGCACGTGAGCAGCCATCCGACACGGGCGGAAAGCATCGTCTGTCCCAATAGGAAGGAAACCTGCCCCAACAGGAAGGAAACCGATGGAAACGATCACGAAGCGGCGCTCGGACGCACCGCCAGGATTCTTCGCGGCAGAGGCGGCGGGGCTGCGATGGCTGGCCGAAGCCGGCGGTGCGCGCGTGGTCCGCGTGGAATCCGTCCACGACCACGAGATCGTTCTCGAGCGGATCCGCGAACGGTCCCCGGATCAGGAGTCGGCACACGCGTTCGGCGCCGCCCTCGCGCACACGCACGCGGCGGGCGCCCCGGCATTCGGGTCTCCGCCGGACGACTGGGACGGGCCGTTGTTCATCGGCAATCGTCCTATGGCATCCGCGTGGGAATCGAGCTGGGGGCGCTTCTACGCGCGTGACCGCGTCCTGCCGTTCCTGTCCATCGCCCGTCGCGTGGGCGGGATAACAGAGGAACAGGAAGCGACCGTGCGCGAAGCGTGCGATCGGATCGCGGGAGGATATTTCGACGACGATGAGCCGGCCGCGCGAATTCACGGCGACCTGTGGAACGGCAACGTGCTCTGGGGCGACGACGGGGTCGCCCTGATCGATCCTGCCGCGCACGGTGGCCACCGCGAGACGGATCTGGCCATGCTCGCGCTGTTCGGCTGCCCTTGGCTGGAGGAGATCCTGGCGGGTTACCAGGCTGCCACGCCGCTGCGCGCCGGCTGGGAGGCACGCGTTCCGCTGCACCAGCTTCATCCGCTCGCGGTTCACGCGGCCGGACACGGAGCGTCGTACGGGATTGCTCTCCAGACAGCAGCAGAGGTGGTCCTCGCCCTCTGATCGAGGACCAGGACCACCTCTTGCCCACTTGACCTGCGCCGGAGCCGGCGCGGTTGCGGTCGGCTAGGCCGCACCACGATTGTCTGCGGCTAGGCCACGCGCCCGCATGCGGCCAGGCGACTGCCTGCGGCTATACCCTGCGCCCGCTGATGAGACGCACCAGCCAGACGATGATGGCGATGATGGCCAGAACGACGCCGACCCACAACAGCCAGTGGATGGCAGAGATGAACCCACCCGTGAAAAGCAGGATGACGGCGATGATGGCGATGACGATCAACAGAATGTTCATTGTTCTCCTTCGTGCGCGTTGCTTTCGCGCCGAACTGGTCGTCCGGCTCGTGCACCGCCTTCCAGGGGATGCTCAATGCACGGTACTCGCGGCTGGAACCGCTGTGAAGCTGCCGCCCAGACCCTTGACCAGGCGCAAGATTCTCCGTATAGTCCGCGAAACGCCACTTCCCGAGCCGCCCACGGAGGCGTAATGTTCCGGCATGCGTGAGTCAGAAACCCTGATGACGGCGCACGTCACCCGGGACGATTGGACGGGATCCGCGGCCGCCGCCGTCGATCGCTCTGCCCACGGCGCGGACCTGCACGAATACGTGGGGCTTTCTGCGGACGAGTGGTGGATCGTGGCGATCGACCTCATCGGGGCGGATTGGGACTACGCCGAGTTGTGCGTCTATGCCGTCGATCGCAAGCGGCACGGGGTGGACGACTGGGATTCGCTCCAATTGCTGGCGGAGGCGAACGGGACGGTGCCGGTGACCAAGTTCGTGATCCGCGGTGTCATGCCGACAGACCTTTTCGCCGACGTGTTCCGCGACATCCACGTGCAGTTGCGCCGCCGTGACATCGGGCGGGACCTCGTCATCACCGACCGCAGGGAGCTGGGCGAAGGCCACGACTGACGCGGGGCGACCAGCGCACCCGGATGCCCGTCGTCAGCCGACGAGCGCGGGAGCCTGGATGGTCGACGCGTGAGCTGCGGGACGCAACCAGACCTGCGTGCCCTCGTCGAGACGGAGGGAATCGGCTTGTCCGCGCGTCAACTGGACCCAGAGTCCGTCGCCTGAGCCATCGCCGACCGGCCGGATCTCGGCGCGCGTCTCGAAACCGATCCGTTGAAGCTTGGTGATCGTCCCCGGCACGGCGTCTGGACGCGCAGTCGTGAGCACTTCGATGTCGTGCGGACGGATCAGGCGGTCGCCGAGCCGTGTCACCGGGCCGATGAAGCCCATCACGAACTCGTTCGCAGGCTGATCGTAGACGGCCTCGGGCGAACCGATCTGCTCGACGCGTCCGTGATTGATCACGACCAGCTCGTCGGCCACTTCCAGCGCTTCTGCCTGGTCGTGGGTGACGAACACCGTCGTGACATGGACCTCATCGTGCAGACGCCGCAGCCACGTGCGGAGTTCCTTGCGCACCGTCGCATCGAGCGCTCCGAACGGCTCGTCCAGGAGCAGTACTTTCGGCTCGACCGCAAGCGCCCTGGCGAGCGCCATCCGCTGACGCTGTCCCCCGGAGAGCTCGGACGGCAACCGGTTCGCGAACTGCTCGAGGTGGACGAGCGCGAGCAGGTCGTCGACGCGACGGGCGATCTCGGCCTTCGGCCGTTTCCGGATTTCGAGCCCGAACGCGATGTTGCGCGCGACGCTGAGGTGGCTGAAGGCCGCGTAGTGCTGGAAGACGAATCCGACGTCGCGGCGCTGAGGCGGAGCGTTTGTCGCGTCGGAGCCCCCGATGGCGACCGTGCCTACGTCAGCGTCCTCGAGCCCCGCGACGATGCGCAGCAGGGTCGTCTTTCCGCCGCCGGAGGGACCGAGCAGTGCGGTCAGTGTCCCGGACCGCACAGACAGGTCGATGTTGTCGAGTGCGACGAAGTCGCCGAAGCGCTTGCCGACACCACGCACGTCGATGCTCATGATTTCCCTCCCGGGTTGCGTTTGAGCAGTGCGGTGACCACGATCGAGACCAGCGCCGCGAGAACGAGGACGAATGTGATGGCGTAGGCCGCGTCAGGCTGCATCGAGGTCTCGAACAGATTGTCGATCCGCAACGTCGCCGTCTCGGTCAGCCCCTGGATATTGCCCGAGACGACCAGGACCGCACCGAACTCCCCGATACACCGGGCGAGGCTCAGGACCACTCCCGTCGCCAGAGCGTAGCGGATGCCGGGGAGCGTGATGCGCCAGAACTGAGTCCACGCCCTGGCCCCCAGGGAAGCAGCCGCCTGCTCCTGTTCGTTACCCAGTTGCTCGAGGACGGGGACGACCGCGCGCGTCACCAGCGGGAGCGACACGAACATGGTGGCGAGCACCATACCGGGAACCGACATGATGATCTGGATGCCCGCGCTCGCCAGCGGTCCCCCGAGCCAGCCCGTGCTGCCGTAGACCAGGATCAGGGCCAGGCCGACGACGATCGGCGACACCGCGACCGGCAGCCCGACGAGCGCGCTCAGGATGCGTCTTCCCGGAAAGCGGTAGCGGACCAGGAGAAGAGCCATCCCGACGCCGAAGATCGTGTTCAGGATCACAGAAATGCCCGCGATCTCGCCGGTCAGGGCGAACGCGTGGACGGCCTGGGGATCGCTGATCGCAGCGAAGAACTCCGAAAGACCCGGCGCGAACGCACGCCAGATCACGATCGCCAGAGGCACGAGGACGAGGATCCCGAGGTAGACGATCACCACGATGCGGAGCACCAGCCGGAGGGTCTTCGGCCGTCGGACGCGGCTGTTCACGCCGCCAGACAGTCGGGGTCCGGTGTCAACGCGCTGGTCGTCCGGCCGATCCAGGACGGCGGACGACGTCTCTGCCTCAGCCACGACGCGCCACGCGCCGATCGACGAGTTCGACGGCGATCAGCACCGCGATGCTCACTGCGAGAAGGAACGTCGCTATCGCGGCCGCCTGCTGAGTCGACGCTGCCGGAGTCTGCGAGTCCTGGAGCTTGCCGTAGATGATCGAGGAGGCGATCTGGGTCTTGAAGGGCAGGTTGCTCGAGATCAGCACCAGAGAGCCGTATTCGCCGAGCGCGCGGGAGAACGAGAGCGCCGCTCCGGACGCCATCGCGGGCAGGATCGCCGGCAGGATGATCCGCCGGAAGGTGGTCGCAGGTCTCGCCCCGAGCGAGGCTGCCGCTTCTTCGACGTCTCTGTCCAGACTCTGCAGCACCGGCTGGACCGTGCGGACGGTGAACGGAAGGGTTACGAACAGCAGCGCGACGAAAAGGCCGGCGCGCGTGCCGACCAGGTTGAGGCCGATCGGGCTCTGGCTTCCGTAGAGGGCGAGCATCACGACACCCGCCACGATCGTCGGCAGCGCGAACGGGATGTCGATCACGTTGTCGAAGACGCGGCTCCCGGCGAAAGGATCGCGCACCAGCACCCAGGCGATGACGGCTCCGATGATGCCGTTCACCACGGCGACCGCGAGGGAGAGTCCGAGGGTGAGTTCGAGCGCCGCCATGGTCGTCGGCTGCGTCACGGCCGAAACGAATCCGCTCCATCCCGATCCGAATCCCGTCGCCACGACGGCGGCGAGCGGCAGGAAAACGAGCAGGCTGAACCAGAGCATCGCCACCCCGAGGCCGAGGCGGGAGCCGCGCCGCAATCGCGACGTTCCGGGCTCCGTCGGCCTCGCCCTCGTCGGGGTGGTCACAATTGCCACGCTCGGTGGTTCCTTACTACTGATACTTCTCGGTTGGGCGTCGCCCGATTACGAGCTGCCCTCGATCTTGGTCACGATACCGTTCGTCGGGTCGAAGAACTTGGCGTTGACGGCGGTCCAGCCGCCGATGCTTGCGATCGTGATCAGCTTCTCCGGAGTCGGGTACGGGTTCGACGGATCGTTGGCGCCCTTGACGGTGCCCACCGGAATGTTCTTGTCGACCGGCCTGAAGCCCTTGGCGGCGAAGATCTTCTGACCGGCGGTGCTCTTGACGTACTGCAGGAAGTCCTTCGCAGCCGCCGGCGCGGTCTTGGTGACGGCAGCCGGGTTCTGGATCAGCATCGTCTGCTTCGGCACGATGTAATCGACCGGGTCTCCGGCCTGACGCGCCTCGATCGCCTCGTTCTCGTAGGAGATCAGGACGTTGCCGGTGCCGTTGACGAACTGGGTCGTCGCGGCCGCACCGCTGGCGGCCCGGCTGACGACGTTCCCGAAGAAGTTCTTCAGGTATGTCTGCGCCTGTGCTTCTGTGCCCCCGTCCGCGATCACGTGCTCATACGCGGCGAGGATGTTCCATTTGGCGGATCCGCTCGAGGCCGGGTCGGGTGTGACGATTTTCACGCCGGGCTTGGTCAGATCGTCCCATCCGGTGATGTGGAGAGGATTGCCTTTCCGGACGACGATCACGACGACGGAATCGGCGACGATCCCCTTGGTGGCGTTGTCATCCCATCCGGAGGCGACCTTCGTCGGCACCAGGTTCTGCAGATCGGGGTCGAGGGAGAATGCGACGTAGTCCGCCTTCTGGCCCGCAAGGACCGCCTTGCTCTGCGAGCCGCTCGGACCGTATGACGCGTGGAAGGTGACGTCCTTGCCCTCGGAGGTCTTCTGGAAACCGGCCTCGAGTGCGTTGTACGCGGGCTGCGGGACAGAGTAGGCGACGATGTTCACTGTGCCTTGCGCAGAGGCAGTCGACGAGCAGCCGCTCAGGGCGACCAGAGCGGTGATACCGGCCGCCGTGATGGCCGTGATTCTCGCGAACTTTCGGCTGTGTCTCATGCTGTGGGGCACCTCACTGTTCGGGGTTCGGGGGCAGGATCGTTCGAGGTTCAGGGCGGGAACCGATAACTTGAGCGATTCACTTGAGAAAAACTTCAGCAAAAGACTACAGAAAGTGTTTCGTCGCGTTTCCCCCCATTACGCCCCAAGACGTACCGGCAGTGGCCAGCGAGGGGTCCGGGTGCGCGTCGCGGTCGAGCGGATCGGCCGGGATTCCGGGGAATCCGGTGTGAAATCGGCACCTTCTGATGAAGTTTCTATGAATTCTCTCAGAAAACAGTCGAACGGCGGTTCGTTACGCGCCGGACGGCCGCGTCTGCCGCCCGTTCGGCCGGGTCTTCCACGCGGCATCGTCCGCGATCAGCGCCCGCACCTCGGGCTCGAGCGTGCCCGAAACGAGATCCGCAAGCGTCACCCGGTCGAGCACCGTTCTCATCGCCGCGCGGAGGGCAACCCAGACATCGCGCACCGGAGCGGCCGCACCCCCATAGACGACATCCTCGACATATTGCCCGGCCACGTTGGCAAGGGGCCCATCGATCACCCTGACGATGTCCGCAACGACGATACGCTCCGGAGGATAGGCGAGACGGTAGCCCCCGTCGGCGCCACGCCGGCTCTCGATCAGCCCGGATTGCTTGAGCTGATTGAGGATCCCGAGGACGAACGCGCTCGACACGCCCTGAGCCTCGGCGACGTCCTCGGCCTTCACGTAACCGATCGTTCCGTCCGGGAGCGATCCGTATCGCGCGGCGAGTTCGGCACACGCCCGGACGGCGTAGTCGATCTTCGCGGTGATTCGCACCGCCCCATTATCCCTGAGGGTTCCGGAATTACCTGGGCATGCCGAATGTCCCTAAGCTGCGACCTCTGCGACGTCGACCAGCTGGGCGTCGAACGCAGCAGCGACATGCTCATTGGTGATGTGGCCAGCGTGGGTGTTCAATCCACGCGCCAGTGACCCGTCCTCCGCGATCGCCTTCTTCCAGCCCTTGTCGGCGAGCGCCAGGACGTACGGAAGCGTCGCGTTCGTCAGAGCGCGCGTCGACGTCGCGGGCACCGCGCCCGGCATGTTCGCCACGCAGTAGTAGATGCTCTGGTGAACCGCGAACGTCGGGTTGTCGTGCGTCGTGGGCACGGATCCTTCGAAACAGCCACCCTGGTCGATCGCGATGTCGACGAGGACGGATCCGGCCTTCATCGACGCCACCATTTCGCGCGTGACGAGCTTGGGCGCCTGCGCGCCGGGAATCAGGACCGATCCGATGACGAGGTCCGCATCGCGAACCTGTTCGGCGATGTCGTACGCGGACGAAGCGCGGGTCTGAATCGCTCCCCCGAAACGGTTCTCCAACTGCCTGAGGCGGGGAAGGGACAGATCGATGATCGTGACGTCGGCCTGCATGCCCAGAGCATTCGCAGCCGCGTGTTCGCCGGCGACGCCGCCGCCGATGACGACGACCTTCGCCTTCGGAGTTCCCGCGACACCACCGAGGAGGATCCCTTCGCCACCCGCCGCCTTCATGAGGTGATAAGAGCCGACCTGCACAGAAAGCCGGCCGGCGACCTCGCTCATCGGAGAGAGCAGAGGCAGGCTTCGATCGGCGAGTTGCACCGTCTCGTAGGCGATGGCCGTCGTTCCAGCCGTCAGGAGCGCATCCGTGCACGCCCGGGATGCCGCGAGGTGCAGGTAAGTGAAGAGGACCTGATCCGCGCGCAGCCGGGGGTATTCCGATTCGACGGGCTCCTTGACCTTCAAGAGCAGCTCCGCCTGGGACCACACCTCGTCGGCCGTGTCGACGATCGAAGCGCCGACGAGACGGTAGGCGTCGTCGCTGATGCCGGACCCGAGTCCCGCGCCTCGCTCGATCAGAACGGAATGACCTCTTCTGCTCAGCTCGCTGACGCCGGCGGGCGTGATCGCCACTCGGTTCTCGTTGTTCTTGACTTCAGTGGGAATGCCGACGCGCATTGTCCGTCCCTTCGTTGGTCGCGGTGAGTTATTCGCAATAATGAAGCAATCCGCTCACTTCGAGAACCATTCCGCAGAATCCTCGATTGCACGCGCTCTCATCGAAGTATCTTTGATCCGTAACCCGAGCAAATCTGCTGAAGGAGCACATCATGCGCGAACCCGCCGAGCTCGACGCCATCGATCGGTCGCTGGTCGCGGCGCTGACCGAGAACGCCCGCACCCCGAACAGCAAGCTCGCGGCATCTGTCGGGATCGCCGAATCGACGTGCATCGCGAGAGTCCGGGGTCTGGTCGCGCGCGGTGTGATCACGCGGTTCACCGCCACCCTGAACCCGGAGGCGCTCGGTCTCGGCCTCGAAGCGCTCATCAGCGTGAACATCCGAGCGGGGGCGCGCGATCAGATCGCGCATTTCCTCGAGGAGATCAAGGCGGTCCCCCAAGTCGTCCAGGTCTTCTTCCTCGGCGGCGCCGAGGACTTCATCGTCCACTTCGCGGCCCGCGAGACGAAGGATGTGCGCGACTTCGTCACCGAGAAGCTGTCAGCCCATCCGGCCGTCGCATCGACCAGGACCAGCATGGTCTTCGAGCACCACTACAACGGAGTGCGTCCGAACGAGTGGTGAGCACCACCCGCCAACGGGAACACCAGCAGCGATCCGGTCGCCGACGCGAGCAGCCTGCCGTCGGCGTCGACGATGCGCCCCTCTGCGAAACTCACCCGGGATCCCGCCTTCGTCACCCGTCCGAACGCCCGCAGTGGGCGCGATTGCGGCTGGATCGGGCGGACATAGCTGACTGCGATATCGATCGAGGTGTAGCCGGTGCCCGCCGGAAGCGTGCTGTGCACCGCGCAACCCAGAACGGTGTCCAGCAGCGTGCACGCCAGTCCGCCGTGCACAGTGCCGAGCGGATTGAAGTGCGCCACCCCGGGACGACACTCGAATTCGACCTCTCCTTCACTGACCTCGACCAGGTCGAATCGCATCAGCGCCGCGATCGGAGGAGCCGGAATCGCTCCGTCCCGAAGCCTCGTCAAATATTCGAGGCCCGAGAGCCGGGGAAGGTCCAGGATCGCCACCTCTGGGTCCGTCCACTCGAAAGTAGCCGACTGCAACTGCCGGTCGTCCGTCATCATCGCTCCCTGGGCTCTCTTCACCGACGGGTTCTTACGCCGGCGGATTCTGTTCACCGGCGCCGCGACCCCCACGCCTGCATCATGTCCGCGTCACTGTCATCATCGATGATTCCGCGTGCTCGCGGAACCCGAATATGCCGAATCGCGAGACGATCAGCGCGGCGACGCCGATGAGGACGATGATCGGCGCCCCCACCACAATGGCCAGTTCGAGCCCGTGCGCTGTCGCCAGGGCCCCGAGGCCGAGAGCGGCGATCGCCTGGGCCAGATAGCCCACGACATACGCCGAGGAGATCACGCCGGCCCGATGGTGTGCAGGTGCTGCCGCCGTCAGAACCCCGAGACCACCGGAGAACAGCAGACTGTAACCCGCGCCGCCCGCGACCGACGCGAGCACGAAGAGGAAGAGCGAGTGCGCGACTCCGGATTCGACCATCAATCCGAGGCCGATGAGCGTGGCCATCGGTCCGAACAGGAGTGCCTTCCTGGGCGCCAGACGGCGAGCGAGGATGGCGACGATACCGATGACGGCGGCGCAGATGGCGAGGACGGCGCCGTTGACGAAGGCGTTGTCGGAGTGCACGAGGTCCGAGGCGATCAATGCGCCGAGCGCCAGGTACACGGCCCCGAGAGCGAAGGCGGACGAGATCCCGAGCGCCCCGGCCGCGACCGCCATTCTCAGTCCTCGGGGGACGCTCAACGGACGTGGACGCCACCGGGGTGCGCTGTCATCCCGCGTGTGCCGCGGAAGGAACCAGGCCGCGCACCCGACCACGACCACCACGCCCAAAAACACCCAGAAGGTCAGATGCAGGGGTGCCGGCGCGTACTCGACGAGGGCTCCGCCGACGAGCGTCGCCAAGGCGAGGCCGGTCGCGGTCGATGCGGTCGTCGTGGAACTCGCACGGGCCGCGCCGGTGGGACCACCGAACTCGACCATCGCCGCCGTTGCGGGGCTGAGGGACAACCCGACTCCGACCCCCATCAGCGCCCTGCCGACGAAAACCGCGATCAGGTCTGGCGCCAATCCGAAGATCACACTGCCGACCGCCATGGCGGCCAGCCCGAGCAGGATCGTGAACCGACGCCCTTTCGCGTCCGACAGATTGCCGAAGAGGATCAGGACGAGTATGAGGACGATCGGATAGATGGCGAAGATCGCAGACGTGTCACCGGCCGACAGACCCCACTCGTGCGCATACAGCGGGTAGATCACCGTCGGCGCTCCACTCCCCCATAGAGCGAGGCCGGCGACCGCTGCAGCGGTCCAGAAACTGGTTCGTGGTCCGAGCGTTAACATGTCAGCCGTCGCCGCCTCTCGCGATTCGCCTGCCCGCGTGATTCGGTCGACCAGCTAAGTAGGTTCGTCCAACTTAGCATCCTGAGTGGGAAATTCCAACTCATGTCGTCACGCCCGCCTGATCTGGCGAGTCAGTGAGCGGGAGCGAGAAACACGTTGTCCCTCCGATCCCGTTAAGCCGCAATCGCCGGAGGCCCAACGGCCTCCGGCGATTGCAGCCCGGATCGGACTAGCGAGCCGCGACGGGTTGCACGCTCATCAGGCTGATATTGCCCTGGCTGCATCCGACCAGCTGTGGTGCCGGCACGAACACGGA
>FSWU01000204.1_pt1 | contig 11894 bp, 9 predicted proteins | sample 1638061 | NCBI WGS metagenome assembly FSWU01 (sample SAMEA3914788, study PRJEB12502) | metagenome | biome: forest; material: soil | place: Canada | collected 2011-07-03 | depth 0.1 m
CGGCGCCGGCGGTGACCAGCCAGACTTCGTTGCCATCCCAGACCGGACCGATGGTGTTCAGCATCACCCGCCGCTGAGCGGTGCTCCGGCCGGTGACGATCATGTGCATGCCGACGCCGAGATCGAAGCCCTCGAGGAGCAGGAAGCCCGTCCAGAGAAGGGCGATGGCGATGAACCAGACAGTGGGGAGGAGTTCCATGGTTGTTCCTGCCGGTCAGTAGGCGAAGGCCAGTACGTCGTCGCGTCCGGCGCCTCCGTCGGGAGGGCCGTTCTCGTCGTCGTCATCGGATCGTTCCTCGTCGTGGTCATCGGCGAGCTCGGGCATGGCGGAGGCGATGCCGCCGCGCACGAACCGGGTGAGGACGCTGATCTCGATGACCGCGAGTCCGAGGTAAACCCCGGTGAGCGTGATCGTCGAGAAGAGCAGTTCTCCCGCGCTCACTCCGGGTGACAATGCGGCAGCGGTGAACATGAAGACCCCGTCCACGCCGGTCGGATTGGGCGCGACGACGAACGGCTGACGACCCATCTCCGTGAAGATCCATCCCGCGGAGCTCGCGGCGAACGGGGCCAGGATCCCGAGCAGCGCCAGGCGCATCAGCCATTTCGATCCCGGCACGGTGCCCTTGCGGGTCAGCCATAGGGCGACGGCAGCGGCGAAGGCGCCCATTGCCCCGAAGCCGATCATCAGCCGGAAGCCCCAGTACGTGACGGCCATGATCGGCACGTACTGGATCGTCTGGCCGGCGCGCGAGCCGTAGATCTTGTCGTCCGGCAGCGTCTTGCCGTACTTGGCCTGGTATTCGGGGACCAGGGAGTTCACGCCGCGGACCGTGGTGTTGAAGTTGCCGTTCGCGAGGAACGACAACAGGCCGGGGATCGCGATCAGGGTCTTGACCTGGTCGCAGTTCCTGGCCCCGACGTTGCCGATGGTGAGGACCGAGAAGCTGGACCCGTTCTCACAGGCCGCTTCGGCGGAGGCCATTTTGAGGGGCTGCTGCTGGAAGAGGAGCTTGCCCTGTGCGTCGCCGGTGATCGCGACGCCTCCGAAGCCGATGATCGCGATGATCGCGCCCGCTCGCAGCGACCAGATCCACACGCGGTGATCGGAGCGATCGCGGCCCGGGATCTCGGGCGCCTCCCCGGCTATGACCTTTCCGTCCGTTCCGATGGTGTCGATACCGTCGTGACGACGCCGCCAGAGCTGGTACCAGGCGATCCCGAGAAGGAACGCGCCCGCGACTGCGACCGAAGCCGTGATCGCGTGTGCGAAGGCACTCATGGCGGTGTTGTTGGTGAGCACGGCCCACACGTCGTTCATCACGGGGCGGCCGTCGACCATTTTGATGCCGACGGGGTGTTGCATCCACGAGTTGGCGACGATGATGAAGTACGCCGAGGCCACCGATCCGAACACCGCTATGCAGAGGGTCGCGAAATGGATTTTCTTCGGAAGTCGCCCCCAGCCGAAGATCCACAGCCCGAGGAACGTGGACTCGAAGAAGAAGGCGAGCAGTCCTTCCATCGCAAGCGGCGCCCCGAACACGTCTCCCACGAATCTCGAATACTCGCTCCACGCCATCCCGAACTGGAACTCCTGCACCAGTCCCGTCGCGACGCCGGCGATGAAATTGATCAGGTAGAGCTTGCCCCAGAATTTCGTGAGCCGAAGATAGTGGTCCTTGCCGGTCCGCAGCCACTGGAGGTGCATCAGGATGATCACCGGACCGAGTCCGATGGTGAGAGGAACCATCAGGAAGTGGTAGACGGTCGTGATGCCGAATTGCCAGCGCGCGATTTCTAGGGGGTCCACAGGAGTTCCTCTGCAGGTCGCTTCCGCAACTTCTACGGTGTGTAGAAGTCATTTCTACGCCAGTGTAGAACAGTTGCCGGAGTATTTCTACGTGGCGTAGAATTGTGGGCGAACGTGCGATATCCTGTTATCTCGGCGCATCGTGCGCGTCCTCGGTGGAATGTCCGGGCGCGCCCCGGTTGCGAGCGAATCGATTGCCTGTGACGAAATGAGGACGAGTGGCAACTCTCGGAGAGCTCGAAAGGTCGGTCATGAACCTGCTGTGGGCATCCGACGCACCCCTCACGTCCTACGAACTGCAGGCGACCCTCGCTGGCGGGACTGCGAAGCCGCTGGCCGTCACCACCGTCCTCACCGTCCTGTCGCGGCTTGAGAAGAAGGGTTTCGTGGCGCGCGAGCGCTCGTCACGGCCCCACCGATACGTCGCCGTCGCTTCGCGTGAGGACCATGTGGCCGAACTGATGCACGAGGTGCTGGGCGGCGCTTCCGACCGTGTCGCGGTGCTCGAACGGTTCATCGGCAGAGCGACTCCCGACGAGGCGGAAGCGCTTCGCCGGCTGCTCAACGACCACTGATCCCAGCGTGGCCTCGCGAACGGTGAGACCCGACGACACCGCGGTCCGCTCCGCATGCTGATCGCATCGATCCTCCTCGCCCTGCTGGCCGTGGTCCTCGCATGGCCCGTTCCGCTTCTGCTCGGACGGGCCAGTTGGCCATCACGCGCTCCCGCGAGCGCGCTGGTCCTCTGGCAGGCGATCGCGCTCGCCGGTGGGCTCTCGATGATCGGTGCGCTCCTGACCTTCGGGCTGATCCCGTTCGGCGACAGCCTCATCCCGAGTGCGACCTCGCTGGCGCGCGAGCTCTCGCGGAATCCGGCCCAGCCGGCGGCGGACATCTGGTATCTGCTCGCGCTGTGCGCGGCCGTCCTGCTCAGTGGACATCTCGTCTTGAACCTTGTCCTCACGATCGTCACCACGGAGCGTCAACGGCGCCGGCATCGGCAGCTGATCGAGTTGCTCGCGTCCCCTGACCCCTCACGCCCCAACACGCGCGTACTCGAGAACGACGTCCCCGTCGCTTACTGCCTGCCCGGTGCGCTCCGATCGATCACGGTCTTCTCTCAGGGGCTCGTGACGCTCCTCAGCCCTGCCGAGCTCCGCGCGGTCATCGCGCACGAGGAAGCCCACGTCACACAGCGGCACGACCTGCTCCTCGTCGCCTTCGGCGCGTGGCACACGTCGCTGCCCTGGTTCCCGATCGCCTACCGCGCGCAGCGGGAGGTCGGCGCGTTGGTGGAGATGCTGGCCGACGACCGTGCGCGTCACAAGGTCGACGACCGCACGCTGGCCGCCGCGATCGTCATCGTCGCCGGCGGACAGGTCGGCGTGAGCGCGGTTCCCGACGCGGAAGGCTCCGGGTCCGGACTCACCTCGATCGGCGGGGGTGCCGGCGGATTCGGCGGACCTGGCGCCGGGACAGCCGGTTCCGCGGCTGGGACTCGGCTCGGCGTCGGGCGCGGGGGATCCGGCGACGCGAACGCAGACTCCGGATGGGCTGGTCAGAGCGCCTCGGCGCGTCAGACGCGCGCTCGGGTCAGCAGGCTTCTCGAAGATTCACCGACGTTTCCGCTCGGTGCGCGGATCGCTGTGGCGGCGATCTCACTCGCCCTCGTCGCGGTTCCGACGATCCTTCTCATATCCCGCTGATCGCCGGCGAAGCGGCTGGGAATCGCCTCAATGGGGGACAGCGCGGGGTACAACGCGCGCGTAAGCTTGCCGCAGTGGTGCTCGCCGACCGCCCCCGACCGGGTGGTCGCACGATCCGGCTACCGCGTCGCAATCATCCGACCGTGACCTCGCGACGTGGGTGTTGGCCGACGCTGCGTTCTGCGCAGTTCGCATCACGGGTCACGGCAGGTGCTTTTCGGGACGAGAAGAGAAGCGGGGAACGTGACAGCCATCCAGCCGGAGAACGTGGCCGCGACCCTGCGCGTTCGCGCTGCCGGGTCCGGCGCGGCTGAGCCCGGAGATGTCACGGAATGCGACGCTGATGGATCGTGCCGTCCGGGCGGGATTCGGCCGGACGACTTCGAAGAATCCGTCGCCGTCGGTCGAGGGATGGCCCTGGGACTCTCGTTGTCGCTCGCGGCATGGGGGATCATCATCGCGGGAGCAACTGCGGGCTGGCTCTTCCTCCGCTGACAGCGCGGCAGCGGGCAGGCTCTTTCCTCCGACAGAATGGGGGGATGACCCAGCGAGAAGATCCCACCGCGACCACTACTGCCGGCACCTCCGTCCTCTACTGGGTCGGGACCTACACGAGCGACGCCGGTGCGCTTGGGCGGGGCGTCGAAACGCTGGTAGCCGGCAGCGACGTCGAATTCTCGCCCGGGGGAGTCGCAGCCGTCGCGGATTCACCGTCGTTCCTCGCGGTCCATCCGCTCCTGCCCGTGGTCTATGCCGTGAACGAGTTCGCGCAGACCGTCTCCGCGTATGCCAGAGACGGCGCAACGGCCCTGACGCCGCTTGGCGAGCAGTGGCCGACCGGAGACGCGGGATGCCACGTCTCGGTCGATCCCGAAGGCCGTTTCATCGTCGTCGCCTGCTGGGGTGACGGATCGGTGCTGCTGTTCGACCTCGACGCGCAAGGGCGGATCGTATCCCGGACGGAGGCACCGCGCGCCACGGATCCCCACGCATCGGCCGGGGTTCGGCCGAGCCGAGCGCATGCATCGCTGATGCTGGGCGACGACCGCATCTTGACGACTGACCTCGGATTCGACCTCGTGCGGGTGTGGCGGTACGAGCCGGCTGTCGGTCTGATCGAGGAGCAGACGGTCGTCCTCCCGAAAGGATCTGGTCCTCGGCACCTTGCGCTTCACCCGAACGGACGCGTGTATGTGGACACCGAGTATTCGATCGAGGTCGTCACGGTCGAGTCGGTCGCGGGCACGTACCAGGCCACAGGGCGGGTCCCAGCGACGCATGCTCCGGCTCTGCCCGGTGATGCCGCCTCCGAGATCGGACTCTCGGCGGACGGTCGCTTCGCCTACGTCGGAGTGCGCGGCTCGAATCGGATCGGGACGCTGAGCATCGAAGACGACGGTGCGGTGGCGGCTGTGGCGGACACCGATTGCGGTGGCGATTGGCCCCGCCATCTCACGGTCAGGAAGGACACGCTTCTGGTCGCCAACGAGCACTCCGGGAATGTCGCGGTCTTCCGGCTTGACGAGGAGACCGGGATCCCCGCGGATCTTTTGCAGGACATCGAGATCGGGGCGCCTACCGCACTGATCGCTGCCCAGCGAGCGTGACCGCAGGGCGTGCTGCTCGCCACGAAACCGGAGTGGGAGCAGATCCCTCGGATCGCAGCTGACGGTTGCGGGCGCATGCCGGCGGTGAGTTGTGGGCCCGGCCGCCATCCGTTCGGGTCGGTGCGGCCGGGCCTGTGAGGCGCCCGGGGATGAGACGGAGATCTCGACGCTCTCACTGAAGAGATGAACGGCTCCGGCGATTATGACGCGGAATCTCGAAATTCCCCGCTAGTGCGTTCGCACGCCCGCCCGTGCTTTGAGCAGCGGTGCGAGGCGGAGGTCGTCGTCACGGCCGCCGCCTTCGTGGCCGTTGTGCGTCCACACCTTGATCTCCTTTGGCCCGGCGTACGCCTGGTAAGCGCCGTGAACGGTCGACGGCGGGCAGACCGGATCCATCAGCGAAGTCGTGAACCACGCCTTCGCGTGGGCTCTGCGCGCGAAGTTGACTCCGTCGAAGTACGACAAGGTTCGGAGGACGTTCGCCTCCTCCGTGCGGTGCACCTTGAGGTACCGGCTGATCTCGTTGTATGGATCCGAGTCCGTGATCAGGATCGCCCGTGGGAAGTCGCACAGGAACGGGACATACGCCACGAGAGAGTCCACGACGGTCGAGAGCCCCGCGACGGCGAGAGCCAGGCCGCCACCCTGGCTGGCACCGAGGACGGTGATTCGGGACTCATCGATCTCCGGCAGGCTGGCAACGGCCTCGACAGCGCGGACCGCGTCGGTCATCAGCCGTCGGTAGTAGTAGTCGTCGGGGCTTTGGATCCCGTTGGTCATCATGCCCGGTATGCGAGGACCGCTGGACGCGTCGTCCGGTGTGATACCGATGCTCCACGTCGAGCCCTGTCCTCGGGTGTCCATGTGGAGGTGCGCGAAGCCCGCCGACGCCCAGAACAGGTTGTCCTCGGCGAGTCCGCGTCCGCCACCGTAGCCGACGAACTCCGCGATGCAGGGCAGGGGTGCCTTCGCACCGTGCGGGATCCGCAGCCAGGCCCGAACCCGTTGGCCGTTGAAACCGCTGAAGGTGACGTCGAAGAGGTCGATCGTCTCGATCGGCGAAGTCACGCGCTCGACCATGACGTCGAGGCTGTGCGAGCGAGCCTCAGTGAGTGTGCGTGTCCAGAACGAATCGAAATCGTCCGGTTCCACCTGAACGGGGATGACGTTGGCAAGTTCATCAAGGGTGAGATCGGTCAGCATACTTCGAGCCTAGATGAGCGATTCCACTCGGAATAAGTCGGTCGCGGCCGTCGCCGAACGCGACGAATGGCCGCCGAGATCTCTCTCAGCGACCATTCGCGATCGATCCGTGCCGACAGCCGCTTTCGTCGCCCGTGAACGAAGACGAGGGCGACGGCGCGTGCTGCCTCAGATGTGCTTGTCGAGGAACGCGAGACTCAGCTGCCACGCGTCGGCGGCGTCGGCCGCGTTGTACGTGTGCGGGTTCGTGTCGTTGAAGAATGCGTGACCGGTGTCTTCGTAGACCTTCGCGGTGAAGTCGACGCCGGCCTTCTCCATCGCTTCGGTGACCTGCGGCAGGTTGGTGATCAGGCGCTCGTCGGTCTGACCGTAGAAGGCGAGGATCGGGGCGTTGATGTTCTCGAGCTCCGCGGTCTCGGGCGGCTGGCCGTAATAGGGAAGCGCGGCGCGGACACGGGAATCCGCCGCAGCGAGCGCGAACGCATAGCTCCCTCCGAAGCAGTATCCGATGACTCCGATACGGCCGTCGACGCCCGGTTGCTCATCCAGATAGTCGACGCTCGCAACCAGTGCGGGCACCGCCCATGCGGCGAACTCGGGGGCGTGCACCGGCGCCATGGCCTCGCGCATCCGTGGCTGCGCTTCAGCCCGCGCCTTCTCGTCGGAACTGAACATGAGCTGCTGAAGCTCGGTGCCCAGGTGCGCGTCGAAGCCGGTGTGGCCGATCAGGTCCGGCGAGAGCACGAGGTAGCCTTGCGCGGCGTACCTGTCCGCTACGTCTTTGATGTGGTCGGTGAGGCCCCAGATCTCTTCGATGACGATGAGGGCGCCCTTGAAGGGAACTCCCTCCGCCGCCGGAGCGAGGTATGCGTCGAAGGGGCCGTCACTGTCGAGTTGAATCATCTTTCCCATACCGTAATTCTCCTCTTTTCGGCTATGAGCGAGCTTTGCCGACGGCATCGCGCGACGCGCGGAGTCCACGGTCGCGATGCGGTCCGCGCGTATGGCTCCGCCCTCTGCGCTATTCGTACCGCAGTGCGTCGATCGGGTTCTGCCGTGCAGCCCGGCGAGCCGGCAGAGTTCCGGCGAGGAAGGCTATCAGCATCACGACCACGATGATGACGGTGATCGATACCGGCGAGAACTTCATGATCTGCAGTCCTGGCAGTCCCGAGAGCGCGGTCGTCGCCAGGACGTGACTGATCAGAGAGCCGAAAGCGATCCCGATGCCGGCCCCGATCGCGCTGCCCAGGAAGCCGATGAAGACGGCTTCAGTGCTGAACAGCGCGTAAACCTTTCGTCCGCTCATCCCCATCGCCTTCATGAGGCCGATCTCGCGGGTGCGTTCCTGGACGCTCATCAGCAGCGTGTTGATGATGCCGAACCCGGCGGCGATCAGGGCGATGACGGCGAAAGCGTCGAGGACTCCGATGATGCCGTTGATGACGACCTCGAATGAGCCGATCTGGTCCGCCACGGTCTGAGCGGTGAAGCCCTTGCTATGCAACGCGTGCTTGATCTTGTCGATCTGCTGAGCACTGGATCCCGAGGCGAAGTGAGCCGTGGCGGCCGCGTATCCCTTCTGCAGGTCCGCAGGACGGCCTTGCGTCTGGATGCTGTGCAGAGTGTCCGTGGCGTGCGTGTTGAGCCCCGCGCCTCCCGCGATGAGCGACTTGTTCGCAACCCCGACGACGGTCGCCGTCACGATGTGCTGAGTGCCGAGGTAGTCGGTGATCGCGATCGAGACGCTTTTGCCCACCGCATTCTGCGGCGACCCGAGACCGAGGCTCGACAGGTAGTCGGTGGGGAGAACGATCTCGCTCTGCCCGCTGTTGTCGTTGAGCTGAGCTCCCGCGGCGAGGGACGGCTTGGTGAGCGCCGCCGCCGGGTTCACTGTCAACTGATATTTGCCGCCGGTACCGTACTGGATGTAGTCCGGCGTGATCTGAACCAGCGGGTTCACGCTCATGACCCCTGCTGTCGACGAGATCTTGGCGATGTCCGACTGCGTGAGCATCGACAGTCCGGCGCCGAAACCGGCACCACCGGACGCGCCCGCGCTGCTTGGATCGTATTTCGCGGGTCCATCGTCGGTCGACGTGGTGGCGTCCGAGGTCTTCGTCACAGTCAGGACGTTCGGAGCGCCGACGGAGGCGACCTGGTTGTTGATGTACGAGGAGACACCGGTGCCGATGGCGGTCGTGATCGTGAGGGTGAAGGCGCCGATGAAGATCGCGATGACGGTCAGAGTGGTGCGCAACTTGCTGCGGAAAGTGTTCGAGACCGCGGACTTCAGGATGTCGAGGAATTTCATGCCTGCACCTCGGCCAGCTGCATCGCGGACTCTTCGAGTCCGTCCCGGAGGAAGATCTGCCTGTCGCAACGTGCGGCGAGCTCATGATCGTGAGTGACGAGGATCAACGTGATCCCCTTGTTCTTGTTGAGCGAGAACAGGATGTCCTCGACGATCGCTCCGGTCGAGGTGTCCAGGTTGCCTGTCGGCTCGTCGGCGAAGATCACCTTCGGATCGCCGACAAGCGCCCGCGCGATCACCACCCGCTGCTTCTGGCCGCCGGAGAGCGCGGTCGCCTTGTTCTTGGCCTTGTCGGTGAGTTCGAGTTGTGCGAGCGCCGCCATCGCGCGTTCTTTGCGCTCGCGGACAGGCACGCCCGCGATCTTCAGCGGAAGCATCACATTGTCGAGCACGGTGGTTCCGGGCGTCAGGAAGAACTGCTGGAAGACGAATCCGAAGTCTTCGTTTCTGAGCCGGTTGACCTCGGCATCCTTCAGGGTTGCCGCATCTTTTCCCGACACCATCAGCGACCCGCCGTCCGGCTGGTCGAGCAGCGCAAGCAGATGCATGAGCGTCGACTTTCCGGAACCGCTCTTCCCGACGATCGCGACCGATTCGCCCTCGCCGACGCTCAACGAGACTCCTTTCAGGGCGTCGAATCGACTTGCGCCACTGCCGTACGACTTGTGGATGTCGCGGGCTTCAAGCACAGGAATGCTCATTGATTGCCGTCCTTGGGGAAAATCGTCGCGGGTCCAGGCGTCTGCTGTGGTGCCGCGGCATGCGAAGTGGTCAGCGGAACTGCAGGAGCTCCGCGAAACCGATGAAGTGCAGACCGAATAACTTTGCAGTGTCTGCACCAAAACGATATGGGGATCAGCCGCGAAAGTGCTGAGAACGGTAGACCTACCATTCTCGTAGACCGGAGCGTACAGTGCGGAGTAGTCGATATCTGGTGGGTATCTGCTGGGGGTGAAGACCATGGACGCAGAGGTGTCGCGATTCCACTGGTCACCCCTGCGCGTGGCGCTGGCCGCCGCGGGCGTCGCCGGAGGCCTTCTCCTCCTGGGTTTCGTGTTCGGTTCGCCGCGCGCGTCCGCAGAAGATGCCACCGGAGCCGCGACTTCGCCTGCGACCTCGGCCACGACCGCCTCACCGGCACCGACGGCCGGCCACGCGGTCGGGACCGCTATCGCCGAGGTGACGGGTGCCGTCGCCGGCTCGCCTGCGGCGGTGTCGAATACGGTGTCGGGTATCTCGTCGAGTGTTGATTCACACCTCGGAGCGCTCGACCCGGTGATCGGCACGGCGCTCGCTCCCGTCACCGGGCTGGTGAACGGTGTGGCAGGCGCCGCGGGAAGCGTGGCGACCCCGATCGTCTCGTCCGCCGGTGACAGTGTCGCCGGAGTGGTCGAGTCGCTGCCGATCGTCAACGCAGCGGCCACCCCGGGTGGGCCCGTCTCATCGACAGGATCGGGTGCTCCGCCGAGCGCGTCGAGCGCTCCGGGGTCTCCGAATTCGATCTGGGCCGTGGGTGCGCCGTCGTCGGGCGGCAGCGCTTCGGTGGATGCGGTGAACGCGACCGCGAGCGGATCGATCCAGTGCTCGCACCAATCCGCTGCGGTCGTTTCCGGCACGGGGTCCATCGCATCCGTGCCAGGCGGCGGGAACACGCCCTGGGTGCCGTCGGCACCTTCGCCCGGGTCGGCATTCGCCGTCGTTCCGGCATCCACCCTGAGCGGGGGCGTCAGCCCGGGCTCCGGCGCGAACGCGCCTGCCGAGCTGACCGCGATCTCGACACCTCCCCACTTCCGCGCGAGCATTTCGCTCCGCGCGACGGACGACGGGCCACCGCCCTCGCCCGCATTCGAGCACGATACGACTCCTGACTGAGCGGTACGGATCTGCCTGAAAACGGCGGAAACGAGTCCACAAGTCTCCCGTCTGGGAGCACAACGCTCAATTACTGAAGGAGTACACCAATCATGAACAGAATTTTGTCCAGGGGGCTGATCTTCACAGCCGTCCTGGGTGGATTGACGTTCTCGGGAGCGCTCGCGGCCAATGCCGCCACGACAAGTGGCGACGACGGCGCAGCCTCCGGGAGCCAGGTCGGCCTTTCGGCCAGCCTGCCGGTTTCAGTCGGCGGCAACGCGATCAGCGTCCTCGGCACCTCGTCGAGCACGTCTCCCGCATCCGCCACCCCGGCATCGACTGCTCCGGCCGCGGCGTCCGCAGCGCCGACCCAATCGACGTCGGGTCAAGACGGCGCTGCTTCCGGGACGCAGGCCCCGGTCTCCGCGTCCGTGCCGGTCACTGCCAGTGGGGACGCGATCAGCGTCCTCGGTACCTCTAGCACCTCCGGCAGTTCCGGCGGAGCCACGACACCCTCGACGGCATCGCAGACCAGCGCTCCGTCGACGACGAGTGGCTCGAACGGTGCGGCCAGCGGCACGCAAGCGCCGGTGTCCGCGTCCGTGCCGGTCACGGTCGGCGGTGACGCCATCAGTGTTCTCGGAACCAGCACGTCCGGTTCGACGGGGACCACTGGGGCGACTGGAACAGGAACAGGAACCACCTCGACCCCGCCGGCCGCGACAACGACCGGCGATAGCACAAGCGGAACGGGCAGCGTTCTCTCCGGCACGCAAGCGCCGGTCGGGCTCAACGTCCCCGCTACGATCGCCGGCGACGCACTGAGTATCCTCGGATCCAGCGTGGCTACTCCGGCCGGCGCGACCGCTCCCGCGAGCGGCCCGGCATCCGGCAGCACCGGCGGAACGTCGTCGACGAGCGGATCGAACGGTGTGGCCTCGGGTACGCAACTCCCCATTTCGCTCAACGTCCCGGTGACGCTGGGTGCTGATTCGGTGAGTGTGCTCGGTTCGAGCACCGCAGGGTCCGGAGGTACCGGTACCGGCGGCGGCACTGGCGGTACCGGCGGCGGGACGGGTACTGGTGGCGGCGGAGGAACCGGCACCACAACCGGATCGGGATCCGGCCTGGGCATCGTCCCTGCCGTGTCGATCAGCTCTGTCAGTGCATCCAGTCCTGTGAGCGCGTCCTCAGCCGACCCGACGTCGGCCGAAACGCTCGCGATGACGGGCCAGAATCTCTATGGACCCATCGGCGCCGCGCTGTTGCTTCTGCTCCTCGGTGGAGGGCTCGCGGGAATCTCGCGACTCCGCTCGCTGAAGCGGTAGAAGTCAAGGTCGAGGCGGAGTCGACCGCGCTCAGGCGCGGCCGGCTCCACCGTCGTGCGTATCGCTTCA
>FSWU01000212.1_pt1 | contig 11416 bp, 10 predicted proteins | sample 1638061 | NCBI WGS metagenome assembly FSWU01 (sample SAMEA3914788, study PRJEB12502) | metagenome | biome: forest; material: soil | place: Canada | collected 2011-07-03 | depth 0.1 m
CGGAGCAGAACCGTCCAGGGATCAGTGTCGAGCTGATCCGTGCCGCTCTGCTCGGTGACGGCTCGCCCAGTGCCCGTCCACCGCGTTCGGGTCTGCTCGGTGCCGGTCGGATCGGTGCCAGTCGGATCGGTGCCGTTCTGCGCACTGTCGTTCTGCGCACTGTCGGTCTGGTCGGCGCCGGCCCGTTCCCAGGGAAACAGTCGCGCGAGGACTCTCCGCGTGATGCCATCCTCCGGCCGATATGCGATCCCGTGTGCGGTGAGGATGTCGAAGGTGTGAAGGACCAGTTCGACAGTGCCCATTGCCGCGAAACCGGAAGCGTCCGAATTGCCGAACGTGTGATACCCGCGTCTCTCGGGCGGAACCGTGGAGACCACCGAACACAGGACGCCCGCCGCGGCATCGAGGCAGGCTGTCAGGCCGACGGTTCCCGCAGCAGGGTTCGGATAGAGCAAAAGCCGTGGTCCGCCTTCGCGCCAAGGGCCGGACTCCAGAAAGTCGACGTACCGATCCTGTGGAGGAGAGCTTCCCGACAACTGCATCGCGTATGCCACAAGGTCATCGTCGAGGTGCGCGGCTGTCTCACGGCACGACCACTCGAGATTGTGAGCCTTCACGTCCCACGAATCGTCGGGAAGCGTTGAGAGGAGCGCGATCGCCTCATCTGCTGCCCGACGCAGGTCGTCGGCGTACGGTTGCATGCTCCTATCCTCGCGCACTGACGGCGCGCGCCGCTGCGTCGGCCGGCCGGCCGTTGTCCTCGGCGCCTACGGAACGGACAGCAATGACCCCTGCACCGACAGCCGGCACCAGCTGCGGCGCCGGACCGGCCGGCACCAGCAACCGCGAGGTCGGTCTCAGCCGAGCGTCAACTCGAAATAGGGGCCTCGATCGTCGTGGATGATTCGTCCTGAACCGCGGAAGTCTGCGAAATCGTCCGTTCCGGTTCCGGGAACTATGTACGCGAACGCCGACTCGTCATCCGGGCTGTTCAAAGCGCCGTGATGCACCGTGAATGCACCGCTGCGTCCGTCGGCGAGCTTTCCGGTGATCCGTTCGGCGGCGAGATATCCGCGTCCATGATCTTCGTCGCCCGATGAGATGAAATGAGCGACGCTCTCGCCGCTGAGACCCTCCACATATGTTTTATGCATCACGACCGCGCCCAGCCAGTCTCCTTCGATCCCGGCGAGGTCGGCCGGTTTCCAGCCGTCAACAGTGAAGCGAAGCGTGAGCGTTTCGACCATGACCCAACGCTAGCGACGCGCTCCAGTGCGTTCTTGGAAATTTGCGACAGCCGAAAGCTTGCCCTCACGTGCGGTAGTCGCGAAGGGCGATCTCGCAGATCCGTTCACACAGCGTCGCGTAGTCGATCCCTGCGGCAGCCGCGGATTGCGGGAGCAGGCTCGTCGCGGTCAGACCGGGGAGAGTGTTCACTTCGATCAGCCAGAGGCGCCCGCGCCTGTCGAGACGGAAATCCGCTCTGCTGTATCCGCGCAGTTTGAGGGAACGGTGAGCGCTGAGGGCCGTTTGCCGCACTTCGTCTGCGACGGCCGGCGGAAGATCGGCGGGAAAGATCTCGTCGACCGCGCCGGCCTGATATTTGTCTGAGTAGGTGAATGCGGCATCTTCATCGATCTTGATCTCACCGACGGCGAGCGGTACTCCGTCCAGAACGCCGACAGTGAGTTCACGCCCTGCGATGAACTGCTCGAACAGGATGTCGCCGAAGCTGCCCGCGAGTTCGATTGCGCCCTCAAGCTGACCGGGCTCGTCGACAAGGGTAAGACCGACAGTGGACCCTTGCTCATTCGGCTTGACGATGAGTGGAAGTTCGAGACGGTACAGCACCCTTTCCGGATCCACGGGACCCATCATCCAGTCCGGCGTGCGGATGCCCGCAGCGTGGAACAGCCGTTTGGCGACGTCTTTGTCCATCGCCATGCCGCTTCCCAGCGGTCCGCTGCCGGTGTAAGGGATACGGGCCAGCTCGAGGAGCGCCTGCACTTCGCCGTTCTCGCCCGTTCCACCGTGCAATGCCAAGAACACCACGTCGACGTCCGCGAGATCACGGGGCAAGCGGAGCGCGCCGCCAGTTCTTCGGAGTCGCTCGAGTTCGCTGCTCGCTGGGGGTGTGACGCCGACACGAGGCGTCAGCGCGGCCCGCTCATCGTCAGCGGTGAGTGCGCCGGTCGCGGTATCGACGACCAGAACATCGTGACCACGTGACCGCAGGGCCGGGACCACCTGGGATGCACTCGCGATCGAAACGTCCCGCTCTTCACCGTCGCCGCCGAACAAGATTCCGATTCGCACCTCTGAAGGCTATCTCCTGGTCGATGCCGGAGCGCGCCGCGATGGGCGACGGGATCAGCCTTTCGAGGCAGACGCCTTCGCGGCTGCCTTTGCGGCCTTCTTGGATTCACGGACCCGCGCCAGAGATGCCGCGTCGACGATGTCGGCCACGGATCGGTAGCTTCCCTCTTCACCGTACGGCGCAGCTGTCTCTCTCCATCCGGGCGGTGTGACGCCGTATTGCTTACCGAGAAGGGCCAGGAAGATCTTGGCCTTCTGCTCTCCGAAACCGGGCAGGGACTTCAGACGGCGAAGCACCTCGGGGGCATCCGGATCCCCTGAGGTCCAAATCGCGGCAGGGTCGTCGCCCCAGTCGTCGACGATCGTCCTGGCGAGCGTCTGGACGCGTGCCGCCATCGAGCCGGGGAAGCGGTGCACCGCCGGCGGCGTCCGGAAAATGTCGACCAGACCCTCCGGCTCGTGGTCTGCGATCGCTTTCGCGTCGAGGCCGTCCAATCGTTTCTGGAGCTTCGACGGCCCGGCGAACGCGGTCTCCATCGGAATCTGCTGATCGAGCAGCATGCCGATCACGAGGGCTAACGGGCTGTCGGAGAGCAGGGCGTCGGCGTCATCGTCTCCGGTGAGATGCAGTTCAGGGGCCATCCCACCATCCTGCACCGCACGCCCGCGCCGAGTCCATCCTGCATCCGCCGATTACGATGGCGGTAACAGAACGGAGACGTGGCGTGATCGAATTGCGGACACCGGCTGAGGTCGAAGAGATGAAGGCCGCCGGAGAGTTCGTCGCATCGACGCTCACCGCGCTCAAAGAGCGTGCCACAGTCGGCACCGATCTGCTCGAACTCGATGCCTTCGCCCACGAGCTCATCCGCGAGCGCGGCGCAGAATCCTGCTATCTGGACTACGCACCCTCGTTCGGGTCGGGTCCGTTCGGGTTCGTCCTTTGCACGTCGGTCAACGATGCCGTGCTCCACGGGAAACCGCACGCCTACCGGCTCAGGGATGGGGATCTCCTCAGTCTTGATTTCGCTGCCAGCGTCGACGGATGGGTTGCGGACTCCGCTGTCAGCATCGTCGTCGGGCGCGCGGCAGAGGACGATCTGGAACTGATCCAGCTCACGGAGCGCGCACTCGAGGCGGCCATCGCGGTCGCGCGGGTCGGCAACCGGATCGGGGACATCTCGCACGCGATCGGTTCGATCGCCGAGCAGGCCGGCATCCAGGTCAATCTGGAGTTCGGCGGTCACGGCGTCGGCCGTGAGATGCACGGTGATCCCCACGTCGTGAACGCGGGAAGGCCGGGGCGGGGCTACCCCCTCCGACCAGGACTGGTGATAGCGATCGAACCATGGTTCATGCGCGGAACGGATCGTCTTCGCGTCGACGCGGACGGTTGGACTCTGCGCAGTTCCAACGGCGCCCGCACGGCACATTCCGAGCACACGGTCGCGATCACCGACGGTGACCCAATCGTGTTGACGCGCCGGGACCGTCCGTAGCCGGAATCCGTCAGGCCGTCTTCATGATCTCCGAGGTGAAGTTCTGTACGCGTTGCAATAGGGCAGCGCCCCTGGTCGCGATGAGTTCGGGCGGGTTGAGATGCGGAGGCGCCACCCTGATCAGCAGAGAGCACGCAAGGTCTTCGCAGATGTACGTGCCGATGGTGTTGAAGTTGAGGCCGGCCTTGCCTGCCCGCGGCGCGCTGAACAGTCTGACCTGCGTCGATGGCTGCGGCGTGTGGCAGAAGGAGCACATTGCCGCGATCCCGGGACGCGGCGTCCCGCTCGCTGCCCGGACGATGATTCCCGCCGGATGATCGTCGATCCAATGGACGATGTATCCGAGGCGAGCAGCCTGCGGATCCCGCCAGCCCAGGAACTCGCGTTCATCCCACAATGTCTCGTGAAGGCCGGGTATCGGCATCCGATCGATGTCGTTCGGAGATGCGTTCACGAACGACGACCGGATGTCTGCTTCGGTCAACGGTTTCACGGATCTCTCCTCACAGTTCGCGCGGAACGGTCATTTCAGCCTAGTCACAAAGATGTTGCCCGCTTCGGGTGGCGTTGTTCTGCACCAGCGTTCGCGTTGTTCTGCACCAGCGTTCGCGTTGTCCTCCGCCAGCGGTCGCGTCGTTCACCGCCGCCATCGTGTTGTCCTCCGCCAGAGGTCGCGTCGTTCACCGCCAGCCTTCGCGTCGTTCACCGCCAGTCTTCGTGCTGTCCTGCGCCAGCGGGCGCGTCCTTCACCGCGGCCATCGTGTTGTCCTCCGCCAGCCGTCGTGTTGATCTTCACTGCGGGCAAAGCGGCTCTTCAGTAACGGTCATATTGTTCTTCACTACCCTTGGGCACGTTCCGGTTTGAACAGCGCGTCCACGCGCGATTCCTCGTCTTCGCGAGGAGCTTAGAGTTTCATTGCGGCCCGCATTGTGAGCTGTTTCGACAAGGAGTTGACGATGATGAAGACGGTCCGAGAAGACGACGATCCGAGAGGCGAGGGCCTGAGAGACGACGGCCCCAGAGGCGACGGCCCCAGAGGCGACCTCGCGAAGTCGGAGGAAGCTGCGCTGTCGGTTTTGGACGCCCTCAGGAGGATTGTCGACGAGGACCGTGTCCTCACAGATCCTGTCTCCCTGGACCGTTACAGCCACGACGACGCCGAATGGGCTGAATACGAATTGCCTATCGCCGTAGTCCTGGCCACGACGGAGCTCGAGGTCTCCCGCGTCGTCCGTCTCGCCGGCGATCTGGGTGTGCGCGTCGTGCCGCGAGGCGCGGGAACCGGGCTCTCCGGAGGTGCCAACAGCATCGCAGGTTGCGTAATCCTCTCGCTCGAACTGATGAATGCCGTTGTCAGCATCAACGCCGACGAGCGCTACGTCGTCACCCAGCCCGGTTTGGTCAACGATGACCTGCGAGCCGCTGTCGCCGAACATGGGCTCTGGTATCCGCCTGACCCGGCGAGTTCAGGTATCTCTACCATCGGCGGCAACGTGGCGACCAACGCCGGAGGAATCTGCTGCGTGAAGTACGGCGTCACTCGTGACTACGTGCTCGGCGTCAACGTCGTTCTGGCGGACGGCGGGATCGTAAGGCTCGGTCGGAAGACGGCCAAAGGCGTCACCGGTTACGATCTGACGGCCCTCATCGTCGGCTCAGAGGGGACGCTTGGTATCGTCACCGAGGTCACATTGAAGCTCCTTCCACTTGCCGGACGCGAGGAGCGGGCCGTCATCGGCTATTTCTCGTCTCTCGAGAGGGCGGGCGTGGCCGTCGCGGAGATCTCGAGGGCCGGCATAGTTCCGGCTGCGCTCGAACTGATCGACCGCACCTGCCTCCAGGCAGTGAACGAGTGGCAGGGATTTGGGATCCGTCAGGACGCCGACGCGCTCCTGCTGGTGAAGATCGACCAGCCCGGCGAAGTGGGGGATGCGATCGCGGACAGCGTCGCCCGGATCGTTTCGGGGGCCGGCGGATATGACGTAGAACGTGCCGTGGACAAAGACGAAGTCGATCGGCTGTTCCTTGCGCGTCGACTCGCATATCCGGCACTGGAGCGGCTCGGACCGGTGCTCACGGAAGACATCTGCGTTCCCAGATCTGCAGTACCTGAGATGCTTGCCCGCATTCAGGCTGTCGCGAAAGAAAGCCACGTGACCATCGCAAACATCGCTCATGCCGGTGATGGCAACCTGCATCCCCTGATCATCGCCCCGGAAGGTGACGCCAAAGCGCGCGAACGGGCGAAGCGCGCATTCGATCGAATCGTCGCGGACTGCCTCGACCTCGGTGGCACGGTCACGGGCGAGCACGGGGTTGGTCTGCTGAAGCTCGACGGCGCCCGGATCGAGTTGGGGGAGGGCGTGATCGAGATGAACCGCGCGATCAAGAACGCACTCGATCCGCGCGGCGTGCTCAACCCGGGAAAGGCCATCCCAAGTCCGCGGCTCGACGGGTCCAAGTCCGGGGTTCGATGAGCCCAAGTCCGCGGCTCGAAGAGGTGTGGCCCGGTGAGGCGCCATGTAGGGGTGGCTCGGTGAGATGTAGCTCGGTGAGGTGTGGCCATAGAGGTGTGGCTCGGTGAGGTGTGGCCATAGAGGCGCGGCTGTAGGGGCATCGATGCTGCCGCTCGCGGGATGGCGTCAAACGAGTTCGGCGAAGAACCCCAGAAGCTGCTCGTTGACCCGGTCCGGCTGGTCGAAGTTCACAGCATGGCCCGCATCCTCAATGATCGCGAACCGTCCCAGCGCGTTCCTGCCAACCGCCGCTGCGGCGTGCTCGCACGGCCAGATCTGACTTTGGCGCCCCGCGATCATAAGGAACGGAACATCAGTCCGGTCGACCACGTCTCGCCAATCCTGAACGGCGTGATCGGCCAGCAGGTGGATCAGCTCGGGTGCGGTCGGTTCGCGCATCGCAGGCATGCCGCCGAGTCGCGCCGCGAGCCGCATCACGGCCGGCATCGATTCGTCGATCCGGCGCCCTCGACCGGTGTCGGGCACCCCGTCCCTGAACATCGTTCCGGCGTTGTCCTCGGTGTAACCGTAGAAGCCGTACGGCCAATCGGGAGCGTTCAGCATTTTGGGCGTCTGATCCACGGTCACTATTCCGCTGACTCGGTCCGTGCCGAACAAGTCGACATAAGCCCAGATGACGTTCGCACCCATCGATCCGCCGACCAACCGAACATCGTGGAGGTCTGCCGCGTCGAGTAGCTCGGCGACGTCCTTGCCATGGCGGGACATACGCTGCCCGAAAAGCGGGCTCTCGGAATCGCCGTGGGACCTGCGGTCGAAGGCGATGACACGATAACCCGCCGCCACGAGGGCGTCCTGCGTCAAAGCCCAGCTAGTCGCGGGAGCGCAATATCCTGCGATGAGGACGACGGTCGGGCCCGACCCTTCATCGATGAAGTTGAGTCTGACACCGTCACTCGTCAAAAAACTGCCCATTGCCACTCCCTCGTGTCGACGCGACTCCCGCTAGAGCCCACCACATTCTGCCGCATCCCGCTTGGCACAGGGATCGAACCCCCGCCATCTTCGCGGTGCTCGCCGTGCTCTGTTCGTCGGCGGCGTGGACCGTCGTCCCGTCGTCCCGTCGTTGTGTTGGCCCGTCGTTGTGTTGGCAATGCAGGTGATTCGGCCTCAGGGGCCCCCGGAAAGGCGGAAACGCCGCGCGGAGCGCTCCGTCTCCTCGCATATACCTGCATAACCAACTAGTAGCGGCCGGCCAGTGGCAGCCAGGCACCGGCGGCCACATGCCACCAACCGCATGCCACCAGCCACATGCCACCAGCCACATGCCACCGGCCAGGTGCCACTGGCCAGCGCCGTTTCGCAGAAACCAGCCCCCAGCGAAACGGCCGGACTCACCGGGAGAGGTCCAACTAGGAATAACATTCGCCGTAGCGTCGCCTTGAGCCATCGGTTGCGGCGTCATGTTGGACGAGGAGGGGACGAGATGTCTATGTGGAATCCTGAAGATCTGGTCGCAATCGGTTCAGCCGAAGAATTGCACATCGCGGCTCGCGGCGACGACGGTACCCTTCGATCGCCAGTGCCGATCTGGGTAGTTCGGGTCGGCGACGAGATCTACGTGCGTTCGTACCGCGGACGCGGAAGCGGATGGTTCAAGCACGCGATCCAGCACCACGAGGGGCATATCAGCGCAGGCGGAGTCGAAAGCGACGTCAAATTTGAGGAGTCTGAAAACCCGCCCCGGGCGGCGACTGACGCTGCGTATCGCGAAAAGTATTCCCGTTTCGGAGCGAAATTCGTGGATCCGATGGTGACGCCGGAGGCGGTTGGCGCGACGCTGCGGATCCTTCCGGTTTGACGTATCCGGGGCCTTCCGGGCTTCGATCAGCGGCTATTTCACTTTTCTCTTGACTATGACGGTCGTCATAGTTCACCCTGAGTACTACGCGGGTTTCCGGATTCATGGTTGAAGGAGAAGAACAATGCCAATGATCGACTTCTACGCGACGGTCGGTACATTTGCCGACAAGCACCAACTGGCTGTCGATGCGGCTTCGACAATCATGAAAATCGAACAGGTACCGAACATCCCCATGTTTCGGCAGAACACGGCAGCGTTCGTCCACGAATTGCCGGAGGGCGATCTGTCGAACGTGGACGGCGACAGCAATTACGTCCGAGTTCAGGTGCTGACCAACCTCGGCGCGCTCGATCGGGACAAGCAGCTGGCTGTGGTCGAACAGCTGACTGAACTCGTCGCGAACGCCGCGGGGGACCCGAGCCTCGCGGAACGCACCTGGGTGCTTCTGACTGAAGCGCCCGAGGGCGGATGGGGGCTCAAGGGCCGAGCGAACACCAACGACGAACTGGTCGCGGCCGCTCGGGCCGAGATCGCGTCGCTTCAGTCGAAACCCGCCTAGCGACCCCTAGTCGGCCCCAGATCACGGAGCCTGCCCCAGATCACGGAGCCGGCCCCAGATCACGAAGTCGGCCCCAGATCACGGAGCCTGCCCTAAATCACGGAGCCTGCCCTAAATCACGGAGCGAGTCCAGGATCGTGTCCCTGTCTCGATTCGGCGCAGTCCGTGATGAGTAAGCTAAACCGCCCCAGCCAGCGGAGCCCGTCCCGAATCGACCGAGCCTGTCCTGAATCAGCGCAGCTCGTCGCGGATCGCGTGCGCCGCGCGCTCGAGACGAGTCCCGATCTCTTCGACGTCGACCTCCTGAGTCAAGTAGACGACGGCGATCGAGGCGGGATGATGGCCGGGCACGGCGAGCGGCACGGCGATTGACGACAAGCCCGCAATGACTTCGTCGTGACTGGTTTCGTATGGCGCCGCGAACACCTCGCGGCTCAGCTGACGCCGTATCGCCCTGCCGGGTGCTCCGAGGCCGATCGGATGCCTGCTCCCGGGTCTCTGAGCGAGCGTCGCGACCGCGTGCCTGGGCTCGACGCTCGCGAGTGTGACGGCTTCATCTCCCTCGCCGTCGATGATCGCGAGGAACGCGGTCATGCCGAGTTCGTTCGCAACGAGCGTGAGTTCGGGAAGTGCCGCAGCCTGAAGATCACGCGAGACATTCCTGGCAAGGGCGGCGAGCCCCACCCCGAGTTCGAGCGCTCCGGATGCGTTCCGTGCGATGAGACCGTGATCCTCGAGCGTGCGCACCATGCGGTAGACGATCGAGCGATGTAGACCGAGTCGCGCGGATAGTTCGGCGATCGTCAGCGGCGTCTCGGCGGCCGCCAGTACCTCGAGTGCGGTGATCCCCCTGGATAGCGTCTGCGACGCATCCGCCGGCTTGCCTCCCGTCGCGGGTCGATTCACGGTCCGATCCCCTTGAGCAGGCGACGTTTGTATGTCCGCGTTTCCCGTCATATGATCATCCTATTCGACATGAGAACATAGTGTTCTATTATCGAACACGCGTCCGGGAACATTTCCGAATCGCTCAGATGTGTCCGAGTCGCTCACGGAGAGGTGAGGAGAATTCGTGCAGTTCCACCATCACGGGTATGTGTCGGGTGAGCCGCGAGTGCAGCCGGCCGCAGGTACCGGCATCGACCGGCCTGACGAGCTCCCGGACGTCGTCGATGTCCTCATCGTCGGTGCCGGCCCCGCAGGGATGATCACCGCGGCGCAGCTCTCGCAGTTTCCGGGCGTCACTACACGTATCGTTGAACGACGGGCCGGGCGCCTCGAGGTCGGCCAGGCCGACGGCATCCAGGCGCGCTCCGTCGAGACCTTTCAAGCGTTCGGTTTCGCCAACCGGATCATCGACGAGGCATACCGGATCACCGTGATGGCGTTCTGGAAGCCCGATCCGGAGGATCCGACTCGCATCGTCCGCACGGCGCTACCGGCAGACGACCCGACCGGAATCAGCGAGTTCCCCCACCTCATCGTCAATCAAGCTCGCGTGCTGGACTATTTCGCGCAGGTGATGGCCGATTCGCCCACCCGGATGAAGCCCGATTTCGGATTGGAATTCATGGGCCTCGAGGTTGACGGCGGGAAGAGCAGGGGCGAGGACGCCGGTGGCGACGACGGCAGGGTCCGCGCAGACGGCGACGACGGCGGGGTCCGCGCAGACGGCGACGACGACGGGGTCCGCGCAGGCGGCGAGAAGGGGACGGTCGGCAACGAGTATCCCGTCACCGTCACTCTGCGGCACACCGCGGGCGAGCGGGCGGGACAGCAGCGCACGGTTCGCGCAAAGTATGTGGTCGGTTCCGATGGCGCACGCAGCGCCGTCCGCGAGTCGATCGGGCGCACTCTCGCTGGCGACCAGGCCCTCCACGCTTGGGGCGTGATGGATGTGCTCGCCGTCACAGACTTTCCCGACATTCGCACCAAGTGCGCCATCCAGTCGCACGATGGAGGAAACATCCTCCTCATCCCCCGCGAGGGCGGCTACCTCTTCCGCATGTATGTCGACCTCGGCGAGGTATCCCCGGATGACAACGGTGCCGTTCGCGCGACGACGATCGAGGAGATCATTGCGAGGGCGAATCAGATCCTCCATCCCTTCACGCTCGACGTGAAGAATGTCGCATGGCACAGCGTGTATGAGGTCGGCCACCGTCTCACCGACAAGTTCGACGACGTGCCGTCCGGCCGCGTGGGCGTCCAGACCCCGCGTGTGTTCATCACCGGTGACGCGTGCCACACCCACAGCGCCAAGGCCGGGCAGGGGATGAACGTGTCGATGCAGGACGGCTTCAACCTAGGTTGGAAGCTCGGGCATGTGCTCGATGGGCGCAGCCCGGAGTCCCTGCTGGACACCTACTCCGCGGAGCGCCAGGTCATCGCGAAGAACCTGATCGACTTCGACAAGCAGTGGTCGACTCTGATGGCGGCGAAGCCGGAAGAGCTCGAGGACCCGTCGGAGCTGGAGCAGTTCTACGTCAAGACTTTCGAGTTCCCCGCGGGGTTCATGACCCAGTACCCACCGTCGATGCTGGTCGCCGAGCCGACGCACCAGGATCTCGCCACAGGTTTCCCGATCGGCAAGCGATTCAAATCAGCACCGGTCGTCCGGGTGTGCGATGCGAACCCGATTCATCTTGGTCATCACGCGACAGCGGACGGCCGGTGGCGGATTTACGTGTTCGCCGATGC
>FSWU01000138.1_pt1 | contig 11363 bp, 9 predicted proteins | sample 1638061 | NCBI WGS metagenome assembly FSWU01 (sample SAMEA3914788, study PRJEB12502) | metagenome | biome: forest; material: soil | place: Canada | collected 2011-07-03 | depth 0.1 m
CAGCCAGAAGTGCCATTTGCCTAATCGTTCATTAAGCATCTTTCCGGTCCACTTCGGCCACCAGAAGTAGAACCCGGCGAACATCGCGAAGACGACCGTCCCGAAGACCACGTAGTGGAAGTGGGCGACGACGAAATAACTGTCGGAGACCGCGAAGTCGAGCGGCGGCGACGCGAGGATGATGCCCGTCAGACCACCGAAGGTGAATGTGACGAGGAACCCGATCGACCACAGCATGGGCGTCTCGAAGGTGATCGAACCGCGCCACATGGTTCCGACCCAGTTGAAGATCTTCACACCTGTTGGGACAGCGATCAGCATCGTCATCAGGGAGAAGAACGGCAGCAAGACCGCGCCGGTCACGTACATGTGGTGCGCCCACACCGTGATGGATAGGGCCGCGATGGAGATTGTCGCGTAGATCAGTGTCTTGTATCCGAAGATCGGCTTCCGGCTGAAGACAGGGAAGATCTCCGAGACGATTCCGAAGAACGGGAGCGCGATGATGTAGACCTCGGGATGCCCGAAGAACCAGAATAAGTGCTGCCATAGCAGAGAGCCGTCTGTCGCCGCATCATAGATATGGCCTCCGAAGACTCGGTCCATTGCGAGGCCGAAGAGTGCCGCTGCGAGGACCGGGAACGCCATCAGTACGAGAATCGACGTAACCAGTGCGTTCCAGGTGAAGATCGGCATTCGGAACATGGTCATCCCGGGCGCGCGCATCGTGATGATCGTCGTGATGAAGTTCACCGCGCCCATGATCGTGCCGAATCCGGATAATGCCAGACCCAGCACCCAGAGGTTGCCGCCGTCTCCTGGACTGAACGTGCTCGAGGAGAGCGGCGCGTAGGCGAACCAACCGAAGGAGGCTGCCCCGCCCGGCGTCAGGAACCCGGCGACGGCGATGAGGCTGCCGAAGTTGTAGAACCAGTACGCCACCGCATTCAGCCGAGGGAAGGCGACGTCCGGAGCGCCGATCTGAAGCGGCATGAGAACGTTGGTGAATCCCGCGAACAACGGCGTCGCGAACATGAGCAGCATGATCGTGCCGTGCATAGTGAACAGCTGGTTGTACTGCTCGTCGGTCTGGACGACCTGAAGGCCGGGTTCGAAGAGCTGGGCGCGGATGATCAGCGCCATCACGCCCCCCATAAGGAAGTACAGGAAGGAGGTGATCAGGTAGAGATACCCGATCGTCTTGTGGTCCGTCGTCGTGAGCCAGCGCACGAGGACGTTTCCCTTGTGCTCGGCCCCGGTGGAGATCGGCGCCGGACGCGGAGAGGTCGCAGCAGGTGCGGGTGCGGTTGTCGTCGTCATACTCTGTTGCCCCTATCCGTTGTCGCTGTTAGGCGCAGTGTTGCTGGGAAGGTTTTTGTCGCGGTTGTAGCTGTCGCTAAGCGAGCCCGTGTAGCCCATCTTGCGAAGCGACTCGACGTGGGCCTTGTACTCGGCTGGAGAGACGATCTTGACGTTGAAGAGCATCGCCGAGTGATACTCGCCGCACAACTCCGCACACTTGCCGTCGAATGTGCCGGTACGGGACGTCGTCGAGAAATACATGTAGTTGGTGCGTCCGGGGATGACGTCCTTCTTGTAGAGGAACGCGGGAACCCAAAAGGAGTGAATGACGTCGCGGGAGTTCAGCTGGATCGTGATCGTCGAGTTGGTCGGCAGATACAGGGTCGGAATCTCAGATTCCTTCACCTGCCCGTTGTCACCGGTCAACTGCGCCTGGATTCCGGGATCGTAGACGTTGTTCGTGATGTAGTTGAAGTCCCACGACCACTGCTTTGCGTAGACCTGGATCTTCAGGTCGGGGTGCGTGTAGGGCTTCTCGATGGCATCCTGGTCCTTCGTCGTGAATGCGAAGAAGCCGAGCACCAGGATCAGCGGGACGATCGTGTAGAAGATCTCGATCGGCATGTTGTACCGCAACTGGGCCGGAAGGCCGGTCTGACCCGCGCGGCGGCGGTAGACCACGATCGCCCAGATCGTCAGACCCCACACGATGGCGCCGACGACGAGGAGGACGATCCACGCGTTCACCCAGAGACTCGAGATCATCTCGGTGTGGTTCGTGACCGGTGGCTTGCCTGCTACGAAGCCGGGTAGGAACCCGTGCTCCTGGGCCTCGGTGCACCCAGCTAGAGCAAATGCAAGTGTCGCTGCGATCGGAATAGCAGCCCATCGGAAACGACGAGTTTTGCGCACCGGTGACCTTTCGGATGACTCGTGAACAGTTCGAACGCTTCGAAGCAACAGACGCCGCATGGCGACCGCGATGTTCGAATTCAACTGTATTTGATCGGTTACTACCCTACTCTGAGACACGCGCTGCGACGAACCGGAAAGGGCCGCCCGATGGGCGGCCCTTGGCAGATTTTTGTGCTATATATACCGTGTCATCCGACCGGTCCGAGCACCGAAAAAGTACGGATCAGTGGAATGAGTCACCGCACGCGCACGATCCGGTGGCGTTCGGATTGTCGATCGTGAATCCCTGCTTCTGGATGGTGTCCTCGAAGTCCACGGTCGCGCCATCGAGATACGGCACGCTCATCTTGTCGACGATGACTTCCACTCCCCCGAAGTCGACGGTCGCGTCGCCGTCCAGCATCCGCTCATCGAAATAGAGCTGATAGATCAGACCCGAGCATCCTCCGGGTTGGACGGCAACTCGCAGACGAAGGTCGTCGCGGCCCTCCTGTTCGAGAAGTCGCTTCACCTTGTCGGCTGCAGTGTCTGTCAGGGCGACGCCGTGCGCCCGGTTCTCAGTGAGTGTGGTCTCGGTCATGACGCTCCTTCGGTAACGGCTTTAAGGATTCTACGCTTGGCAACCCGGAGTAAGCCGGGTGCATTCCCTGCGAGTGAGATGTTCTGTGCTTCGATGAGCACCGCGCAAGAGTGCAGCCGCTCCTGCACATCCGTTTTTTCGTTGCGCGCATCCGCACCCAGCAACGGCGCCGCTCAGCCTCGCCCGTTGAGTCGGGCGAGAAAGAGCGCCTCGGTGAGGATGGCCCGCCGGAACACTCCGAGATGCAACGACTCGTTCGGGCTGTGCGCACGGGTATCAGGATCTTCGACTCCTGTCACCAGGATCTGAGCGTCGGGAAAAACGCGCGCCAGGTCGGCCACGAACGGTATCGAGCCCCCGATGCCCGCCTCGACCGGCTCCGCGCCCCAACCGTCCCTCATCGCGCTTTTCAGCTCGGCCACCGCCCACCCGCTCGTGTCGACGAGGAATGGATCGCCTGCTTCAACGTCGTCGATCGTGATCTGTGCGCCGAACGGCGCATGTGACCTCAAATGTTCCTCCAATCTTTCGAAGGCCTCTCGAGCGCTCTGGCCCGGCGCCACTCGAGCGCTGATCCGGACCGAGACCTGCGGGATCAGGGTGTTGGATGCGTTCGCGACGCTGGGCGCATCGATGCCGGTGACGGTGATCGCCGGCTTTGACCACAGACGAGAGAGGATCGGCCCATTGCCGATCGCCTGGACTCCGTCGACGAATGCCGCATCGCGGCGCAGGTTCGCCTCGTCGAATTCCGGTACGGCGCCAGTGTGCGTGAGCAGCCCGTCGACAGCGACCGATCCATCGTCATCGTGCAGGGTCGCCAGCAGCCGGACGAGAGCGAGCATGGCGTCCGGCGCCGCGCCGCCGAACATTCCCGAATGCGACGCATGCTCGAGGGTTCGGACCGTGAGCTGGAAAGCGACTGCTCCCCGCAGCTGAACGGTGAGCGAGGGGGTCTCCGTGTCCCAGTTGTCCGAGTCCGCGACGATGATCGCGTCCGCTTCGAGGGAATCGCGGTACTCCTCGAGGAAGCTCGCAAACGAACGCGAGCCGAACTCCTCCTCCCCTTCGATGAAAACGCTCAGCCCGAGGTCGAGGTCGCCGTCGAACGTATCAGCGAGCGCACGAATCGCGGCAACGTGTGCCATCACCCCGGCCTTGTCGTCTGATGCACCCCGACCGTAGAGCCGATCGCCGCGAACGGTCGGCTCGAACGGAGGCGTGTCCCAATCGTCGTCACTCCCCTGCGGCTGCACGTCGTGGTGCGCATACAGGAGAACGGTAGGCCGACCGTTGCGGGCCTTGCGGGTGGCCAACACAGCGGGCTGCCCGAGTTCCGGACCGGTTCCGATCGGAGCACGGGCGATACGGACGGATTCGAAGACTCCCGTTCCGCGCATCAGGTCCGCGACCGCCTCGGCACTCCGTGCAACATTCGCAGGATCGAATGCGGACCAAGACACGGATGGTATCCGCACCAATCCCGCAAGGTCGGCGATGGTCTCCGGTAGATGCTCCTTCACGCTCTGCCCCACCCTCGATTCGAGGTCGCCGGGTGCGTCGTTTTCTGTCCCGGACTTTCCCTGGGAGGTCGTCTCTTCGGAGTTCGTCATGCAGGTAATCTTAAGCGGAGAGCAATCGAGGGATCATTTTGGCCAAGAAGACGACAGCCGATGCATCTGCCGGGGCCGCAAACGACGAACCGTCGTCCGACGAGGCCACCAAGCAGACCAGAAAAGGCACGCCCACACCCACTCGAAAAGAGCGTGAGGCCGCCAACAAACGACCACTCGTGCCGAGCGACCGCAAGGAAGCGGCCCGTCAATCACGAGCGAAGTCGACCGAACTGCGCGAGCGGGCACGCATCGGCATGGCCGCCGGTGACGACCGCTATCTGACGGCACGCGACCGTGGCCCACAGCGTCGTTACGTCCGTGACTACGTGGACGCGCGTTACGGGATCGGGGAGTTCATGATCCCGATCATCCTGTTCGTGCTCATCCTGTCGTTCGTGCAGTCGCTTCAGGCCTACAGCATCCTGGTTCTCTGGTTCTTCGTACTGGTCACCATCGTCGATTCGATCTTCCTCGGCTTCCGTCTGAACAAGCTGATCGCCGAGAAATTCGGGGCCGGCAAGGTCGAACGCGGGCTCCGGTGGTACGCGACCATGCGCTCGATCCAGCTCCGCATCATGCGGTTGCCGAAACCGCAGGTCAAGCGGCGCGAGTTCCCCAGCTGAGCGGCGTCCGACGACTGTGCTGATTGTCGCCGCCGCCGACGGGTCCGCCCTCGGAAATCCTGGCCCCGCCGGATGGGCATGGTATGTCGATGACGATCATTGGGCCGCCGGCGGCTGGCCGCACGGTACCAACAATCAGGGCGAGTTGAAGGCAGTCATCGACCTCTTCCAGGCGACGTCGCACCTCGCCGACCACGAGTTGCAGGTGCTGTGCGACAGCCAGTACGTGATCAATGCCGTGACGAAGTGGATGCCCGGGTGGAAGCGCCGCGGCTGGCGCAAGGCCGATGGATCCCCCGTGATGAACGTCGAGCTTCTGAAAGAACTGGACGCCGCGATCTCGGGCCGCCGTTACGGCTTCGAATGGGTCAAGGGTCATGCCGGACATTCGCTGAACGAGGCGGCCGACCAGCGGGCGCGGGCCGTCGCGACGGCATTCCAGAACCGCCAGCCCGTCCCGAAGGGGCCAGGATGGGGCGCTCACGGCGATGCCGCGGAAAGCAGCGTCCCGGACGGGTCCGCGGACGACGCCCTGCCATACACGCGCGGCAACGCGTCCGCGGCGGGCAGTACCGGGCCGGCGAGGAACAACGTTGGGTCCGCGGTGGGCAGTCCTGGGCCGGCCACGGTCAGTACGGGTTCCGCAAAGGCCGACGGCGACGTCTCCGCTGACCAGGCCGAGGTACTCGCCCTCGAGCACGTGCTACTCGGCCCCGAGGTGCGGCGCGACCGGAAACGGCTGGTGTCGTTGCTCCACCCTGATTTCCAGGAGTTCGGCGAAGCCGGAGAGTTCCGGACACGCGACGAGTTGCTCTCGGCTGACGATAACGGTGAATCCAGTCCGGGGATCGGTCTGCTCGATATCAGCAGCATCGCCGCCGGTGCGATCCTGCTCACATACACGATGAGTGGTGCGGACGGCGAGGTGCGACGCAGCTCACTGTGGCTGAAGACCGGTTCGGGCTGGCAGCTGAGGTTCCGTCAGGGAACGGTCGTCCGCGACGAAGAAGCCGCTGCCAAGCGTTCGTATCAGGCGACCTTCGACTTCTGAGCCCGGATCCGCGCAAGACCACGGTTGATCTGGCGTGCCCACAGAGGCCCCAGGTAGATGAAACCGCTGTAGCCCTGCACCAAAGTCGCACCGGCGTCCAGTCGTTCCGCGACATCCTCCGCCGTTTCGACACCGCCGACCGAGATCACGCACAGTTCCGCGGGTACGACAGATCGGATGATGCGAAGCGCTTCCAGTGACCTTCTCGCGAGCGGCGCACCGGAGAGTCCGCCCGCCCCCGCGGCCTCCACGATGTTGGCAGGGGTCTCGAGGTTCGTTCGCTCGATCGTCGTGTTCGTCGCGATGATCCCGTCCAATCCGAGTTCGACGGTCAGCCGGGAGATCCTTTCGATCTGGTCGTCGGTCAGGTCGGGCGCGATCTTGACGAGCAACGGAACGCGGCCGACTTCCGCCTTGATTGCGGTCAGCAGCGGGCGGAGCGAGTCCAGCTCCTGCAATCCGCGAAGACCTGGCGTGTTGGGAGAACTGACGTTGACGGCCACGTAGTCAGCTGCCGACGCGACGATCCGGGCGCTCGTCAGGTAGTCCTCGATCGCATCTTCCACCGCCACCACGCGGCTTTTGCCGATGTTGATGCCGACGACGGGGCGGCTGGAACGGCGGATGAACCGCGCAACACGCTCGGCGGCACGTGCAGCACCGTGGTTGTTGAACCCCATCCTGTTCACCAGGGCTCGATCGGCGACGAGCCGGAACAGTCGCGGCCGATCGTTCCCGGGTTGCGGAATCGCCGTCACAGTGCCGACCTCGACGTGGCTGAAGCCGAGCTGCCCGAGACCGGCAATCGCCAATCCGTCCTTGTCGAAACCGGCGGCGACACCGAACGGCGAGTCGAAGTCGAGGCCGAGTGCGCTGACGGCCAGAGCCGGATCGGGCCGAGTGTAGCGCCGGACGAGACGACCGGCCCCGGCGAACGGCAGCGCCCGGATCACGATGAAGGCGTAGTGGTGAGCCCGCTCAGGGTCGAGGCGGCTGAGCACCAGCCGGAAGAGTGCACGATACATGCGGTGTTCGTCTGCCGTATTCTGCTGTCGACGGCCGGCGGTCAGCTGTCGGCCTCGACAGCCGTCGGATGGTGCTCTGCCCGAAGCTGTCCGATCGCGGATTCGAAGTCTTCGAGCGATTCGAACGCCTGGTACACGCTCGCAAACCTGAGAAAGGCCACCTCGTCGAGCTCCCGCAGGGGCGGCAGTATCGCCAGGCCGATATCGTTTGCGTTGATCTGCGACGCACCGGTCGAGCGAATGGTCTCCTCGACTTTCTGAGCAAGTACCGCCAGATCCGAATCGGTCACCGGCCGGCCCTGACACGCCTTCCGCACTCCGGTCACGATCTTCTCGCGGCTGAACGGTTCGGCCACTCCGCTGCGTTTGGTGACGCTCAGGCTTGCCGTCTCCGTCGTGCTGAATCGTCTCCCGCATTCGGGGCACTGCCGCCGACGTCGGATCGCGAGCCCGTCATCGCTGGTGCGCGAATCGATGACCCTCGAATCCGGGTAGCGACAGAACGGGCAGTGCATGGTATGAAAGACTACCTGACCTGAGCCACGTCGCCGTCGGATGCGGCGGGTGACCCGACGCCGAATCGAGCACTGACAGCTTCACCGTGTGCCGGAAGGTCCTCCGCACCCGAGAGCGTGAGTATTCGTTGGCGAACTTTCGCAAGCGCCTCCCGGTCGTACCGGATCACCTGCTGGGGACGGAGAAACGAATACGCTCCCAGTCCGGGTGCGAAGCGCGCCTGTCCGCCCGTCGGCAGGACGTGATTGGATCCGGCCAGATAATCGCCCAGACTCACGGGCGTGTCGGCACCGAGAAAGATGGCACCCGCATTGCGGATCGTGCCGAGGACTTCGTCCGCGTCGGTCGTCTGGATCTCCAAATGCTCCGGACCGTAGGCGTTGCTGAATGCGGCGGCGCTCTCCAGGTCGTCCACGAGAACGATCGCGGACTGCTGACCGTTGAGAGCCGCGCCCACGCGCTCGGTGTGAGCCGTCGACTGTGCGCGACGCTCCAGAGAGGTCCTGACCTCTTCGGCGAATTCGGGAGAGTCCGTCACGAGAACGGAAGCGGCCGATTCGTCGTGTTCAGCCTGGCTCACCAGGTCTGCCGCCACCAGTTCGGGATCCGCCGAAGCATCCGCGATCACGAGGATCTCTGTCGGACCCGCTTCCGCGTCGATCCCCGCCTGTCCTCGGACCACTCGTTTCGCCGCGGCCACATAAACGTTGCCCGGCCCGGTGATGACCTGAACCGGTTCCAGCCCGATGTCCGGGACCCCCCAGGCGAGGGCTCCGATCGCCCCGGCGCCGCCCATGGCGTAGACCTCGTCGATGCCGAGTAGTCCTGCGGCTCCGAGGATGAGGGGGTGGACGCGGCCTCCGAACGCCTTCTGCGGCGGACTCGCAAGCGCGATGGAGCGAACGCCCGCGACTTGCGCAGGAACCACGTTCATCACGACACTCGACGGGTAGACCGCTTTGCCTCCGGGGACATAGAGTCCGGCGCGTTCGACCGGCTCCCACCGCTGGACGATCCGCGCGCCGGGCTCGATCTCAGTGATTCGTTCCGGCGGAATCTGGGCCGCCGTGGCGCGGCCGACCCGTTCGATCGCCTCCGCCAGCGATTCCTTGACCTCTGCGCTCAGACCGTTCACGGCACCAGCGATCTCAGAATCCGGCACCCGGATATAGGGGGGACGTACCCCGTCGAACCGCTCGGCCTGCTCCTCCAGGGCCGATCGGCCGTCCCTTCTCACAGCTTCGATCAGGTCGGTCGCCGCCCGCATCGCAATGGAGACATCGACTGCCGCTCTGGGAACAAGCGTGCGGTATTCAGCAGGAGTGGGCCGGAGTCCTCGGATATCGATGGTCTGAATCATGGCCGAACCAGCCTATCGGGTCGCACGCCAGCGTCCGGGTACTCGGACGGATCGCGGCTTAGACTGCGGCTGTGACGACTCCGCAGCCCGCACCGGACACACCTGACCTGGAAGCTTTCAAGAATTCGTTCCGTCGCCATGCGGCCGGGGTGGCGGTCGTCACCGCGGTCGATCCTGACGGGCGACCGGTCGGATTCACTGCGACCTCACTGGCGTCGCTCGCGGCGGTTCCACCCCTGGCGACATTCAATATGGCGCGATCTGCGAGTTCGTGGCCCGCGATCGCTGAGACGGAGCGCGTTGTCATCCATACCCTGGGTGTCCGCAATCGACGCGTTGCCGAACGGATGTCGGGCGACAACTCGGTTCGGTTCGACGGCGACCACTGGTTCTGGGGACCGCACGGGCTTCCGTACATCAAAGACGTGACGAGTTGGATGGTCGGTCGTATCGTCGAGCGGTATCCGGTCCACAACAACGCTGTCGTAGTCGTCCAGATCGAGGAGGGCGGCTTCGGGAGCGATGACGAGGCGCTGCTTTATCGGGAGCGTACATTCTTGCGGCCAGGAGGACACGCCTAGCGGAACGGAGCCAGGAGGACACGCGTAGCGGAACGGAGCCCGAAGGACAGGCTCAGCGGATCGTAGCCCGAAGGACACGCGTCGCAGATCGACCGGCAGTCACACGAGGCATTGAGGGCCGAGGAGGCTTTTCAATTCGCCGTAGAGGTCAGGCGTGATCGACACGGGTCGCGGAATCTCGAAAACTCGCGCGGTCGATCCTCTGACGAGTCTCAGACGGACCTCGCTGCTGCCGGCGTGCCGGTTCAGGACATCGCGCAGTGACTTGACGACGTCAGTGGTGGCGCGCTGGTCTGGCATGGAGAGCACGAGCGGGCCCGATGCGACGCTTTGACCGAGATCGGGAGCGAAAAGACTGAACGCGTGGATGTTCATGCCGTCGTCCCGCATGCTCACACGACCGCGTACGACGACGATCGAATCGCTCACGAGAGAGGGCGCGAATTCCTGGTAGGCCTTGCCCATGAACATGACGGTGACTTCACCGCTGAAGTCTTCCAGCTGGATCATGCCGTATTGATTGCCGGACGCTTTGGCGGTCCGATGCTGGACAGCCGTCACGAGCCCGGCGATCACGACCGTCTCGCCGTCCTGCGTCGATTCGGAAGACAAAAGATCGGAGATGGACGAACCCGCGTGTTTCGCGAGCTGCAATTCCAGTCCGGCGAGCGGATGATCGGACACATAAAGTCCGAGCATCTCACGCTCGAAAGCGAGTTTGTCGCGTTTCGCCCACTCGGGGCGATCGGGGACATGTTGAACCGATTGGGGTTCATCCCACAGATCGTCGAAGTTGAAACCGACCTGGCCGTTTGCCTCGGCCCGCTTACTGCTCACCGCCGCTTCGACTGCGTCCTCGTGGACCTCGATCAGCGCTCGGCGGGTCGCACCTGTCGAATCGAACGCCCCCGCTTTGATCAGTGATTCGATGGTGCGCTTGTTGGCGACGTGGATCGGGACCTTGGAGAGGAAGTCGTGGAACGTCGTGAAACGCCCTTTGTCATCCCGCGCCTTGCGGATCCCGTCGACGACGTTCGTCCCGACGTTTCGAATGGCACCGAGCCCGAAGCGGATGTCGCTGCCGACTGCCGTGAAGAAGCCGATCGACTCGTTGACATCGGGGGCAAGGACCCTGATGCCCATCCTCCGGCACTCGTTGAGATAGAGGGCCATCTTGTCTTTCGAGTCGCCAACGCTCGTCAGCAGCGCGGCCATGTATTCGGCGGGATAGTGTGCCTTCAGGTACGCGGTCCAATACGAGACGACGCCGTAGGCCGCAGAATGGGCCTTGTTGAACGCATAGTCGGAGAACGGAAGAAGAATGCCCCACAGGGTGTCGATCGCGGCTTGAGAGTACCCGCGCTCTTTCATTCCTCCCGCGAAACCCTCGAACTGCTTGTCCAGTTCTGACTTCTTCTTCTTGCCCATGGCGCGACGGAGGATGTCCGCCTGGCCGAGCGAGAACCCGGCGACGCGCTGAGCGATCGCCATCACCTGCTCTTGATAGATGATGAGGCCGTACGTCGTCGAGAGGATGTCTGCGAGGGGTTCGGCCAGCTCCGGGTGGATGGGCGTGATCTCTTGGATCGCGTTCTTGCGCAATGCGTAGTTGGTGTGGGAATTCGCACCCATCGGGCCCGGGCGATACAGAGCGATGAGCGCTGAGATGTCTTCGAAGTTGTCGGGCTTCATCAACCGGAGCAAAGATCGCATCGGACCACCGTCGAGCTGGAACACACCCAGCGTGTCGCCGCGGGAGAGCAGATCGTAAGCATCCCGGTCGTCGAGCTCGAG
>FSWU01000028.1_pt1 | contig 11223 bp, 9 predicted proteins | sample 1638061 | NCBI WGS metagenome assembly FSWU01 (sample SAMEA3914788, study PRJEB12502) | metagenome | biome: forest; material: soil | place: Canada | collected 2011-07-03 | depth 0.1 m
GTCTTCATCCTGCATCTCTATGATCGCGCGATATTGAACGCCGCTGCCCTGCGCGTTGTCGGTTACACGAAAGAAACACCGGAACCTCCAGGCGGCGAAATCGTGCGTGATGCGGCGGGCAACCCGAGCGGCCTGCTACTCGCCAAGCCTAATGCCGCGATCCTTTACGCGACGCTAGCGAAGGGTCCCAAGTTGTCGTTCGAATACCAGATCAATTCCACTCGGCACTTCATGCGCGAACTCAACCGTCTGGGTGTGACAGGGGCGATCGATGCTGGCGGCGGCTTCCAGAACTATCCGGACGACTATGCAGTTATCCAGAAGCTTTCCGACGAAGGCCAGTTGACGATTCGTCTTGCGTACAACCTCTTCACGCAAAAGCCGAAGGCCGAGAAGGACGATTTCCTGAACTGGACACAGACCTCGACCTACAAGCAGGGCAACGACTATTTCAGGCATAACGGCGCAGGCGAAATGCTCGTCTTCTCCGCTGCTGATTTCGAGGATTTCCGCCAGCCGCGCCCGGACATGCCGGCCGAGATGGAGGGTGAGTTGGAAGAGGTCGTGCGCATCCTTGCGCAAAACCGCTGGCCGTGGCGCCTGCATGCGACCTACGACGAAACGATCGGCCGTGCCCTCGATGTGTACGAGCGCGTGAACAGCGACACGCCGCTAACAGGGCTCAACTGGTTCTTCGACCACGCGGAAACAATCTCGGACCGCTCGATGGATCGCATCGCAGCACTCGGTGGCGGTATTGCGGTGCAACACCGTATGGCGTACCAGGGTGAGTACTTTGTCGAACGTTACGGCGCGCAGGCGGCTGAAGCCACACCGCCCATTGCGCGCATGCTCGAAAAGGGTGTCAAGGTGTCGGCCGGTACCGACGCGACGCGTGTCGCCTCGTACAACCCATGGGTATCTCTAGCCTGGCTCGTAACCGGCAAGACCGTGGCGGGGCTCAGACTCTACCCACAGAGGAACTGCCTCGACCGAGAAACGGCTCTGCGCATGTGGTCAGAGAACGTCACGTGGTTCTCCAATGAAGAGGGCAAGAAAGGGCACATCGAGGTCGGACAGTTCGCCGACCTGATCGTGCCGGATCGCGACTTCATGTCGTGCCCGGAAGTTGACATCGCCGACACGACGTCGACACTTACCGTAGTGGGTGGCAAGGTCGTGTTCGCCAGTGGCGCCTTTGTGGACTTCGATACGCCGCCGCCGCCGGCGATGCCCGACTGGTCGCCGGTGCGCCGCTTCGGCGGATATGGGGCGTGGGGCGCCGAAGGCTCACCCTTGCAGCGCAACGCGGCACAACTATGCTCATGTGCAAATGGGTGTGTGCTGCATGGTCATGCACATGCCAAGGCATGGTCGAGCGGCGCGCCGGTGTCTGACTTCAAGAGCTTCTGGGGCGCGCTGGGATGTTCTTGCTGGGCGGTCTAGCCACCGTGCCAACTGACAGGGGGCCTTGCCGGTGACACACGTCACTCTAGCGTCAGGTGTCGTGCGTCGGTGGCCGGGATCCAGGAAGCGCGGAGACGCGATAGCGTCCCGCGCCGGCAATCGCAACGGTTCCGAAGATGATGAGTAGCGTCCAGGCGAACGGTCCCAACTCGAGCGTCCAGTCACGGTGCACCGCCGCAAGAGCTCATCAAGGTGATGAGCAGAATCGGAAGATCTGCGATGCGTGTGCCGATGCCCGCGATCATCAAAATCGGATAGAAGACCTCGCCAAAGATCGCAAAGCACAGCATCAGTGTCTTGCCAATGTGCAGCGGATCCTCTATCGATGCCACCTGCCTGGCATAATGCATCGCCTTAGGCATTCCATGAACCACGAGCGCCACGAGGCTACCGGTCACGCGAAGACTCAGTCAACCCGCGTCTTCCAGACGTGTAGGTGCACGCTCGGAGTTGGTGTGCACAATTTCTTCCCAATGACTGGACGCAATTCACTACTCCGGCGGGCGTCAGTTGCGCTCGGCGATTCCGCAGTTGAAGTGCCGTTCGCGGCATGCGTATCCAGCAGCCAGAATTGATGTTCGACCGCAGAAAGATATTCATTCTCCGGCGACATCGAGTTCGCATTTCAGCATGCTAGCTCCGCGTTCGGGACGTTGGTTGCTAACCTGTCGCTGCATGCCCGGGTTGTTTCACCTACTGGACGCTCAGTCGTGTCTTTCCATCGATTGGGCGATTATTGTGATGCATCGTCGGCTCGCCTATTCGGCCTTTGCTTGTCGGGTCATCCGTGGGAAGATCCCCGAGACGGGATGGTGAGGATGAGCACAAGGTTCAATGTCTTCGCGGGTTTGGCGGTCTCTATCAAGTGGCCGGCGGCGCGCCCGCGCAAGTCATCTTGAGCTATACGCAGTCTTGCAGCACGCAATGTGGTTAGCAAACCCAATGGAGTTGCGAATGCGCGCCATGTATCGGGGCTCCGCCATTATCCTGAACGACCGGGGCTGCCATCGCTATTCCAACACTCGTGGTGGCCGCTGCGGACATCCGTCGCCGGGGTGGTACATCCCATGAGTGATACCGCCGTGCAGGCTTCTATCCCAACATCGCCCGCTCCGGGGCTCACGCTTTCGCCAGCGCATACACGGCCGCTGCTGATCGGCCTCGGCCTCGCCACCGGCATGGAGTTCTACACGTTCGACAGCATGAACCTAGTGCTGGCGGACCTGACCGGCACGCTGGGCGTGTCGGCGGACGAGGCGAGCTGGCTGCTGACGGTGTATAGCTGTTCGCTCTTTCTCGGCGTACCGGTCTCAATCTGGATGGCGGGTCACTATGGCTACAAGCGCTTCCTGATCGCGACCATCGTCGTGTTCGCGATTGCGTCGATGGGCTGCGCGGTCTCGCCGGATCTCGATTCGATGCTGATCTGGCGCGCTATCCAGGGGCTCGCTGGGGCGGGGCTCGTCGTCTGGTGGCGCGCCAGCATCTATGTGCTCTTGCCTAAACCCCAGCGCAGCCCGGCCCTGATGCAGGCTTCCACGTTGCTCTACCTGTCGAGCGCGGCCGGGCTTCTGGTAAGCGGCTATATCACCGACCATTTCCACTGGCGGCTGATCTTCCTGCCGAGTCTGCTGTACGCGTGCGCCGCAATATGGCTAATCGCGCGCTACTTTCCGACCCTTCCGCGACCCGCCTCCGAACGCGTGGTCAGCACCGACTGGCTCGGTATCGTGCTGCTCGCCACGGCGTTGATTTCTCTGCAAATCATCCTCAATCGCGGCGAAATCGACGAGTGGTTCGGGTCCTTTCATATACGACTGCTGGCCTGGACCGGCGGCGCGGCCCTTCTTCTGTTCATCGCCTGGCAGGCAAGTCCCATCAACCGCACCCCGCTCCTCTGGCTCGACCTGCTGCGTGACCGTCGCGTGTTGTCGTCCGCGCTGATCGGCGTCTTCACCGGCATTATCCTGTCGGGCAGCCTGTTCGTGCTGCCCGAATTTCTGCGCAATCTGTCGAGCCAGACGCATAGCGCGACCCAGACCGGGCAGATCATGTGCGTCTATGCGCTCACTGCGGCGGCCATCCGGCCGCTGATGGTCGGTCTTATTGCACGGATCGGCCAGCGCAAGACGATCGTGATCGCTCTCGTCATGTTGATTGCGTCGATGGTCCTCTTCAATCGCCTGCTGACCACCGACACGCCGGGTTACTACTACGCCGCCCCGCTCATCCTGTACGCGTGCTGCCTGTCCCCACTGTTGCCGGCGGTGGGTAGCGGCACGGTGGCAAAGATCGAACAGAACAAGCTGCTCGACGGCGTCTCCCTGTACATGACCTTCCGTCAGTTCGGCGCTTCACTTGGAGTTGCACTGCTGACCATTCTCATCGGGCATCGCGAGACACTACATTCATCTCGCCTGTTCGAACACCTGCGCCACGACAATCCGGTGACGCAAGACTGGCTTTCGTCGGTGAGCGCAACGCTGGTCGCGCGCGGCGGTTATACCCCATTCGATAGCCAGCACGCTGCGGTAAGGCTGCTCGCCGAGGCAGGTGCACGTCAGGCTGCAACGCTGAGCTACGCGGACGCGTTTGCCTTCATGGCAGCCATCGGTGTGATTGCATTGTGCCTTGTTCCAATCATCCCACCGACCCCGGCGACCAAAAAATAAGGAGCGTGGCCATGAAAATGATACCTATTCCAACACGGTCAACCTTGACCCCTCTGCGCGTCCGGAGACAGCGATGAGTGAAGCTCCGCCGCTTCAAAAGCCATCAACCACGCCGCCCGCCGTTATCGAACATCCGGCGCCTGCACAGCCTGGAAGTCGACGGTGGCTGATCCTCGGCGTGCTGGTACTGATTGTCCTGCTGGCCATCGCCGCCTATTTCCTCGTGCCGGACCTGTACGAGAAGCAGACGGACGACGCCTATGTCGACGCGCATGCCGTCTCCATCATCCCCAAGGTCCCGGCCTACGTGCAGTCACTGCATGTCGACGACAACAGCAAGGTCGCGGCCGGCCAGCTTCTCGTCGAACTCGACCCGCGTGACTATGTCGTCCAGGCGGATCTCGCACGCGCCAATGTCGCGACCGCCGAAGGGAAACTCGCGGAAGCACGCAATCAGGTCTCGGTAGCCGACGCCAATACCGGCCAGCAGCGGGCGGAGCTTGAAGTTGCCAGAGCCAATGCAAAGCTTGCGGCCATCAACCTCGGCCGGCTGCAATCCGTTTCCGACGTGCGCGCCGTGTCATCGGAGCGGGTCGACGAGGCGAAAGCGGCAGCCGACGGTACACGGGCATCCGTTACTGCAGCCCAGGTCAAGGTCGACGCGGCGAAGGCGCAGGCCACGCTTGCACGCGCCCAGGTCGAAACGGCCGAGGCCTCGGTCGCCCAGGCTCAAGCCGAGCTGGCACAGGCGACACTCAACCTGTCGTACACGAAGATCTACGCAACTCAGGCTGGAAGCGTCGCGAACAAAAGCGTCGAGCAGGGCAACTTCGTGCAGCCCGGCCAGACGCTTTTGACTGTCGTCCCGGACAAGCTCTACGTCATCGCGAATTACAAGGAAACACAGTTGACTCACGTGAGACCCGGCCAGCCGGTCACCGTCTTCGTCGACGCCTTTCCGGACTTGCGGCTTCATGCCCACGTCGACAGCATCCAGCGCGGAACCGGCTCTCGGTTCGCGCTGCTGCCGCCGGAAAACGCAACGGGCAATTTTGTGAAGGTGGTGCAACGTGTGCCGGTAAAGATCGAATTCGACAATCCGGGAGAGGCACTCAAGTGGATCTCGCCAGGCATGTCTGTCGAAACGGAAGTCTTTGTCAGGGAGCGCCCGGCATGGTTCGGCTTTCTGAATTGATGCCATACGGAACGGTCAGGATGGCTTTCTCGCAACGACGCTCACGTGTCGCCGCCGGCGTTGCCGTCACGGCCCTGACATGGCTCCTCGGCGGCTGCGCGGTTGGACGCGACTATGTGCCGCCAAAGTCGGACATGCCGGCCAGCTTTACCGAACATATAGGCTCAGCGACAGGTGCTGCGCAAGGATCGCCGACGCCGGATGACGCGTGGTGGGAAAACTTTGGTGACGCCACGCTCGACTCGCTCATTGCAGACGCGCTGAGCTCCGCACCTGACATCGCCGAGGCCGAAGCGCGTATCCGCGAAGCGCGGGCATTGCGCGGAATCGCCGGTGCGGCCCAGTATCCGACCGCCGACACAGGTGCCGAATACGACCGGACTCACGGCAGCGCCAACGTGCCGATTGGTGTGCCGCCCGGCGGTCTCGGTCCGGGCGCCAATGGCAACCTATGGCAGACCGGCTTCGACGCGTCCTGGGAGATCGACGTGTTCGGCGGCAAGCGGCGCGGCGTTGAGTCCGCCGACGCGGCCTATCAGGCTACCGTGGCAGACCTCGGCGATGTCGAGTTGACGCTGGTTGCGGAGATCGCACGCAACTATGTCGAATTGCGCGGCGTCCAGCGGCAACTCGCGGTCGCGCGGAGCAATCTTTCGATCCAGCAGGACTCGCTGTCGCTGACCCGCTCGCAATTCGACGCCGGGCTCGCCTCGCGCCTCGATGTGCTGCGTGCACAGTCGCAGGTCTCGGATACGGAGGCCGCGATCCCGACTTTCGAAGCGAACGAACGCGCGGCCATCTATCGAATTGGCGCACTGATCGGCCGTCCGCCAGAACAATTGCTCGCGCAACTGGATACACCTGAGGCGGTTCCCTTGCCGGTCGCGGACGTGCCTGTGGGTCTGCCGTCGGACCTCCTGCGCCGCAGGCCGGATATCCGCGCGGCCGAACGCCGGATTGCCGCCGCGAACGCCCGGATCGGCGTTGCCGAGGCCGATCTCTATCCGCACTTCTCGCTCACCGGGGTGGCGGGCCTGGAGAGCCTGAACGCCTCGACCTTTCTCACCGCGCCGAGCCGCTATTTCTCCATCGGCCCGAGCATCAGCTGGCTGATCTTCGATGCCGGAAAGGTCCGCTTCGGAGTGCGTGCCGAAGAGGCACGCACCGACCAGGCCGCCGCCGCGTACCAGCGCACGGTGCTAGGCGCGCTGCGCGATGTCGAGACAGCGCTCGTGTCTTACGCGCAATCGAAAGTGCGGCGCGAGAGGCTCTCGGCCGAGGTCGCCGCTGACCGGGACGCCGTGACTATCGCGACCCGGCTCTACCGGCAAGGTATCGAAGACTTTCTGTCGGTGCTCGATGCCGAACGCTCACTGTACGCCGCCGATGACAAGCTCGCGCAAAGCGATCGCGATACCGCGCTTGCGCTCGTCGCGCTGTACAAGGCGCTGGGCGGCGGCTGGCAGGCAGAGGGCAGCGCTGCAAATATCCCGGCATGCCGAAGTGATATTGGTCCAGACCTCCGGTGAGATCGCTCGCCTTAATCGGCTCCGTTTCTCCATCTAGCTATAAAGCAAACGACGTAGCGGCAGCGTGAATGTATACGCGGCATCGACCTACAACCACTTCGCGACGACGGGCAGCAAGATGGGAACGACGAACGCGGTGAGGACGCCGTTTAGACCCATCCCGAGGCCGGCGAACGCGCCCATTTCCTCGCTGACTTGATATGCCCGCGCCGTTCCGATGCCGTGAGACGCTACGCCGAGCGAAAAGCCACGTACTTCGGGCTCGGTGACTCCGAGTGCGTTCAAAATCGAGCGTGCGCACACGGAGCCAAACACACCGGTGAAAATCACGAGCACAGCAGTCAGCGACGGAACACCGCCGATTTTCGCGGCGACCGCCATCGCGATCGGTGTCGTCGCCGATTTCGGTGCGAGCGATGCGATCGTTTGATGCGAGGCACCAAACAGCGAAGCAACGCCGGTAGCCGAGACAATCGCCGTCAACGACCCAGCGACTAGCCCACCGAGAGCGGCAATGCAGTCTGGCGCAGTTTTGACCACTGGCGGTAGAGCGGAAGTGCTAGTGCGACAGTTGCCGGACCAAGCAGGAAGTGCACAAACTGTGCCCCCTCGAAATACGTCTCATAGGGTGTGCGCGTGATTTCAAGCAGGATCACGAGCAATGCCACGGCGATCAATACCGGATTCGCAAGTGGATTGAAGCGTGCCTTGGCGTAGATGGCTTGAGCGACCAGATAGGCGAGTAGCGTAATCGTCAGGCCTAGCAATGGAGTCGCGGCGAGGTAGACCCAGATTGCGCCGAGCTTCGGGATCGCAGTCATGACGTTCCCTCCTGTGCGCCCTGTTCGCGACGCTGGCGCCTCAGTAGCGCACGTGTCACGAGCGCCGTCACCGCAATTGTGAGCGTCGTACTGACGCCGAGGGACACGATGACCGCCAGCGCGTCGCCGCGAATCCTGTCGATCGACACCATGATGCCAACGCCCGCCGGTATGAACAACAGCGACAGGTGCCGAAGTAGTTCTAGCGCGGTGGGCTCAATTCCATCGGCGGCCTTGGGACGTAGCACTATAAAGCCGAACAACAATAGCATGCCGATGACCGGGCCAGGGACCGGTAAGCTGAACACGTACGAAACGCCCTCTCCAAGGCATTGGAATACCAAGAGCGTAGTCAAAGAACGTAGCATGGCAATCGGCATCTGGAAACGTTTGAGAAACGCGGCTTGCACAGGCGTCAGCGTAGCCACCGGTGGCGATGCTCCGGCCGGATCTCACAGGGGAGCCGACAGAGCTATTACCTTCATTAAAATGTTATCTAAAACGCTTGTCCTCGCAGCAGAAAACGTGCGTCACACTTCCCGCCCCTCAACGAAATGCCCCTGGTGATGATCACCACAAGCAGCCTACCGACCACCGACGTCGGCCGGATTGTCGACCGTGGCGGCCGACAGAAAGTCCGGCCCCACATCGACGCTGACAAGTTCCTACATGACCCTTCGCTTGCACCGACCATCGCTTTCGCACGGTAAGTCACGGCTGGAGACCGTACGTCCTTTGCGGGTCTTTCTCGTACGCATCGGCGTCGAGAACTCGTCGTAATTAACTCCAGTTCCCTTTTCCCGTCTGCTTGCGAGGTGTGATGTTTGTCGAATAAACGACACCAAGTGGCGTGCCTAGCGGGTATCCGCCCGCAAACGGCTTGCCGTTTTTAGACGCGGCGTGGCACGCATTGCAATCGCCCACCCGCGCAATGTATTCTCCACGGACGATCTGTTGCTCATCGACCGCAAGCGCCTTGCCCCCGAAGAAGAGAAGCAAAGCGTTGACGAGGATGCCGTGGTAGCGACGCATGATTCGCTACCTCCTATGCATCAACCAGCGGTCGTGGGTCTCTCAGATACTGCTGCCGGATCGCCTCCCCGCAACAGTAGGCCAGCGCAGCGATCGCTGCTGGTCGGGTTGCAACCGGGTCCCACCGGGAAGACAAGCCATCGCTGGCCGCTCCGGATTCGGGAACGCTTAAGACTGCACACGCAGCAGCATGGTCGCGATCCTGACGTCGGAACAAACCAAACCACCCGAAGAACGATCACTTGGCTTGCCCCCATGATGTCAAAATTTTACTTGCAATCCGACACGCGCGAGTGTTTGCGACCGGCTACTCGCTGCGTCGTCAGACTGCACCAACCCATTGATCCATGCCTGCGTGCCCGTCGCGTCGCCGCTTGCGCGCTGGTAGATCGCCTCCACATACGCTGTCGTCCGCTCCGAAAAACTGTATTGCAGCGCGGTTGTAATCTGATGTGCCTTGTTGTTCCGTAGCACCTCATTTCCGATCATGTACTCGTAGTCAAGACCCAAGGTCCATGGCCCTGAAACGCTCCAGAAAGCACCGGTCTTGAACACGTCGATCTTCGCGCCGCTCGCAGTGTTTTTTGTGTTCGTATACAGCAGCATCGCGAGCACACGCTCGAATTGATAATGTGCCCCGAAGCCGAAATTGCGGATGCCGTCGTGACCGTCGTTTAGTTGCGGGTAGTTCACTTCGACATAGGCCGCACCCAGCCCTAATCGTCCATTGACGTAGTTCACGCCGAAGCTCAGCGTCGAGTCCGACGAGAATGATCCCGGCACGCCGCCAAATCCGTACAGCGCACCGAATGTCAGACCCATGACCTCGGGACTGCGGTACTTGATGGAACTCGGCACGCGCGTAGCGCCCGCCATCCGATCGAAATCAAACGAGCCGGTCGGGTTGTTCGGCACACCTAGCGCGGCGAATGGCCCTTGCCGAAAATCATAAAGACCGCCGAACAGGAATGCGCCGTCATATTGGCCAAGCGTCAGCGTCTCGAACATGAAGTCGTACTGGGTGCCGAAGGTGAGCGAACCGAACCCGTCGTTTGACAGGCCGACTGAGGCCGTCCGGTTGAAGGTCAGCCCCGGCGCCGGAATCGTTGCACCACTGCCCAGATCGAACTGAGACGTCAATTCGAAAATGGCCTTGTATCCCCCGCCAAGATCCTCGCTCCCCTTGAAGGTGAGGACGTCCGGCGAAAGAATCCCGCTATCGAATAGCGTCGCGGCTCCTCCATGCAGGTTGTTCACGTAGGTCACGCCCCCGTCAATCACGCCCTGCAGGATTACGTTGCTCTGTGCGAGCACCGTGCCGGATGCTGTGGGCCCTAGCGCGCAGCCTACAATCGCCATGCTGATCGACGCCCTTCTTTTCATGCATCCCCCCTACAGGCTTCGCGTACGCTTCGTTACCCATAGTAAGCGCCTTGAAACTAAAAAGTCCTTCAATTCGTGGCGCTCCGTCCTTAATCGTTGTTAAAGGCGACACGAATGCTGAGCCCTTTCCTCCCCTTTCCCACGAGCTTTCCCACAAGCGACTGAGGGAAACGCTTTCCTCCGAGCCGGCAGCAAGCGTCACCTGGTTTATGACCTTATCTAGACGAGCGTGCCAGTCAATTCACATCTATTAATGCCGATATAGGCGTCGAGATACTACGATGTTGACTGCAACTCTCGCCCAGTTGACTCGGTCGCGAGCGGACCTGTTTCGGTCATGGAGGGCCGAAGCAAGCCCACACGAGCGTTATCCCGATAGCGGTTCCGTGCTTCGGTTTTGACACCGACGGAATCGGTCGATGCATCACCCTGTGGATCTCTCTTTTAGAACGAGGAGGCAACATGATGAACTTCATCACTGTCAAAGACGGCACGCAGATCTTCTACAAGGACTGGGGCAAGGGCAAACCCGTGGTGTTCTCTCACGGCTGGCCAGTCAATGCAGATTGCTGGGATCCCCAGATGCTGTTCCTGCGGCAGCGCGGCTATCGTGTCATTGCGCATGACCGCCGTGGCCACGGCCGCTCCACTCAGCCCGACGAAGGTCACAACATGGATACCTACGCAGACGATCTAGCCACCTTGCTCGAAACCCTAGACATTAAGGACGCGACGTTAGTCGGGCATTCGACCGGCGGCGGCGAAGTGACACGTTATGTCGGGAGGCACGGCACGCACAGAGTTTCGAAAGTGATTCTTATCGGCCCGGTGGTCCCATTGATGGTTCAGTCTGCGGATAACCCAAACGGCGTTCCCATGCCGGTTTACGATGGCATCCGACAAGGCATCGCGCAGAATCGCTCCGACTTTTTGAAGCAGATCGCAGTAACCGTGTATGGCTTTAATAGACCCAATGTGAAGGTCTCGCAGGGACTCATCGACTCAATGTGGGCGACCGGCATGATGGGCGCAATCAACGCGGAATACGAGTGCATTAAGGCGTTTTCAGAAACCGATTTCACTGAAGATCTGAGGAAATTCGACGTGCCGACGCTCTTCATTCA
>FSWU01000219.1_pt1 | contig 11146 bp, 11 predicted proteins | sample 1638061 | NCBI WGS metagenome assembly FSWU01 (sample SAMEA3914788, study PRJEB12502) | metagenome | biome: forest; material: soil | place: Canada | collected 2011-07-03 | depth 0.1 m
CACCGGATCACCGCGGCGCCGGGCGCAGCTGCTCGCTCGGCGTCCGGACCTCGAGGTCGTCGACATCCGGGGCAACGTGGATACCCGACTCGGCAGGGTCGCGCCCTCGGCCGCGCACGGCCGACCGACCGATGCGCTCGACGGGGTCATCCTCGCCGCCGCGGGTCTCAGCCGGCTCGGACGCCTCGACCCGGTCACCGAGTTTCTGGGGATCGATGGCTGGCCGACGGCGCCGGGCCAGGGCGCGGTCGCCATCGAGGTTCGCGCCGGTGAGGAGAACTCCGTCTCGGCGCTCGATCACAAGCCGACGCGGACCGTCGTGGACGCCGAGCGCGAGGTGCTGGCGCTGCTCGAGGCGGGGTGCGCCGCTCCCATCGGGGCCAACGGGTTCATCGAAGACGGCCTGCTCTTCCTGAGCGCGCGGGTATACGCGCTCGACGGAACCTCACGGCTGACCAGCTCCCACGCCCTCTACCTCGCCGACTCGAAGAATCCGGGACACGAACTGGCCGAGCGCGTCGCGCGGGAGCTCCTCGATGCCGGCGCCGCCACCCTCGCACCGCTCGGAGGCGCACGGTGAACGGCGCGGCGACGACATCGGCCGAGAAGCCGCTCACCGGCTGGCGCGTGCTCGTCCCACGCGGAGGCAAGTGGGGCGACGAGGTCGCGGCCACCCTGCGCGGGTACGGCGCGATCCCGGTGATCGCCCCCGTCATCAACTTCGCGGCCGCGGATGACGCAGCGGGACTGGCGAGCGCGCTCCGAGAGCTGCAGTCCGGAGCGTTCGACTGGATCGTGATCACCAGCGCGACGACGGTCGACGTGCTGATGAGCCAGAACGTGACCATCCCGGTCGGCACGCGTATCGCGGCCGTCGGTGAGACCACCGGAGCCGCCCTCGCGCTCGCCGGCTACCGGGTCGACTACGTGCCCGAGGCGGACAACTCGGCGCGCGGACTCGTTCGCGAGTGGCCCCACGGCGAGATCGCCGGACGCGTGCTCGTGCCGCAGTCCGACATCGCGGAGCCGACCCTCGTCAGTGGGCTGAGCGCGCTCGGTCTGAACGTCGAATTCGTCGCCGCCTATCGCACGGTGGGCGTTCCGGTCACCGACCAGGTGCGGGCGGATGTCGCCGACGGTCGCATCCGCGCCATCCTGGTGAGCTCCGGCTCCGTCGCACGGCAGATCGCGCTCCAGCTCGCACCGCTGCCGGAGACCACCATCGTCGCGTGCATCGGGCCGCGCACGGCCTATGATGCGAGAGCCGCCGGCCTCGTGGTCGACGTCATCGCGGAGTCCCGATCGGCGAGCTCCCTGGTCGACTCGCTGGTCGAACACGCGACGAATCCGGAGGGAGGCTCCCATGCCTGACAACGCCAACCGCGAGCCGCTTCGGGTCCGACCGCGACGACTCCGCGCCACCCCCGCGCTCCGGCGCATGGTGTCCGAAACCCGGCTCCACCCCGCCGAGCTCGTCCTTCCGATGTTCGTTCGCGAGGGTGCGGGAGGCCCGGTTCCGATCGCCTCGATGCCGGGCGTCGTGCAGCACACTCTCGACAGCCTGCCGGCCGCGCTCGAGGAGGCCGCAGACGCGGGAATCGGCGGAGTCATGCTGTTCGGGGTGCCGGAGCACAAGGACGCGGGCGGATCGGGCGCCGTCTCACCGACGGGCATCCTGAACCGCGCCACCCGCGTCGCCGCGGACGCCGTCGGCGAGGCACTCGTGGTCCAGACCGATCTGTGCCTCGACGAGTTCACGGATCACGGTCACTGCGGCGTGCTCGACGTGAACGGTGCCGTCGACAACGACGCGACGCTGGAGGTCTACCGGCAGATGGGTCTCGCGCAGGCCGAAGCCGGCTCACAGCTGCTCGGGCTGTCGGGGATGATGGACGGCCAGGTCGCCGCGGTGCGCGAAGCACTCGACACGGCCGGGTACACCGACCTCCCGATCCTCGCGTACTCGGCCAAGTATGCGTCCGCGTTCTACGGGCCGTTCCGTGAGGCCGTCCAGTCCTCGCTCACGGGCAACCGCCGCACCTATCAGCTGGATCCCGCGAACCGGCGCGAGGGCCTTCGCGAAGTCGAAATCGACATCGCCGAGGGCGCGGACATCGTGATGGTCAAGCCTGCCATGAGCTACCTGGACGTCCTCTCGGACACGGCGGCGATCTCGAGTGTTCCGGTGTGGGCCTACCAGGTCAGCGGTGAGTACTCGATGATCGAGGCGGCGGCGGCCAACGGCTGGATCGACCGCGATCGCACGATCTATGAGACCGTCCTCGGCATTCGTCGCGCCGGCGCCGACGCCGTGCTCACCTATTTCGCGGTCGAACTCGCGCGCCGGCTCGTCGCGGGAGACTACCCGGTATGAGCGGGAACGATCGCCAGTTCGCCCGCGCTCAGCAGTCGATCCCCGGCGGCGTGAACTCGCCCGTTCGCGCCTACCGTTCGGTCGGCGGCACGCCGCGGTTCCTGGTGTCGGCGCGAGGCGCGTACGTGACGGATGTCGACGGGCGCGAGTACGTCGACCTCGTCAGTTCCTGGGGTCCGGCGATCCTCGGGCACGCGCACCCCGAGGTCGTAGCCGCTGTGCAGGCCGCCGCGGCTCGCGGGCTGTCTTTCGGGGCGTCCACACCGGGAGAGACCGAGCTGGCCGAACTGGTCCGCGGGCGTGTGACCGCGCCGCCACCTCGAGGCGGTGACGCGGCGCAGGCGCCCGTCGAAAAGATCCGGCTTGTCTCCACGGGGACCGAGGCGACCATGACGGCCATCCGGCTCGCCCGCGGATTCACCGGTCGCGATCTCCTAGTAAAATTCGCCGGCCACTATCACGGTCACTCGGATGGACTGCTCGCCGAGGCGGGGTCGGGTGTCGCGACGCTCGCCATGCCCGGATCCGCCGGGGTCACCGCCGTCACGGCCGCTCAAACCCTCGTCATCCCCTACAACGACCTCGATGCCGCGCGCGCGGTCTTCGAGCGCCACCCCGGCCGCGTCGCGGCAGTGATCGTCGAGGCCGCCGCGGCGAACATGGGCGTCGTCGCGCCCGAGCGAGGATTCAACCGCGAGCTCGCGAGCATCGCCCGTGCCGCCGGAGCGTTGCTCATCCTGGATGAGGTGCTCACCGGGTTCCGGGTCGGTCCGGCCGGATGGTGGGGGTTGGAGGCGGCTCGAGTCGTCCCGGACGGCGCGGGCTGGCAGCCGGACCTCGTCACCTTCGGCAAGGTCATCGGCGGAGGAATGCCGCTCGCGGCACTGGGCGGGCGCGCAGAGATCATGGACTACCTGGCGCCGCTCGGACCGGTCTATCAGGCCGGGACACTGAGTGGGAATCCGGTCGCTGTCGCGGCCGGTCTCGCCACCCTGCGGCTCGCGGATGGCGCGGTCTATGCGCGGCTCGACGCGGTCGCCGATGCGCTCAGCGGTGCCGTGTCGAGCGCTCTCAGCGCGAGCGGCGTCGAGCACTCGGTGCAGCGTGCGGGAAACCTGTTCTCCTTCGCGTTCACGGCTCGCGCTCCGCGCAACTACGACGAGGTGAGGGCGCAGGAGGGCTTCCGGTATGCGCCGTTCTTCCACGCGATGCTGGACGCGGGCGTGTCGCTGCCGCCGTCGGTCTACGAGGCGTGGTTCGTCTCGGCCGCCCACGACGATGCCGCGGTCACGCGCATCCTTGACGCCCTGCCCGCCGCGGCGAGGGCGGCGGCGTCCGCACAGGCAGACGCCTAGGGGACACCGACTCTGAGGTAGCGCTGCTCCATGAGAGCGGCCGGCAGATCGCTCGTCGCCAGCGCCATGGTTGCAACTGGACCGGCCGCCGCCGGGGGCGAGTGAACGCCACCGGGCGTGCCAAGCGGGGATGCGCTCGATCCGAACCCGGGCGCGGACAGCGGCGCGGGTTGGATGCGGAATGCCTTCGCTGCGTTCTGGGCGGCAAGCGCCGCGAGGTGCGCTTTGTAGACGGTGCCCACCGGCGCGTGCGGCGCGAAGGACGGACCCGAGTAGAGCGCGTAGAGCGCGTCGTCGCCTGAGGTCTGCGAGGCATCCCACCACGCCCACGGCAGGTACCCGATGCCGTCGCCATCGGCCCAGTTCGTGAAGGCCGTGACGAAGGAGCTCCCGCCATCCGTCTCACCGGTCTCGCCGACGACCACGGGAACGACCGAGGCGACCGAACCGGCCTCGGAGGTCCAGCATGCCTCGGTATCGCCGCACGGCGACTGGCCCTGGTAGTTGTGCCAAGACGCGATGAGTTGTGAGTCGTCCGGCTTGTGGCTCAACCAGCCGGAGAGGTCATTGCTGTAGTCGATTCCGCCGAGCATGATGGGCTGCTGCGCGCCGCCGGCCCGGATCGCGGCGACCAGCGCCGACATTCCGACTACCGCGTAGCTGCCCGCTCCACTGCCGGTGATCGGCGTCTGATCGGTGCCGACGTAGGGAGCCGTGCATCCGCCGTTCTCCCAGCAGTCCCAGGTGAGCTGGAACGCGTACGAGTTCGTCGCGTTGTTCCAGATCGAGTACGGCTCATTGAAGGCGTCGAAGATCACCGAGGGATCGTTCGCGTACGCGGACGCCACGCTCGTCCAGAAGGCGGGCGATTGGGAGTCGGGCATTGGCCACTGTCCCGTTGCGTGCTGACCCGGCGGGGCGCTGAAGTGCAGGTCGAGAACGACGACCATCCCGTGCGCGTTCAGGATGCTCACCCACTGGGCGACGGCCGCCCGGTACCCGGCCTCGCTGCCGTAGACGTGCGGATCGGAGCCCAGCCAGCAGTCCTCATTGAGCGGAACCCGAACGGTGTTGATGCCCCAGGATTCCATCGCGGCGGCTTCGACGTTCTGGGACGCCGATTCCTCGTCCTGCGAGTAGCCCCACCCCTGAACGCAGGCGTACTCGAAGCTCGGCCAGTTCGCCCCGTGCGGCACGAAGGTCTCGCCGGTACGCGTGTCGATCAGGTGGTTCCCCGCGACGACGGGCGTCGGCGCGAGCGCCTTGGCACTCGCGCGAGCGGCGGAGAGCTGAACGAGGCCGATCGCTACCAGCACGGCGGCGAGCGCCGCAAGAACACGTATGCGCGTCACACCATCCCCCAGGAAGCTAAGCGCAGAGCCGAGGGTGACTCTACGCGCGCCCGCTCGCGATCGTCACCCCCAAAACGGCCAGCACGATCACGGCAATGAGCGGCAGGATGCCCTGGGTCAGCGCCGCCCTGACCATCCTGGGGTTGGAGATGACGAGCACGAGGGCGGCCGCCACCATGCTCGCGCAGCAGAACAGAATGAGCACGACCCCGGGCGCGTGCAGCCCCGGGTGGGGTAGGAGAACGAATCCGGCGAAGACGCCGATCGCGAGGAACAGGTTGTAGAACCCCTGGTTCAGGGCCATGGGTCTGATGGTGTTGGCCTCGTCCTGCGACCTCAACCCGAAGCGTTTCCAGATCGAGGGACGCGTCCAGAGCACGCTCTCCATCACGAAGATGTAGACGTGCAGCAGTGCCGCGAGCGCGGCGAATACGATGGCGACGATCAGCAGCGTGAGGCTCATGCCGTCAGTTTGGCACGCCCGTCGCCGGGCGGGTGCTAGCCCTGCGTCTCGACCGAGTATCCGCTGGTCCGCTCCCAGTTCTCCAGGCGCGACGCGTAGTCGGCCTTGGCGATCGGGAGGGCCGCGGTGCCGAAGAAAACGCGAAGCGGCGGTTCGGCGGCATCCACGAGCTCGAGCACCACCTTTCCCGTGGCGCCCGGATTGCCCTGGGTCGAGACGCGCGCCTTGCGCTGCTCCGCGGCCTTCTCCCGGTAGACGTCGTATGCCGGGTTCGGGTCGGCGTGCTTGGCCGAGTCGCCGCCCCAGTCCGTCGAGAATGCGCCGGGTTCGATGAGCGTGACCCTGATGCCGAAGTCGGCGACCTCCTGTGCGAGTGCCTGGCTGAAGCCTTCGAGCGCCCACTTCGAGCCGTTGTAGATGCCGATGTTGGGGAACGCGCTGATGCCCCCGATCGATGACACCTGGATGATGTGCCCGTGGCCCTGTTCGCGCAGGAACGGGAGGGCCGCCTGGGTCACCCACAGGGCCCCGAACACATTGGTCTCGAACTGGTCGCGCGCTTCTCGCTCAGAGATCTCCTCGATCATGCCGAACTGTCCGTAGCCGGCGTTGTTGATGACGACGTCGAGGCTGCCGAAGACGTCGTGGGCGCGGGCGACGGCGGCGAAATCGGCCTCGCGATCGGTCACGTCCAGCTCGAGCGGAAGGATGCGGTCGCCGTACTTGTCGGCGAGGTCCGAGAGCGTTTCGAGGCGTCTGGCTGTCGCGGCGACCCGGTCGCCACGCTCGAGGGCCGCAATGGTCCACTCGCGCCCGAATCCGCGCGAGGTCCCTGTGATGAACCAGTTCTTAGTCATGCCTCAACGCTAATCCCACGTTTGCCCCCGTGCGGAGCGTCTGCGCCCGCCCGCGCGGGCGCAGACGCGTCGCACGGGGGCAAACACAGGGTGAGGACTAGCCGAAGAGCACCCTGGCCTCTTCGTAGCGGTCGTCGGGCACCGTCTTCAACTTGCCGAGCGCCTCCGAGAACGGCACGTGCACGATATCGGTACCGCGCAGCGCCACCATCCGCCCCCAGTGCCCCTCGACGACCGAGCGCATGGCCGCCATCCCGAGCCGCGTCGCGAGAACGCGATCGAAAGCCGAAGGCGTGCCGCCGCGCTGGATGTGGCCAAGCGTCGTTGCGCGCGTCTCAATACCCGTACGCTGCTCGATCATGGGCGCGATGTGCTCGCCGATACCGCCGAGCCGGGGACGCCCAAAGGCATCGAGGCCGCGCTCCGAATGCGGGTCGTCCATGGTGTCGAGCGAGAAGCCTTCAGCAACCACCACCAGCGGCGCGCGCCCGCGATCGTGCGCCTCACTCACCCAGTCACAGATCTGCTCGATCGATGTCTTGCGCTCCGGGATCAGGATGACATGCGCGCCCGACGCCATGCCGGAGTGCAGCGCGATCCAGCCGACATGACGACCCATGACCTCCGCGACCATGCAGCGGTCGTGTGCGTCGCCCGTCGTCCGCAGACGGTCCATGGCCTCCGTCGCGATCTGCACCGCGGTATCGAAACCGAAAGAATAGTCGGTCGCGTCGAGGTCGTTGTCCACGGTCTTCGGCACACCGACGATCCGGATGCCGGCATCCGTGAGCCGCTTCGCCGCCGCAAGGGTGCCCTCGCCGCCGATCGCGATCAGGGCGTCGATGCCGTTCTCGCTCATGACCTGGTTGACGCGGTCGACACCGCCGATGCCCTCGAACGGGTTCGTGCGGGACGTACCCAGAATCGTCCCGCCCTGCTTACTGATGCCCTTGACCTCCTCGCGGCCCAGCTCGATGATGTCCCCCTCGACGACACCGCGCCAACCATTGCGGAACCCCACGAACTCGAGCTCATGCACCTTGATACCCGTCAACACGGCGCCACGGATGACGGCGTTCAGCCCAGGTGCGTCGCCGCCGCTGGTGAGGATTCCGATTCGCATGGAAGTTAGTCTATTTTGCGCGCTGCCGCCCCTGCGGCGCGCTCCCTACCCTCGCGCTAGGAGCCATGCCTGCGACGCCCTGAAGGGCGCCTTGGCGTGGCTTCGAGACGCACCGCGTCTCGCGGGCGAACTTCAGCTCGGGTTTGCCGTCAGCCGGTGACGTCGCTGGGGCTTGGTGTGGTGTGATGCTCGCAGCGCAGGGTCGGGGCGTGGGCGTCGCAGACCACGAACTGGCGGCCACAGGAGAGGTCGGTGCAGTTTTCCATCCGGGAGGACGGTGTGGCGCAGACCACGCAGCGGCCGAGTACGGCGGCATCCGCCGTGAACTCGATCGACTTGCGGTTGTCGAAGACATAGAGCGAACCCTCCCAGAGGCCCCCGTCGCCGAAGGTTTCGCCATAGCGGGCGATGCCACCATCGAGCTGATACACCTCGCGGAACCCGCGATTGACCAGCAGGCTCGACAGAACCTCGCAGCGGATCCCGCCCGTGCAGTACGTGACAACGGGCCCGTCCCTGAGATGGTCGAACGCGCCGCGCTCGATCTCGCCGACGAAGTCGCGGGTGTTCTCGACATCCGGGACCACCGCTCCCCGGAACCGACCGATCTCCGCCTCGAAGGCGTTGCGACCGTCGAAAAAGGTGACCGGCTTCTGGGCGACGAGCGCGTGCAGCTGCTCGGGGGTGAGTTTGGCGCCACCGCCCACGACGCCCGATTCGTCGACGCGGAGTTCCCCCGATGCGCCGAAGCTTACGAGCTCGTCGCGCACCCGAACGGTCAGTCGCGGGAAGTCGTCGCCGGCGCCCTCGCCCCACGTGAATTCCATCGCCTTGAACGCGGGGTACTGCCGCGTCTTGCGGATGTACTTCTTCACGCTCGCCAGCTCACCACCGACGGTGCCGTTGATCCCGTCCTTGGACACCAGGATGCGGCCCCGGATCCCGAGCGACTCGCACAGGTCCCGCTGCCACAGCCGCACCGCATCCGGATCGGCGAGGGGCGTGAACCGGTAGAACAGCAGGATCTTCGGCACGGCCACCGAACCACACTAGCTTCGCCTGTTCGGCAAAGTGGGTGAGGCGAGCTACCGTTCATGCATGGATGCTGTCTCGACCGTGTATCGGCCCGGGCATCCACTGAATCTCAGACAGACCCTCTCGCCGCTGGCCCGCGGTCCGTACGATCCGACGCATCGCTGGGACGGCCCCGCGCTCTGGCGCACCGTCAACACGGCCGAAGGCCCGGCGACACTGCACATCACGCAGCGGGGGGACGAGGTGCACGCGACCGCGTGGGGGCCCGGCAAGGATCTCGTCATCGACGGCGTCCCGGAGCTGTGCGGCCACGGAGATGACTGGAGCGACCTCGACGTCAGCCCGCACCCGTTCCTCGCAGAGGTTCTGCGCACGAGTTCCGGGCTGCGGCTGCTGCGCACGCGGGCCGTCTTCGAGGCGCTCATCGCCGCGGTGTTCGAGCAGAAGGTCACGAGCATCGAGGCGTACCGCGGATGGCGCAGGATCGTCGCGAGATTCGGCACGCCGCCGCCCGGTCCCGCCCCGCAGGGGATGCGGGTCATGCCCGTCCCCGCCGCCTGGAAGCGCATCCCGTCCTGGGAGTGGCACGCGGCCGGCGTCGGACCGCAGCGGGCCGAGACGGCGATCCGGGTCGCGGGAGTCGCCGATTCACTCGAGAAGACCGTGGCCCTCGGTCGTGGTGGCGTGGCGGTGGCGAAGGCCCTGCGGTCGATCCCCGGCGTCGGAGTCTGGACCGCGGCCGAGACCACACAGCGGGCGCACGGCGATCCCGACTCCCCGAGCGTCGGCGACTATCACCTCCCGGCCGTCGTCGGATACGCGCTCACCGGCGCGCCCGTCGACGATGACGGCATGCTCGAGCTGCTCGCTCCGTACGCCGGCCACCGCCAACGGGTCATGCGACTCATCGAGCTGAGCGGCGTCCGTCCGCCGAAGCGCGGTCCGCGCGCGCCGATCCGCGACTACCGCGCGTTCTAGAGTGCCGCGACCGCCGGCACCGTCAGCACGCTCGGTAGACGTAGTGCTTGTTCGAGCGTGGCACCAGATCGACGTCCCGCAGAATCGTCATCGCGGGAATCGATCGCGAAGCGCAGTCGGATGCGAACGTTCCGCGCAGGTCGTCCGTGTATTCGATGTCGAGCACACGCGCCCCGTAGACCTTCGTGTAGCTCGCGCACTCGTCGTACCGGTAGCACTCCTCGGCGACCGCGAAGTCGAAGTGGATGTCGTCGCGGCCCCGGTAGCCGAGCTCGGGCGTGTTCTTCTGTCCCGCGGCGAGGTGGTCGGCGTGGGCGTGCGCGACGAGCAGCTTCGCCTCGGCGATGTCGTCCGTGAGCGTGAGCTCGTGGTGTGAACGCGCGTACGAATCGAGGTTGTCGAATTCGACCGCCTGGAACCCCCTGGACCGGCACCGGTTGATGACCGCGTCCTGGATGGCGGCGATCGCGGTCCGCTTTGCGGGGGTGCTGACATCGAGGATCATCTCGTCCGGCCAGCCCGGGTCGAAGACGGGGCGCCCGTCTGAGTAGCGCAATACGAGGGACGGATGCCGGTCCAGCCAGAACCTCTTGTCTTCGGACTGCGTCTGGAACCCGTTGATGTAGCAGATGTTGTAGAGCCCCACGACGGGCCTCGAGGTGCTGTCCCTGGTGACGATTTCGACGCCGGCCGGCGGCGGGTAGCTCCCGCCCAGCTGGTAGTCGAACCCGACCCCGGTGGGCAGTTCGCGGATCCCGTGCACGGTGACCGCCTCGCTGGCGCATGCGCAGAGGAGGGCGACGGTCGCCGCGATCGCGGCGAGTGACATCCAACGACCGGCAGCCCTCACGCTGACACCCTAGCTGTAGAGATTGCACAGCCGGCGCGCGCTAATCGTTGCGCATTACTACTGTCGAGGCGTGAACATGCTGTTGCGAACCCTGCTCATGATGCTGACGAGTCGCCGCCGATCCCGGCTCGACTTCCGTGAGGTGGGGCGAGTCACCATGCGGGTGATGCCGGGAGACCTTGACGTGCTCAACCACGTCAACAACGGTGTCTACCTGTCGCTCATGGACCTCGGCCGGATGGATCTCATGATCCGGAGCGGCATGTGGCAGCGGATGCGCGAACGGGGCTGGTATCCGGTTGCCGCGAGCGCGACCGTCACCTATCGTCGGTCGCTTCAGCCGTGGCAGCGCTACACGCTGGAGACGCGGATGATCGGCTTCGACGAGAAGGCCCTCTACGTCGAGCAGCGCTTCGTTGTGGACGGCGAGGTCTTCGCGGTCGGATACCTGCGTGCGCGGTTCCTCAAGAAGAGCGGTGGCACGGTGAGCGTCACGGAGCTCGCCGAACTCGGCGGCATCGATCCGTCGACCCTCCCGGTTCCGCAGTGGATGCTCGACTGGGCGGCGGCCGTCGCGTTGCCCCCGTCACGGGCGGCTTTCGCGAGCGACTGGAAGTAGCCCGTCCGTCCGCTCCATCCGCGTTCCCGCTCGTTCCGACCGCGTTGTGCAGGACCCCCACCGCGTTGTGCAGGACTTTCGGATGCCAAACCTGGTGTTTTCAGGGTCAAAACTCCTGCAGAGCTTGGTAACTCCTGCAC